>Ga0097683_1002111_pt1 | contig 19768 bp, 13 predicted proteins | sample ThiBio_1000_plan_2_FD_72846 | JGI IMG/M metagenome (GOLD analysis project Ga0097683, IMG submission 72846) | Wastewater bioreactor microbial communities from Cape Town, South Africa - Thiocy_cont_1000_plan - 1398105538256 (version 2) (version 2) ...
ATCCGCGACATCAGCCAGGAATCCCTGCGTGCGGTGATCGGCATCGTTCCCCAGGATACCGTGCTGTTCAACGACACGGTCAAATACAACATCGCCTATGGCCGCATCGGCGCCGGCGATGCCGAGATTCGCGAGGCCGCGCGCCTGGCCCAGATCGACAAATTCATCGACCTTCTGCCCCAGGGCTATGACTCCATGGTGGGCGAGCGCGGCCTGAAACTGTCGGGCGGCGAGAAGCAGCGCGTGGCCATCGCCCGGACCATCCTCAAGAACCCGCCCATCCTGCTCTTGGACGAAGCCACCAGCGCGCTGGACACCGGCACCGAACGCGAGATCCAGAGCGCGCTGAACAAGGTGTCGGAAGGGCGCACCTCGCTGGTGATCGCCCACCGGCTGTCCACCGTGGTCGATGCCGACGAGATCCTGGTTCTGGACCACGGCAAGATCATCGAGCGCGGCCGCCATTCCCAGCTTCTCGCCCAGGGCGGACATTACGCGGCGATGTGGAACAAGCAGCGCGAAGCGGCCGCCGCACGCGAGAAGCTCAAGGAAGTGGAAAACGATCCGGACGTCGCGCCGGGCATTGCCAAGGCGCCCGCCTGACCGCTCGTCCCGTCGGCGTCAGATGATTTCGACCCGGTCGACTTCCACGCCCTTGTTGCCCTGGCGCGTGGAATAGCGGATGCGCTGGTCGGGTTCGACGGCCTGGATGCCCGAACGCCGTAGCGCGCTGGCGTGCAGATAGATGTCGCCCGAACCGCTGTCCGGCATCACGAAGCCAAAACCCTTCTGGTCGTTGAAGAACTTGACCTTGCCTTCGACCATCGGGCCGGAAGGGCCGCTATCGCGGTGATGAAAGCCGCCGCCGCCGCCGAAGCCACCACCATGGCCGAAGTCGCGGCGCGGACCGCGGCTGGGGGCCTCGGCGGTCGACGTGTCGACGCTGTGGACCGCCACGACCTGAAGCCCGCGCTGTGAATCCGCCAGGTCGCACACAATGGTGGTGCCCGGCGGAACATCCGCATGGCCGGTGGCCTGCAGCGCCGAAGCGTGGCAGAAGGCATCGCCTCCATTGTCCAGCGTGATGAAACCGTACCCCTTGGTGGGGTTGAACCATTTTACCCTGCCCTTCGCGGATGCCTGCGAAATGGACCGGGAACCCTCGTTGCCGTATGCCATGCGAAACCGACGATGCGCCCCAATAGCCGGGTGAACACAATTGAACGCCCCCCGCCCGGCTGCGCGAAGACGTCGCACCTATGATGACAACAGAATCCGTTCGCCCGCAACGGGGTTAACGACGCTCATTTCATGGTCTTTTCATGTTGCACCGCACAAGGGCTGTTGACTTGCGGCACGAACAGGCCGATACAGCGCCCGTCCGACGCGTTCGCACATGGCGCCCATACCCAACATTGGGCAGCTTCCACCGCCGGAACTTTGGATTACACCCCGTTTGCTCCAGCGTGCGTGGAAGGCGGCAACTAGCCGTGCGCCCGCGCGCCGAACAAGCGCGTTTTCCGCGGTTCTAAGGACTTTTATGACCGACGTGACGTTTGCGGCGCTTGGCCTGGCCGAGCCCATTCTGCGCGCCCTTGCGGGCGAGAATTACTCCACCCCCACCCCCATCCAGGCCAAGGCCATCCCGGTCCTGCTGGCCGGCCGCGATCTTCTGGGCATCGCCCAGACCGGCACCGGCAAGACGGCGGCCTTCGCCATTCCCATGTTGCAAAAACTGTCCGTCGGGCATGTCCCGCCGGACTCCAAGCAGGCCCGTGGCCTGATCCTGGCTCCTACCCGCGAGCTGGCGGTGCAGATCGAACAATCGCTGCGCACCTATGGCCGGCATCTGAACCTGCGCATGGCGGTGATCCTGGGCGGGGTGAACCAGTCCGGCCAGGTCCGCACCATGGCGCGGGGCGTGGACATCCTGGTGGCTACGCCGGGCCGCCTTTTGGACTTGGTGCAGCAGAAGCATGTACGGCTGGATGCGGTACAGGTCTTTGTAGTCGACGAAGCCGATCGCATGCTGGACATGGGCTTCATCCGCGATGTGCGCAAGCTGGTGGCCATGCTGCCCAGACGGCGCCAGTCGATGCTGTTCTCGGCGACCATGCCGGAAGATATCGCCAGCCTGTCGCGCGAGATGATGAACGCGCCCGAGCGCATCGAGGTCGCACCCCAGGGCCGCACTGCCGACCGCATCGTCCAGATGCTCTATCACGTGCCGATGCCGCAAAAGCGCCAGCTCCTGTCAAAGTTGCTTGAGGATGTGGCGCTGAACCGGGTAATCGTCTTCACTCGCACCAAGCACGGCGCCAATCGCGTCGCCGAGCACCTGTCCAAGACCGGCGTGGCGGCGGAAGCCATTCACGGCAACAAGTCCCAGAATGCCCGCCAGCGGGCGCTGGACCTGTTCAAGAGCGGCAAGGCCCGCGTGCTGGTGGCGACCGACATCGCCGCGCGCGGCATCGACATTGACCACATCACCCATGTCGTGAATTTCGAGCTGCCCAATGAGCCCGAAAGCTATGTCCATCGCATCGGCCGCACCGCGCGCGCCGGGGGCGACGGCGTGGCGATCAGCTTCTGTGATCCGACCGAGCGCGGCTATCTGCGCGACATCGAACGGCTGACCCGCAACAAGATCGAGGTTCTGGCGCATGAATTGCCGGAACTTCCGCCGGAACAGGCGAGCCAGCAGGGCCTGCGCCCCGCTCAGAACCACAGCCGCGGGAACCACAATCCTCACAAGCCGCAGCAGAAGGGCGGCCACAGTGACCACAATCCCCATGCTCCGAAGAAGCGTGGCGGATCGCGGCCATATTGGAGCAAGGAGCGGCGCACCCAGCGCGGAAGCCGGCCCGGTGGACCTGCGAAAGCGACGAACACCGCGAGCTGAGGCGGCCGCGGCAGTCAGCACAATGCCGCAATGGATGCGTTATAGTCGGGCATGACCGACGCAGAAACCGTTTCCGCGTTCCGCCTGCCCATACTGGGCCGGATGGAGGAGCATTATGCCCGCCTGGGCGAGGGCTTCTTCACGGCCATGCCGGCGGAACGCATCGGCACGCCACGGCTGATCCATGCCAATCCAGATGTCGCCCGCCTGATCGACCTGGACCCGGCCGTTTTTTCCGATCCGCGCTTCGCCGAAGCGATGGCGGGGCACCTGCCGCTTGCCGGATTCAAGCCGCTGGCGATGGTCTATTCCGGTCACCAGTTCGGCGTGTGGGCCGGCCGGCTGGGCGACGGGCGCGCTTTGCTGGTTGGACAGGTGCGCAATGCGCGCGGCGAACTGTGGGACATCCAGCTCAAGGGCGCCGGCAAGACGCCCTATTCGCGCTTCGGCGACGGACGCGCGGTGATGCGTTCCTCGATCCGCGAATATTTGGGCGGCGAGGCGATGGCCGCGCTCGGCATTCCCACCACCCGGGCGCTTTCGATCGTTGCCACCGGCGAACAGGTACAGCGCGAAATGCCTGAGCCCGGCGCGGTGCTGGCGCGGATGGCGCCCAGCCATGTGCGCTTCGGCCATTTCGAGCATTTCTTCCATCATGGCCAAAAGAACCAGGTGCGCGTGCTGGTCGATCATGTGATTGCCGAGCATTTTCCAGAGCTGGCGGGCGATTACGCCGCCTGGTTCGGCGAGGTTGTGCGCCGCACGGCGCGGTTGATCGCCGCCTGGCAGGCGGTGGGCTTCGCCCATGGCGTTATGAATACCGACAATATGTCGATCCTGGGCCTGACGATTGACTATGGGCCCTACGGCTTCCTGGATGCCTATGATCCCTGGTTCATCTGCAACCACAGCGACGAGCAGGGTCGCTATGCCTTCGCCAACCAGCCGGCGGTCGCGCTGTGGAACCTGCGCGCCCTGGCGCTGACGCTGAGCGAACTGGTCGACACCGAGACGCTGGTGGAAACGCTGAACGCCTTCGAGGTTCACTTCGGCGCATCATATCGTGCCCGCATGCGCGCCAAACTGGGACTGACCATCGACACCGAAGGCGATGACAGGCTGATCGGCGACCTTCTGGCGCTGATGGCAAAGGCGCGGGCGGATTACAGCCTGACATTCCTGAGACTGTCCGGCGATGATGCCGAATGGCTGGCGCTGTTCGGCGCAATGCGAGAAGACGCCAAAGCCTGGCTGACGCGCTGGCGCGAGCGGACGAAAGACGAGGACCTGTCCGGTCTTGTCCGGGCCAATCCGCGCTATGTGTTGCGCAACTGGGTGGCCGAGACGGCCATCCGCGCGGTCGAGGATCGCGGCGACATCGTCACCCTGGACCGGATATTCAACCTGGTGCACGCGCCCTTTACAAAAGTTGACGGCGGCGAAGCTTTCGCCGCGCCGCCGCCGTCTTCGATGTGCGATCTGGAAGTGAGCTGTTCGTCCTGAGCCGGACTACCAGATCACGGAAATATACTTGGCCTCGCAGAACTCGATCAGGCCGTGATGGCTGCCTTCGCGGCCCAGGCCCGAAGCCTTGACGCCGCCAAAGGGTGCTGCCGGGTCCGACATGATGCCGCGGTTGAGCCCGATCATGCCTGCCTCGATCTTCTCGCTGAGCTGCAAGCCGCGCTGCAGGTCCTGGGTATAAAGATACGCCGCCAGGCCATATTCGGTGTCGTTGGCCTTGCGGATGGCTTCGGCCTCGTCGTCGAAGGACTGCAGCGACACGACCGGTCCGAAAATCTCTTCCTTGATCATGTCGGCATTGTCGGGCACGTCCGCCAGAACCGTCGGCGGGTAATAGAACCCGGGACGGTTCAACCGCTGGCCGCCCAATAGCAGCTTGGCGCCCTTGGCGATGGCGTCATCCACCAGTTCGCCGATCTTGACCACGGCCTTTTCGTTGACCATCGGGCCCAGCGTCGATTCCGGATCGGTGGCCTCGCCCAGCTTGATATCGGACATGCGCTTGACGATGCCGTCGGTGAAGCCCTTGTAGAGGTCCTTGTGGACATAGAAGCGGTTGGCGGCGGTACAGGCTTCGCCGCTGTTGCGCATCTTGGCCAGCATGGCGCCATCCAGCGCTGCTTCAAGGTCGGCATCCTTGCACACGATGAAGGGCGCGTTGCCGCCCAGCTCCATCGAAGACGAAATCACCTGGTCGGCGGCTTCCTTCAAAAGCGCCGTGCCCACCGGCGTGGAGCCGGTGAAGGAAACCTTTCGCACGCGCGGATCGTGCAGGATCGTCTTGGACAGCACGCTGGCTTTGGCGGTGGTCAGCACATTGACCACGCCCGCCGGCACACCGCAGTCATGCAGGATCTGGGCGACGGCAAAGGCGGTCAGCGGCGTCTCGGTGGCGGGCTTGCAGATGACGGTGCAGCCGGCGGCCAGGGCCGGGGCGATCTTGCGGGTGGCCATTGCCGCCGGATAGTTCCAGGGCGTGATCAGAAGCGCGATGCCCATGGGCTGATACTGCACCATGATGCGCGCGCCGCTGGCCGGCGCCATCGCCATCTCGCCCAGCACATGGCAGCATTCTTCCGCATACCAGCGGAAGAATTCGGCAGCATAGAGAACCTCGCTGCGCGAGTCCGGCAGTGCCTTGCCGTTCTCCAGGCTGATCAGGTACGCCAGCCATTCGATATTCTCGACCATCTTCTCATAACATTTGCGCAGGATCTCGGCGCGCTGGCGCGGGGACGTCGCGGCCCAGCCGGCGGCCGCCTTGTCGGCGGCATCGACCGCCGCCATCGCATCCGATGCGTCGCAGTCGGCGACGTCGGTGATCTTGTTGCCGGTCGACGGATCAAAAACATCGACGCGCTTGCCGGTGGACGAATTCACCCACTTGCCGCCGATCCACAGGTCAGTGGGAATGGGGAAGGGCGCGGGACCGGTCTTGGGGGTGGGGATCTTCAGGGTGTTGGTCATGGAGCTCTCTATATTGAAGGTCAGGACGCCAGCGCGGCGCGGTCGCCGGTGAAGGCGGCACGGGTGATCGCCTTCATCGCATCCACATCGAGCTTGCGGGGATTGTTGTTGACCAGGCGGGCGGCGCCGATGGCCGCTTCCGCCGTCCAGTCCTGCTTGTCTTCCGGCAGGCCCAGTTCCTTCAGCGTGACCGGAATCTTGATCTCCTTGAGCAGGGCAGCAACCGCGTCGATCAGCCTGTGCGACAGTTCTTCGTCCGTGCCGGCTCCATCATTGCCGGAAAGACCGATGGCGCGGGCGATCTCGGCAAAGGCGGATACACAGGCCGGGCGGTTGAACTCCATCACATAGGGCATCAGCAGCGCCACGCCCATGCCGTGGGGGGTATGGGTCTCGTTGCCGACGGGATACTGGATGGCGTGCGCCGCCGCGGTGCCCGCGGTGCCAAAGGCGCAGCCGGCGGCCAGCGAGGCCAGCATCATCTTCTCGCGCGCCGCGATGTTTGTGCCGTCCTTCACCGCAGTGGGCAGGGCCTCGAAAATGTTCTTCAGCGCCAGAAGGCCGAACACATCGCTCAGCGCATTCTTGCCGACAAAGACATTCTTCACGGTCAGGTCGGGCGTCACGTCACGGCGGGCGGCGGTGAAGCTCTCGATGGCGTGGGTCAGCGCGTCGGCGCCGCTGACGGCGGTCAGGCCGGGCGGGCAGGTCAGGGTCAGCTCGGGATCGCACACCGCCACGCGCGGGATCAGGTAGGGGCTGGAGATACCCACCTTGGTGCCGCGCTCGGTGTCGGCGATCACCGCCACGGGCGTCACTTCCGAACCGGTGCCGGAGGTTGTGGGCACCGCGATCACCGGCGCCACGGGGCCGGGTATCTTGTTCTCGCCGTAATAGTCGCGCAGCGAGCCGCCATGCTGCAGCAACACGGCCACGCACTTGGCCATGTCCATGCACGAGCCGCCGCCGATGCCCAGCACCACGTCGGGCTTGTAGCCGGCATACTCCTCGACGCAGGCGGTGATGCCGGCCATGGGCAGGTCGGCCTCGGTGCGGTCATAGACCTTCACCTCCACGCCGTTCGCCGCGATGTCGGCGACAATGGCCTTGAATTCGGCGTCCTGGCCCATGCGGGCGTCGGTGCATACCAGGGCGCGCCGGCCGATCTGCGCGGTCATCATCCCGATTCCCTTGCGCTGACCGGAGCCGAACACCACCGAGGCGGGCAGGCGCAGGGCGCCGAAAATTCCACTCATGCTAGTTTCCTTTCCTGGATTCGGCGGCCAGCTTCGTGAGGTCGTCCCACAAGCCGTCGTCGAGATAGACCCCGATTTCCTGTGATTTCTCGCGCGTGGCGCGTGCCCGGTCGCCTGGTACCACCACCGGCTGGGCCGGATCGGCGGGCGCGGCGTTTCGGATGTCGTCCAGATAGGCTGTGACGATGGCCTTGGCGGCCGCCGCATGCTGCGGGGCGATGACGATGAACAGGTCGCCCTTGTTGGAGACCTCCACCGAATCCAGCGTGCCTTTCACATGCGTGCCGATGCCCGACAGCGCCAGCGAAGCGACCAGCACCTCGAACGCCAGGCCCAGGGCATAACCCTTGGGCCCGCCGAACGGGGCGATCGCGCCCTTCTTGGCCGCCACCGCGTCGGTGGTGGGATCACCATTCTCGTCCAGCGCCCAGCCCGAAGGGATCGGCGCGCCGCGATTGGCGTGGTCGTGAATCTTGCCCATCGAAACCAGGCCCGTGGCCATGTCCAGCACCATGGGATGCGGATCGGCCGGCACGCCGATGGCGATGGGATTGGTGCCGATCATCGCCTTGCGCCCGCCCCAGGGGTGGACCAGCGCCTCGCTGATGGTCAGCCCGATGATGGTCAGGCCCTGCTCGGCAACCTGTTCGGCATAATAGGCCAGCGCCCCCAGGTGATTGCAGTTGCGGATAGCTGCGATGGCGATGCCGTCCTCACGGGCGCGCGGAACGATGGCGTCCAGCGCCGACTGAACCACCACGGGCCCCAGGCCGTGCATCCCGTCGACGCTGAGGAAATTGCGCGACGACCAGACCTGCGCGCCGGTGGCGCCGGGCACCGACAGGCCCGCCTGGATGCGCTCGATCACCCGGCGAAGGCGCAAGAGGCCGTGACTGGGAATGCCCCGCATCTCCGCGTCGATGAACAGCCCGGCCTGGATTTTGGCATGTTCGGGGGGCACCCCGTTGCCAGTCAGGATGCCCTCGGCCAGGGCGCGCAGTTTGTCGACCGGAACCAGCATGACGATGCTATATCCTATAGGATTGTGGGACCGTATGGGGTATGCTGCGCGCGGTCAACCGGAAAATCCACGCCGGAGAGCGGAAAAAACGCATGTCAGCCAGCGGCCAGAGCAGGGGCCAGATTGAGCGCCCTTCGGGGCTCGCGGATAGCGTCTACCGGCGCATCCGGGCGGACATCATGTCCCTGAAGCTGCCGCCGGATTCGCGCATCTCGATGGACAGCCTGGCGCGCGAATTGGGCGTCTCCCAGACCCCGATCCGCGAGGCGCTGTCGATGCTGGAGGCCAACGGCCTTGTCACCCGCAAGCAGTTTTCCGGCTATTGCACCGCCCCGCGCCTGACCCGGGCCCAGCTGGACGAGCTGTTCGAATTCCGCCTGCTGGTGGAACCGCATGCCGCGCGCAAGGCGGCGCAGGCATTGGGCGAAGGCGATGCCGCGCGCCTGAAGGAAACGGCGGGCCGGATGGACGCCAGCCGCATGCCGCCGGGCGAGGCATCCCACGAGAATTTCGCCGACAGCGATACCGAATTCCATCGCCAGATCGCGCTGGGCGCCGGCAACGGCCTGATCGCGGATTCCCTGGCGCGCCTGCACATCCATGTGCAGATCTTCCGTTCCAGCTTCGGCAGTGAACTGGCGGCCGAAGCGGTGGCCGAACATGCCCGCGTGCTGGACGCCATCCTGGCGCACGACGGCGACGCCGCCGAAGGCGCGATGAAGGGGCACATCGAGCGCAGCTGGCGCCGGTTGCGCGGGCTGACGGCGGGCTAGCCGCATCCGGTCAGGCTCTGTACATTGGACACGGGACGCTCCGTGGACAGGGTGATGTCATGCAGACCAAGGTCGACGAAATCGCCCAGGGTATCTTTCGCCTCTCCACTCACGTTCCTGAAATCGCGCCCCCGGCCGGGTTCACCTTCAACCAGTTTCTCATCCTGGGAGACGAGCCCCTGCTGTTTCACACCGGCCCCCGGCGGATGTTTCCGCTGGTGCGCGAAGCCGTCGGCGGGCTGATCGCGCCGGAGCAGCTGCGTTGGATCACCTTCGGTCACTACGAGGCGGACGAATGCGGTGCGATGAATGACTGGCTGGCCATCGCCCCCCAGGCCCAGGTTGCCCACGGTCAGACGGCCTGCGACGTGTCGCTGAACGACATGGCCGATCGCACGCCCCGCGTTCTGAAAGATGGGGAGACGATCGACCTGGGCAAGGGCAGGCGCGTCCGCTATCTCGATACGCCCCATGTTCCGCATGGCTGGGAAGCTGGCCTTCTCTACGAGGAAGGAACGGGTACGCTGTTGTGCGGCGATCTGTTCACCCAGCTTGGCGACGATCGCGCCTTGACCCATTCCGATATCGTGGGCCCGGCCATCATGGCCGAAGACATGTTCCACTATTCCAGTCTGAACCCCGGCATGGGCAGGACCATTCGCGGGCTGGCGGGCCTGAACCCCCGCACGCTGGCGCTGATGCACGGCCCGTCTTTCGCCGGCGATTGTCGTGCGGCGCTCGAAGCGCTGGCGGACAGCTACGACCGGCGCGTACGCGATTATCCGCATGCGGCGGCGCAGGCTGCAATCGCCTGATCGCGACCGGCGCGCGCCGCAACATTACAACTTGTCCGCCTCCCTGTTGCGCGGAGCTAGACTGGCCGCGATGCATTGGAGCCGCGCGTGCCTGTCCAACCTTTATCCGCCGGTCCGGCGGCCGGCCTATCCACACTTTTGCGCTCATTCCGCGCGCCCCTGTCCAACGGGCGCGCCGCGGAAAGCCTCGAATTCCTGTTTTTCCGGGGGGAGGGGGGTGGCGCGAAACTGAGAAAACGAATACCGGCCTGCCTGGCGCGCCTTATCCGCCGCGCTTCCGCAGGCCGCAACAAACACCGGCTGTCACGGCCTGCACGCGCAGGCCATCAGGTTCGGACGCTACTCGCCCTGCGTCTTCTTCCAGGCTTCGTAGCGTGCCCGCGTTTCGGCATTGGCGGGATAAAGGCCCGGCAGGGGAACACCGCGGCGCACCTCGTCGATCACCCAGCCCTCATGGCGTTCCTGTTCGATGGCCTGTTCGGTGACTTCGGCCAGCATCATCTTGGGGATCACCACCGCGCCGTCGCCATCCGCGGAAATGATGTCGCCGGGAAAGATGGCGACGCCGCCGCAGCCGACCGGTTCGTTCCAGGCGACGAAAGTCAGCCCCGCAACCGACGCGGGGGCCGCGGCACCCGCGCACCAGACCGGAAGGCCAGTCGCCAGCACGCCTTCCATGTCGCGCATCACCCCATCGGTGATCAGCGCGCCGACCTTCTTGTGCGCCATGCGCGCGCACAGGATATCGCCGAAAATGCCGGCGTCGGTCACGCCCATCGCGCCGGCCACGGCGATGTCGCCGTCGGCCATCGCCTCGATCGCCGCGCGGGTGGAGATGGGCGAGGCCCAGCTGGCGGGCGTCGCCAGGTCCTCACGCGCGGGCACGAAGCGCAGGGTAAAAGCCGGTCCGACAACCCGCGTCTGGCCCGGCTGTTTCGGAAAGGCGCCGCGGATCCACACATTGCGCAGGCCCTTCTTCAACAGGACCGTGGTGAGGGTGGCGGTGGAAATGCCTTGCAGCGTGGTCTTGGTCGCGTCGTCCATGGCGTTCTCTGTTGGTGACGTCCCGATGAATTCAAAGTGTCTTGGCGACTTCGCTCAGGATTTCGAGGCTCCTGCACCGGGCCGCAATATCGAATATCTGCGAGGTGACGATGATTTCGTCGGGATTGTACAGCGCGATGAAGGAGGTCAGGCCTTTCGCCACGGTCGCGCGGCTGCCGACCAACGAAAAGCGGAAAAAGTGCCGCAGCAACGCCAGTTTTTTGGGGTCGATGGTGGATTCATAATTCTCGATCGGCGGCGGCAAGGGATCGACCGTCGCCTGCTGCGCGGAGGAGTGCAGAAAGCGCCCCTCCTCGTCCGTATCGGCCGCGGCCACGCTGAGCGACAGCATCACATGGGGCTTGGCCAACTGGGCCGACGGTACGAACTGGCTGCGATAGACGGTCAACGCCCTGCCGACGTCGTCAGGCGCGAAATGCGATGCATAGGCGAAGGGCAATCCAAGACTGGCCGCCAATTGTGCCGCTCCAACGCTCGATCCCAGCATCCACACCGGTACGGCGGTGCCTTCGCCAGGAATGGCCCGCACCGCGGCGGGGGGCGAACCCGCCGCGGGTACGCTCATATAACGCAGCAATTCCGCCACATTGGCCGGAAATTGCTGCTCGTCGCCGGGCACCCGGCGCAGTGCGCGCATGGTTGCATCGTCACTCTTGATGCCACGGCCAAGGCCCAGGTCGATGCGATCGGGAAAGAGTGCGGCCAGGGTGCCGAACTGCTCCGCCACCATGAGAGGCGAATGATTGGGCAGCATGATGCCGCCGGCGCCGATGCGGATCGTCCGCGTGCCCATCGCGATGTATGCCATCACGACCGAGGTTGCGGAGCTCGCGACGCTGGGCGTGTTGTGGTGCTCCACCACCCAGTAGCGCGCATAGCCGAGCGCTTCGGCACGCTGCGCCAATTGCAGACTCTCGTGGAGAGTGGAAGCAATATCTCCACCCTGCCTGATTGGCGTGAGATCCAGAATCGAGAGCGGCTTCATGCCGGCATTTCCCCCTGGCCCTTCAGGGGGGCCGCCCGGGACATAAGCGGAGTGCCTAAGCCATTGTCAATGATGTCGCTTCGGCAGCGCGAAGACATACACTGCCTGGCCGTTGGCGGGACGGTTCACTTCGCCGCGCAGCATCAGTTGTGGCTTGCCTTCCGGGCTGCCGCCCTGGGTGCCGGTGGTCACCGCGATGAATTGCTGGCCGTCTACGCTGAAGCTCACAGGATAGCCTTGGACCGTGGTGCCCAGCCGCGATTCCCACAACGTCTTGCCGGTTTTCGTATCCACGGCGCGGAAGGTGCGGTCATAATCGCCGATGAACGAGACCCCGCCCGCGGTCGACAGCACGCCGGTCAGGAATGGACTGCGTTGCTGGAACGACCAGGCCGGCTTGAAATCGGCGGCATGATAGGCCGACAGCCGGCCCATATTGCCGTCGGTGCCGGGCATCTCGTAAAGCATCTGGCTGGCACCACCGAACTGGAAGCAGCTCTGGCTGAGCGGCACCAGGATCAGGTCATTCTTCGGGTCATAGCTGGTGGACGGCCAGTCATGCCCGCCCTCGGCGCTGGGACAGGAAAAAAGCGCCTCGCCGGGCTTCTGGTTCACAATGTCGGCGCGATAGGTGGGAATGCCGGTCCTGGGATCGATCCTGGTGTAGACGTTCTGGAATACGGTCTGGACGTGATCCAGATACTTGCCGGTTGCCGCATCGATCTTCCACATGATGCCGGTCTTGCCGACGGTGATGAGCGCCTTGCGGCCATTGTTCGGCGTAATGGTGCGTTCATAGACCTCATCCAGGTCCAGGCTCTCGCCCGGCGCGTGATTCAGCCACCATTTCAGCTTGCCGGTGTCGGGGTCCAGCGCGACGGTGGAGTTGGTGTAGTCCGTGGCGCCATCGCCGGTGCCGCGCGCGCTGCGCAGGTGCGGCTTTGCCTGGCCGGTGCCCCAATAGGTCGTGTTCAGCGCGGGATCGTAGGTGCCACTGATCCACACATCGCCGCCCGCGCGCATGGCGTCGGGCTGGCCACCCCAGCTGTCGCCGCCAGGCTGGCCGGTCAGCGCTACCGTCCTGAACTTCCACAGCGATTTTCCGGTAGCTGCGTCATAAGCGCCGATGAAGCAGAATTCCTTGTTGGGCCGCCCGTCGCAGCGGGTGATGCCCAGGAGGATATTGCCATGCACCACCATCAATCCGCCGATCTTGTTGTTGTCGACATTGGTGATCTGGCTTTTCCACACGATGTGGCCGTCACGTGCATCCAGCGCGTAGAGCCAAGCGTCGGTGGCGGGATAGATCACCAGGTTCTGCCATAGCGCCATGGTACGGTTGGCGTTCTGCACATTGTCCCGCACCGGGCCGACGCGGTTCTCCCAGATCAGGGTGCCCGTCTTCGCATCCAGCGCCTGGACCTTGTTGTCCAGATTGTTGGAGACGAACATCACTCCGTCATGCACCAGCGGGTTCATCTGCTGGCGCCCGCCATCGGTCATCGCCCAGACCCATTTGAGCTGCAGGTTCTCGACATTGCTGGTGTCGACCTGGATCAGTGGGCTATAACTCCAGCCCGAATATGTGCGCAGATGCATCAGCCAGTCGGCATCCGAGGGGCTGGCCAGCATGGCATCGGTGACGGGCGTGTAGTGATCGACATGGCCGGCTACGGTGATACCCAGCTTCTCGGTCTTTGCCGCGCGCGCGGGCGGCCTGGGCTTGGCAGTTGTGAGGGCCTGGGCCAGCGCGGCCGGCATCATGCCGTTTACGATGTCGCCGATCTTAACGGTGGTGGCGGGCGCAAGAACAGTGCTGCCCGGCATGGCACCGTTGGCCTGAAGCAGGAAGGCAACGATGCCGGTGTAGGTTTCATCCCCCAGCGAATCCGGGTGGCCCAGCGGCATCGAGGCCTTGATTACCTTGTAGAGGCCGTCGGTCGTGCGGTCGCCCCAACTTCCGGTGAACGCGCTTCCGGTCAGGGCCGGCGCCTCGCCGCTGCCATCCAACGTCTTGCCGTGGCATGTCGCGCAGTTGGCGAGGAATGCATCGCGCCCGGCATCGGCCTGGCTTTGCGTGAAGGGGCCGGCATTCCGCGCGGTAGCGCCGGCGATACTGGCGCCCAACAGAAGAGAAACGATCAGAACGCGCCGCATTACTCGTCCTCCGGCAGAGCAAAGATGGCGAAGACGTCGCCGAAGATCGGCCGTCCGTCGTTGTGCATCAGGATCTCACCACCATGACAGCCACTGGCGCCCACGGCCACATACTGCGCGCCCTTGATGCGATAGGTGATGGGCGGAGTGCACACCCCCGCGCCCATCGGATAGGTCCACAATTTCTGGCCGGTCTTGGCATCAAAAGCGATGAAGTCGCCTGTCATCTCGCCGGCAAAGACGATGCCTCCCGCAGTGGCCAGTGCGCCGCCATACATCGGCCGCGGCGACCTGTATTGCCAAGTGATCTTGCCTGTGTCGGTGTCGATGGCGGTAAAGGTTCCGTTGGGCGCGAATATCTTGAGGTTCGTGGGCATGTTGCCGCCAGTGTACTGGCCCACGATTGGTGTGCCGGGCTTGTAGACATCCGGCAACTTCTTGTTGAGAAAGAAGTCGTGTGCTTCGTTCACGCCCATGGTGTAGAGGTTGCGCGTAATTGGCGACCATGCGGGCGGCGACCAGATCGCCCCACCCTTGTTGGCGGGATAGAGCGTCATCGATTTTTCCGTCACCGGCTTCATGAAATTTTCGCTGATGTCGACGAGGGGCGGCGACTTGCGGATCAGCTTGCCGGTCAGGCGGTTGACGATGAAGAGGTTGCCGACCTTGCCGGCCTCCGCGGCGGCGGGCACCATTTTGCCGCGCTCGTCGATGGTGTCGAACAGAACCACCGGCGCAGCCGCGTCGTAGTCCCACACGTCGTGCGCCACCTGCTGGTACCACCACTTCAATTTGCCAGTCTTGATATCGATGGCAACTATGGAGTCGGTATAGGCGTTGTCGCCGGGGCGGCTGGTGCCGTCCAGATCGGGATTGGGATTGCCGGTAGCGAACAGGATCAGCCCGTTTTTCACATCGATAGCGGGCGTGTTCCACACCGACCCGCCGCCGTATTTCCAGCTGTCGCCGCCCCAGGTGTCGCCACCCGGCTGGTCGGGTGCCGCAGTCGTGGAGAAGCGCCACACCAGCTTGCCCGTCTTGGCGTCCAGCGCCTCCAGGAAACCGCGCGTGGGCCATTCGGCGCCCGCATTGCCCACCAGCACCAGTCCGTCATAAACCAGCGGCGCCATGGTGAAGGAATAGAAATAGGCCGGCACGGGCAGGGCATTGGCGTGTTCGGTCTTCCAGATCTCCTTGCCGGTGCGCGCGTCCAGCGCCACCACATGGCCGTCCAGTTGTGCAACGAAGACCTTGCCATAGGCAACGGCGACGCCGCGGGCCTGTTGGCCGCAGCACAGATCGGAATAGCCCAATTTGGGCGCATAGGACCAAAACTCCTTGCCCGTGACCGCGTCGTAGGCCTGAACGTTGTTGTCGCCCATCTCGATATAAAGCACGCCATCCACTTCGATGATGGTGGCTTCCATCGTCTTGGTGATGCCGGTCTGGATTATCGCGGTGGGCCGCAGCTTCCTGACGTTCCTGGTATTGATCTGGGTGAAGGGCGAGAAACGCTGATTGTCATAGGTGCGCCCGTGCAGCAGCCAATCTTCAGACCTGTCGGCGCCCAGCATCATCTGGTCGGTGATGTCGACATTCTGCGTCACTGGTTGCATCCGGAAGGAGCCGGGATGGGCAACAACTTGGCCCAGCGCCACGGGATTGAGCCCGGAGGTTTGTGCCGTCGCACCGGCCGTGGCGGGATTGACCGTGCCGGCGGCTTCACCGGCGCTTTCAATGGATATGCTGGCCGGCGTAGCGGGGCCATCTGTTTTCTTTTCCGTTGTCTGGCCGATCGCGCCGCCGGTCAGCGCTGCACACAACGCGAGCGCCGCCAATCCCCTTGCTCTCATCGCCCCCCACCTCTCCCTCTGTGCGCTTTGTGTATTCGAGTTCCGTTACTTGAGAAGCAGGTCCTTCAACAGTGGCGCGTCCTGCGTCAATGGCGCGGGGCCGGCCGGATAGCCGTTTTGCTGCAGGATGTAGGCCGTCACCTGATTATACTGTTCAGGCGTCAGTGTGCCCGGATTGGACTGCGGCATTGTCTGGGCCGTGACGGACAGCAGTGTCGCCGCGGTCAGCTGCTGGGCCTGTGCCATTTCGTGGAATGCATCGCCCGTCAGCGCTGGCGCGGCGACGCCTTCCAACGCCGAGCCATGGCAGACCGCGCAGGACTGGGCATAGACGGCCGCGCCGGCCGACGCCTGGTCCGCAGTATAGACCGCTGGCGTCGTCGTATCCTCGGCACTGGCAAAGTTGGACAACAGAGCCAAACTGCCCGCGGCGGCCGCGACGAGCGCGCAATGCTTCTTCATTGTTGTGGTTCTCGAAAGATTTGCAGGCACGAACCATTGCCCGTGATGACGACTTTGCCAAGCGCGCCGCCTTCGTGGCGGGTTCGATGGGCATTTGGTAGCGCACGTCTTTCTTCGCGGAAGAGTGCGGTGCCCTCACATGTTATCTGGGCACAGGTACTGCAGCCGCGAACGAGGGACCTGCCGGCTTTGCAGATAACCCATACAAAACGGGCCTTTTTTCCATGTCGAGGCCATCCGCAGGCGGGCAGTTATTTCGCAACTGCGAAGAGAGCTGCCGTGGTAATTATGTGACATTGATCGGCTTCCGCGCATCAAAGTGCCCTTGGCGATGAAGTTTTTCTCGCTCAGGGACGGGTAAGCCTGCTATCCAGAGCAACATTACAGTCCGGCAGTACATGTCGGCGGAAACATATGCCCAGGGGGACTTTCTCATGATCTACGGATTGACGACGACTCGCGTGCGCCTGGCAGGCGGCGTGGCCATGCTGGCGCTCAGCGCCGGCGCTGCGATGGCGCAGGGCGCGGCTCCTGGTGTGGAGCAGGTGATCGTATCTTCGACCCGTCTGCAAAATGCCGGTTTTGACGCGCCGACGCCGACCACGGTGATGAGCGCGGCGGACCTGGAAAAGACTGCCCAGCCCAACATCTTCGAAGCGGTGACCCAGTTGCCCGCCCTGGAAGGTTCTTCGGGCGTTTCCTATAACACCGGTTCGACCACCACGGGTCTGACCGGCCTGTCGTCGCTGAACCTGCGCGGCCTTGGCATTATCCGCACCCTGGTTCTGCTGGACAGCCAGCGCGTGGTGCCGGCCAACCCGAACGGTGCCGTCGACGTCTCGCAGATGCCGCAGCTTCTGATCCAGCGTGTCGACGTTGTGACCGGCGGTGCGTCGGCGTCCTGGGGTTCGGACGCCGTCGCCGGTGTGGTCAACTTCGTGACCGACAAGCGCTTCGAAGGCTTTAAGCTGAACGCCTCGGGCGGTCTTTCGACCTATGGCGACGATGCCACCGCTGTGTTGCAGGTGGCGGCGGGTACCAGCCTGATGGGCGGCCGTCTGCATTTGGAAGCGGCAGCGGAATATCACAGTGCCGCCGGCGTGCAGCCCAGGATTCCGGTGTCTTACAATCAGTTCCAGACCAGGATCTATCCGGGCGGCCGCGAGTTCTTCACGCAGTACAGCAACGCCAGCTACTCGCTCAGCGGCACCGGCTCGGGCCTGAGCGGTGTTCCGGCCGGCTATACCGGCCCGCGTACCATCTTCGCCAACCTGGCGCAGAGCACCACCAACTACCCCTATGTGATGGTGAACTCCGGTCCCAAGCAGGGCACCATCTTCGGCGCCAATGGCCAGGCCGCGCAGTTCGACTATGCCGGCGGTTGCACACCGACGAAAACTGGTGGTGGCTTCACCTCCAACAGCAGCGTGACGGGACAGATCGGCGGCACCTGTTTCGGCACCGCATCGGATCCGGGCGACCAGACCGCGCGCCAGTTCACCCATTCGCTGATCGACCCGATTCAGCGCGGCACCTTCTATGGACGTATCTCCTACGACCTGACTGACGATACCGAGATTTATGCCACGGTCAGTTTGTCGAACGTGCGCACCCAGAACATCCCGGCCCAGGGCAACTCCAATAAGGGCAATATCGGCATCAAGTGCGATAACGCCTTCCTGCCCCAGTCCGGCATGTTTGGCATTGGCCTCAGCTATGCCGCTACTATTGCGGCCTGTAACGCGGCCTATGCGGGCGCGGCATACAATGGCGTCACGGCAAACAATCTGCTGGGCCTGAACAATGCAGGCACCGCACCGTTGCTGCAGCAAGACGGTGTCACGCCAGTCGGTCCGGTTCCGACCGCCACAGGCGGTACCATGCAGGGCTTCTCGGTCACTACGACCAACGGCAACATGAACCTGGACCAGATCGTCAATGTCCAGCGCGACATGCGCCGCTATGTGGTCGGTGGCGATGGCGCCTTCAATGTGTTCGATATTGACTTCACCTGGGACAGCTACTTCCAGCACGGCGAGAACAATGTGGCTTTCCACATCCTGAATATGCCGCTGAAGAACCGCTTCAACCTGGCGATGGACACGATCCAGCTGGCCGACGGCTCGATCGTCTGCCGCGATCCTTCCGCCCGCGCCAATGGTTGCGTGCCGTTCAATCCCTTCGGCACTTCCATGCCCAGCCCGGCGGCCATCGCCTATATCGACAACCAGGCCAATGGCGAAAAGGTTGGCGGCCCGGAAATGCGCCAGTGGCTGCGCCAGGAAGCCTTCGGCCTCAACTTCAACACCAGCCCGATCAAGAACTGGGCCGGTGATGTATCTGTGGCGTTTGGCTACGACTATCGCGAGGAAGCGTTCACCCAGTGGGCCGATCCCTATTCGGGCGGCATCACGTCCTCGAGCCCGGCCAACGCCCTTTATCCCTGCACCGATCCGTCGATCGACTGCCTGGCTTCGGGCGGCGCCACCGGTCACGTCAATCCGGGCAACTGGAATGCCGGCAACTTCACCGCCGGCCAGGGCAATTACCACGTGAACGAAGTGTTCGCGGAGTTTGGTATTCCTTTGATCAATGACGCGATGTTCGGCAAGGCGGACCTCGACCTGGCCGGACGTTTCGAGCGCTACTCCACCGCCGGCGACATCATCGCCTGGAAGGTGGGTCTGACCTGGGATACGCCGATCCCCGGCGTGCGTCTGCGTACCCTGCAATCGCGCGACGTCCGCGCTCCCAACCTGGCCGACCTATACCTGCCGCGCCAGACCCTCAACGGCGGCTTCTGCAACAAGTTCGCCGATCCGACCTGCCTCGGCAACCAGGTCATGGGCCAGACCAATGCGGGCAACCCGCTGCTGACGCCGGAAAAGGGCCAGACCACCCAGATCGGCATGGTCTACCAGCCCGATTTCCTGCCGGGCTTCCAGGCCTCGTTCGACTATTACCGCATCATCGTGAAGGGCATCATTGCCGGCTCCGGCGTGCAGCAGGTGGAAGACCTGTGCTTCCAGGGACTTACCCAATACTGCTCTCAGACCTTCATCCAGACCAAGAACGGCCAGCCGCAGACCGGCGCAGTGGGCAACCAGGGTCTGGTGGGCGATCCCAACCAGGTGCTGTCGATCACCTCGGTTCCGTTCAACTCGGCGGGTCTGCTGACCGATGGCTTTGACATCGAAGCCAGCTATCAGTTCGATCTGCAGGATTGGGATGTGCCCGGCGACTTCGTGGCGCGCATCCTGGCCAATCACACCATGAAGTTCATCTCGGACCCGCTGCAGGCCGGCCAGTATGCGACCGAGAACGCGGGTGTCCTGGGCGGCGGCTTCAACAGCTCCACCTACAGCCAGAGCACCGGCAACGTGCTGACCTGGAAAGTCACCGCCCAGCAGAGCTGGCAGGGTGACAAGCTGGGCCTGACCCTGACGGAACGCTGGTTCGCCGATGGCACGCTGTTCGGCAAGTGGCTG
>Ga0097683_1002174_pt1 | contig 19016 bp, 11 predicted proteins | sample ThiBio_1000_plan_2_FD_72846 | JGI IMG/M metagenome (GOLD analysis project Ga0097683, IMG submission 72846) | Wastewater bioreactor microbial communities from Cape Town, South Africa - Thiocy_cont_1000_plan - 1398105538256 (version 2) (version 2) ...
TGGATGGGTGATGAGATAAAGAAAACAGCGATTGGCAGGAAGCTGCAATTGTATCGTTCGCCCGGTAATATGATTTACCAGGGTTTTGTTTTCTGGGTCATACTCGACCAACTTGTTAATGAGATACAATTTTCCTTTCCTCAGAAATAACAATACATAACTCTATACACCAAAAACATATACGTATATTTAACAACAGTATAGGTCAGATGGATTAGGACGCGATACCGCCCCATCTAAGATTAAAAACAACATATTATTTTTCAATTAGTTACAAGGCACTTTTCTTAGGTTTACCTCATCTAAAACGACATAATGAGATTTCATTACACTTCGCCAGCCCAAATAATTATATTGAGCCGCAACCAGAGAAAAGACTGACGTTGCGGCAGACTGAGGAAACGAATCTTTAGCTATTAGTGCTATTTCGTGTACCTCCTTCCTGGATTTTTTTTGCCGAATAATCTTAAAGGAGTGACAAATATTCCTGGAGCACTTCTGTCAGGTGATATTTTTTCGCTATGACGACGGACTGACTGAATAGATAAGCCCAGGAATTTATTTCCCTGATACTCTTTTTCATAAACAAGACAGGATAACTGGATATGTTTCAAGATTGACACATTTGAACGGCAATGAAATATTGACAATGAAAAAAGACAGGAGTGGACTGGATGATAACATCGTCGAAAACAGTTGCCCGCTGTATAAGCTGTGAATTGTCCTGTCAGTTATTTCCAGATAACGCAGTACGATCACAATATTGTGGTAATGCCTCGTTCGCAGTTTGGCCGGTTGGTAATCATTTCCTGCAGATTGCAGTTGTAAATAAAATATTACGCAGGAACAAGAATCACCTGTCACGAGGGTTTATTTTTGTAGACTTTTCGATGTACAACCTGCGCGTACTGGCCGATCCGCAATGGATTGAACGCCTGGCGATAACTAACATGAACATCGTTATAATCTCGGACCGTAAACTAGAGGCATTGGCGAATTACTTACTCACTCACCACAGTGAAATAAAGGGAGTTATTTATTCAGACGATAATGACGTTATATTGCAGGATAAAATCAACCACCTTTTCTCCGGAAGACGGGTAAATAGTAGACGTGGAAGTAAGTTGAATGCTGTCGAATTTACTTTGCTTAACAGGTTTTTATCAGGAGCATGCCTCCAGGAGATTATAAAAACAGACAGCATTGATGTTAAAAAAATTTATGTTCATAAAATACGACTTGAGAGGAAGTTAGGTACCAGCATTCATAAAATTCTCGTTTCTATTTTGTAGTTTCAACCTCTTAGCATACCCACAATTAATCGCGTGGAGGATGTTCTACGCCTGAAAGAAAGGGGGCAGACATGCCATATTTAATGAAACACTCACCTGTCGCAGTTGCGATTTCACTGGCGTTATCGTCAGCGTTATTTACCGCCCATGCAGCGGTAATAGATTTTGCTAATTTACCCGCCTCCGGAGCAGTAACGGATTTGCCTGCAGAAATACAGGCGCTGATTCCTGCAACGGCAAACGCGAACTTTAGCAAAAATACCAGCGATCCTAACTATGTCTACCAGTACAGCCCGGGTAATATCCCGATCTACGGAGATGGGATCACCCTCGAAGGACCGGGGGCGGAAGCCTTTGAGCATTCAGTCACCGTTATTCAGAACTCCACGTCCGGCAGCCCGGGGGTAATATTTGGTGACGATCTGACTATTCGCACCCAGTCAAAAGTGGCTGCCAATAATGGTAAAGACGTCGACGGCATTCGTACCCATGGTATGAACACGCCGGACAACCCGGTGTTTATTATTACCGGAGACCGCACCCACATTTACGTTAATGGCCAAAGCGGTGACGGCATCAATGCCGGGTACAGCTCCTTCAGCCAGGGCTCTCTTGGCTCCGCCAATATTTATGTGGGTGACGATCTCTATATCGAAACCACCGGCAGTACCGGTCGCGGCATTAGCGCCTATGCATTGAATGATGCTTCAAAAGCCAAAAATAACATTATCGTCGGCGATCGTGCGCATATTGTGACGCGTGGTACCTACGCAGAGGGGATTCGTACCAACCAGAGCGGCTCTTATGTTCGTCTGGGGAGTGAGGCCACCATCGAAACGTACGGCACATCGGCCTACGGCCTGTATGCAGGCTCTGCATCCAAAATTGAGCTGGGAAAAAACGCGACGATTACCACCGACGCGGCCAGCGCCTCCGGGGTGTATTCTACCGGCTCGTCAACCATCACCCTTGATGAAGGCGCGACCATCACCACCAACGGTGCCAGCGCGCATGGCGTCTATGCGTACACAGGCGCGGTGAATCTTGGTGATAACGTCACCATTGCGGTCAACAGCAGCGAGAAAACCAGCAGCTCCGCGCAAGCGCCGCACGGGATGTATGCCTGGTCACGCGGCGTGATAACGCTCGGGGGTGGCGCAACCATTACCACCGCAGGCCAGCGCGACAGCGGTAGCTACGCCCTGAACGCCAGCAACGGTGGCGTGATTGATGCCTCCGCGGGCGGAAAATTCACCCTCAACGGTGACATCCTCTCCGCTGGCGGCGTCGCGGCCACCAGCACTGCCGCAGCGCAAAACAGCGCGATCGCGCTCACCATGCAGGACAACTCTCTCTGGAACGGGGCGTCTTACATTGAGAGCAACGCCAACGGTACCGGGACTATCGCGCTTACGATGAATGATGCCGTGTGGAATATGCGCGACAGCTCCACGCTGACCAGCCTGACGCTGAATGCGGGCGGTACGATTAATTTCCAGCATGCTGAGGATGCGGCGTGGCAAACCCTGACCATCAGTGACGATTTTATCGGCAACGGCGGCAAGCTGGTTTTCAATACCGTGCTGTTTGACGACACATCGGAAACGGACAAACTGATCGTTGAAGGCAACACCTCCGGTCATACCGGGGTGGAAGTGAACAACATTGGCGGTACTGGCGCACAAACCATTGAAGGGATAGAAATCGTCAGCGTTGGCGGCAACTCTGACGGGACGTTTGAGAAGGCCAGCCGTATCGTGGCGGGGGGTTATGACTATAACGTTGTGCAAAAAGGTAAAAACTGGTTTCTGACCAGCCTGGTTGAGCCCGTTGACCCGCCGGTCGACCCGGTAGACCCACCTGTTGACCCTGTGGACCCGCCCGTCGACCCGGTGATTCCGCCGCAGGAACCGGCCCCCCCTGCTGCACCACCGCAAAGCGAGCATCAGTATCGCCCTGAATTTGGTAGCTATCAGGCGAACAGCTATGCGGCAAATACGCTGTTTATGACCCGCCTGCACGACCGTCTGGGTGAAACGCAGTACACCGACCTGCTCACCGGCGAGCAAAAAGTAACGAGCCTGTGGATGCGTAACGTCGGCGGCCATACGCGTTTCAGAGACGGCAGCGGCCAGTTAAAAACGACCGCCAACCGCTACGTGCTGCAGCTGGGTGGTGATGTCGCCCAGTGGAGCACCGACGGCCTGGATCGCTGGCATCTTGGCCTGATGGCGGGCTACGGCAACAGCCAGAGCCGGAGTGCTTCCAGCCTGACCGGATACCACTCGCGTGGCGAAGTGAATGGCTATAGCGTCGGTCTGTACGGTACCTGGTACGCAAACGACGCGGATAAAAGTGGAACCTACGTTGATAGCTGGATGCTGTATAACTGGTTCGACAATAAGGTGATGGGGCAGGATCAGGCGACTGAGCGTTATCACTCCAGCGGCGTAACCGCCTCTGTAGAAGCTGGCTATAGCATTAAGGGGGGCGAAAGCGGCCGCAACAGCTACTGGATCCAGCCGAAAGCGCAGGCCGTTTGGATGGACGTGCAGGCTCACGACCATCGCGAACGCAACGGCACGCGGGTGAAAGACGAGACTCAGGGGAATCTGATGACACGTCTCGGCGTGAAGGCCTATATCAGCGGACATAACGCGATTGACGACGGTAAATCCCGTACCTTCCAGCCGTTTATCGAGGCGAACTGGATCCACAATACCCAGACCACGCGCATCCGCATGGATGACGTCAGCAATGAAATGCGCGGTGCTCGCAATATCGGCGAGTTAAAGACGGGCGTAGAGGGGCAGATTACGCCGCAGCTTAGCGTTTGGGGCAATGTGGCTCAGCAGATAGGCGACAAAGGCTACAGCGATACCCAGGGGATGCTGGGGGTGAAATACAGCTTCAAATAACAATAAAAAAGCCGCTGAGAGATCAGCGGCTTTTTAGTTGCCAGGTGGCGCTCACGCTTACCCGGCCTACGGATTGACCGTATTACTCTTCTTTCGCACCGCGCATAGCACGTTTACGATCGTTCTCGGTCAGGTGACGTTTACGGATACGAATTGACTGTGGAGTCACTTCTACCAGTTCGTCATCATCGATGAATTCCAGAGCCTGCTCCAGAGTCATCTTGATCGGTGGAACCAGAACTGTTGCTTCGTCAGTACCGGACGCACGCATGTTGGTCAGTTTCTTACCGGTCAGGCAGTTTACGGTCAGGTCGTTAGAACGACTGTGAATACCGATGATCTGGCCTTCGTAAACTTCAGCACCGTGACCCAGGAACAGCTTGCCGCGATCCTGCAGACCGAACAGCGCAAACGCAACCGCTTTACCCTGACCGTTGGAGATCAGCACGCCGTTATTACGCTGGCCCACTTCGCCCGGACGCACGTCGTCGTAGTGGCTGAAGGTGGAGTACAGCAGACCGGTACCGGAAGTCATGGTCATGAACTCTGAACGGAAGCCGATCAGACCACGGCTTGGGATCACGTAGTCGAGACGTACGCGGCCTTTGCCATCTGGATTCATGTTTTTCAGGTCGCCTTTACGCTCACCCAGAGCCTGCATCACAGAACCCTGGTGCTGCTCTTCAACGTCCAGCGTTACGTTTTCGAACGGCTCTTGTTTACGGCCGTCGATTTCGCGGAAGATTACTTTCGGACGGGAAACCGCCATTTCGAAACCTTCACGACGCATGTTTTCGATCAGAACAGACAGGTGCAGCTCACCACGACCAGAAACGCGGAATGCATCGGCATCCTGGGTTTCTTCAACGCGCAGCGCAACGTTGTGCACCAGCTCTTTGTTCAGGCGGTCAAGGATCTGACGAGAGGTAACGAATTTACCTTCTTTACCACAGAACGGAGAGGTGTTGACGTTGAAGAACATGGATACGGTTGGTTCATCAACGGACAGGGCTGGCAGCGCTTCGACGTTCTGCGGATCGCAGATGGTGTCGGAGATGTTCAGTTCACCCAGACCGGTGATAGCGATGATGTCGCCCGCTTCCGCAACGTCACTCTCGATACGCTCAAGACCCAGGTGAGTCAGTACTTTACCGACTTTACCGTTACGGGTTTTGCCTTCGCTATCGATGATAGTAACCTGCTGGTTAGGCTTCACTTTACCGCGCTTGATACGACCAATGCCGATTACGCCAACGTAGTTGTTGTAGTCGAGCTGAGAGATCTGCATCTGCAGGGTGCCGTCGAGATCGACGTTTGGTGCAGGAACACGGTCAACAATCGCCTGATACAGCGGGGTCATGTCTTCAGCCATGTCTTCGTGGTCCAGACCTGCGATACCGTTCAGCGCAGAGGCGTAAACGATAGGGAAGTCCAGCTGCTCGTCGGTCGCGTCGAGGTTAACGAACAGGTCGAAGACCTGGTCAACAACCCAGTCAGGACGCGCGCCAGGGCGGTCAACTTTGTTGATAACAACGATTGGCTTCAGACCATGGGCAAAAGCTTTTTTGGTCACGAAGCGCGTCTGTGGCATTGGGCCATCCATTGCGTCAACGACCAGCAGAACGGAGTCTACCATGGACATTACACGTTCAACTTCACCACCGAAGTCGGCGTGCCCTGGGGTATCAACGATGTTGATACGGTAGTCATTCCATTTAATCGCGGTGTTTTTCGCGAGGATGGTAATCCCACGCTCTTTCTCCAAATCGTTGGAGTCCATCACGCGTTCTTGGGTTTCGGCACGCGCATCAAACGTACCGGATTGCTGCAGCAGCTTGTCGACCAGGGTAGTTTTACCATGGTCAACGTGCGCGATGATGGCGATGTTACGCAAATTTTCGATCACAACTTTGCCTCAGGCATTTAGAAATAGCGCGTTATTGTACACGGATTAATCGCACTACAAAACAGGATCACAAACATCCCCCGCAAACAAGTATTGCAGAGATGCTTTGTGATCGCTTTCACGGAGCGGTAAAAGGGCACTTTAACGTAAATTGCACCAATATGGTGCTCAATGTTCACATTGAAGCACTATACTGGTGCAACAAATCCATTGTGGTGCAGCCCTTTTGCACTATGGTGCGCATGATAACGCCTTTTTGGGGTGATTTAAAAGTTGGCACAGATTTCGCTTTATAAAAAATACATGGCACCAGCCAGTACAAACAGAAATTGAAGACCTCGTTACCACGACGACAATGACCAATCTGGAGAGTTAAGTATGTCCGCTGAACACGTTTTGACGATGCTGAACGAACATGAAGTGAAGTTTGTTGATCTGCGCTTCACCGATACCAAAGGTAAAGAACAGCACGTCACAATCCCTGCTCATCAGGTGAACGCCGAATTCTTTGAAGAAGGCAAAATGTTTGACGGCTCCTCCATTGGTGGCTGGAAAGGCATTAACGAATCCGACATGGTTCTGATGCCAGACGCGACCACTGCGGTCATTGATCCGTTCTTCGAAGAACCAACCCTGATCATTCGTTGCGACATCCTCGAGCCAGGCACGCTGCAGGGCTACGACCGCGACCCACGTTCTATCGCGAAACGCGCTGAAGAGTACCTGCGTTCTACCGGCATCGCAGACACCGTTCTGTTCGGGCCAGAGCCAGAATTCTTCCTGTTCGATGACATCCGCTTCGGTGCCTCTATTTCTGGCTCCCACGTGGCTATCGACGACATCGAAGGTGCATGGAACTCCTCCACTAAATACGAAGGCGGTAACAAAGGTCACCGTCCTGGCGTGAAAGGCGGTTACTTCCCGGTTCCTCCGGTCGACTCTGCACAGGACATCCGTTCCACCATGTGTCTGGTGATGGAAGAGATGGGCCTGGTTGTTGAAGCTCACCACCACGAAGTGGCGACTGCTGGTCAGAACGAAGTGGCTACCCGCTTCAACACCATGACCAAAAAAGCGGACGAAATTCAGATCTACAAATACGTTGTGCACAACGTTGCGCACCGTTTCGGTAAAACCGCGACCTTCATGCCAAAACCAATGTTTGGCGATAACGGTTCCGGTATGCACTGCCACATGTCTCTGTCCAAGAACGGTACCAACTTGTTCTCTGGCGACAAATATGCCGGTCTGTCCGAGCAGGCGCTGTATTACATCGGTGGTGTTATCAAACACGCTAAAGCGATCAACGCCCTGGCGAACCCAACCACGAACTCCTACAAGCGTCTGGTCCCGGGCTACGAAGCGCCAGTGATGCTGGCCTACTCTGCACGTAACCGTTCTGCTTCTATCCGTATTCCGGTGGTGGCTTCTCCTAAAGCACGTCGTATCGAAGTTCGCTTCCCGGACCCAGCGGCTAACCCATACCTGTGCTTCGCAGCACTGCTGATGGCCGGTCTGGACGGTATCAAGAACAAGATCCACCCGGGCGAAGCGATGGACAAAAACCTGTACGACCTGCCGCCAGAAGAAGCGAAAGAGATCCCACAGGTTGCTGGCTCTCTGGAAGAAGCCCTGCAGGCGCTGGACGCAGACCGCGAGTTCCTGACTGCAGGTGGCGTATTCACTGACGACGCTATCGATGCTTACATCGCCCTGCGTATGGAAGAGAACGACCGCGTGCGTATGACGCCACACCCGGTAGAGTTCGAGCTGTACTACAGCGTTTAATTAAAGTTGTTTTACCCGGCGTGATAAGCGCCGGGGGTAGTTGCCGTGGAAACTTTTAGCCCATCTCCGGATGGGCTTTTTTCTCCACCAACAACCTGATCTCACGCGCTTTTTACGCCGAAAACGCTATACTGCACTAAATTAGTGCAAACGACTCCAGGAGACTGCTGAATGGCAACTGGCACGCTGCCCGATGCTGGGCAGATCCTCAATTCTTTGATTAACAGCATATTGCTGGTCGATGACGAGCTGGCCGTTCATTACGCCAACCCGGCGGCGCAGCAGCTGCTCGCCCAAAGCGCACGTAAACTGTTCGGCACCCCGCTTCCTGAACTCCTGAGCTATTTTTCACTGAATATTGGCCTGATGCAGGAAAGTTTGCAGGCCGGCCAGGGGTTTACCGATAACGAAGTGACGCTGGTGATCGACGGGCGCTCGCACATTCTGTCGCTAACCGCGCAACGTCTTCCCGAAGGCCTGATCCTGCTGGAAATGGCGCCGATGGATAATCAGCGTCGACTGAGCCAGGAGCAGCTTCAGCATGCGCAGCAGATTGCCGCCCGTGACCTGGTGCGCGGTCTGGCGCATGAAATCAAAAACCCGCTGGGTGGATTACGCGGCGCGGCGCAGCTTCTGACCAAGGCGCTGCCCGATCCCGCGCTGGCGGAATATACCAACGTCATCATTGAGCAGGCGGATCGTCTGCGGAATCTGGTAGACCGTCTTCTCGGTCCGCAGCAGCCGGGAATGCACGTTACTGAAAGCATCCATAAAGTGGCTGAGCGGGTGGTGAAGCTCGTCTCAATGGAGCTGCCGGAGAACGTCACGCTGGTACGTGATTACGACCCAAGCCTGCCGGAACTGGCCCACGACCCGGACCAGATTGAGCAGGTCCTGTTGAATATTGTGCGTAATGCCCTGCAGGCGCTGGGGCCTGAAGGCGGTGAGATTATTTTACGCACCCGCACCGCCTTCCAGCTCACGTTACACGGCGTGCGCTACCGGCTGGCCGCCCGAATCGACGTTGAGGATAACGGGCCCGGCATTCCATCGCATTTGCAGGACACCCTGTTCTACCCGATGGTAAGCGGTCGCGAAGGCGGAACCGGCCTGGGCTTATCCATTGCCCGCAGTTTGATCGATCAACACTCCGGGAAAATTGAATTTACCAGTTGGCCGGGACATACCGAGTTTTCGGTTTTCCTGCCGATTAAAAAATAAAGGTGACGTTTATGCAACGAGGGATAGTCTGGGTAGTCGATGACGATAGCTCCATCCGTTGGGTGCTTGAACGCGCGCTCACTGGGGCAGGATTAAGCTGCACGACGTTTGAGAGCGGCAGCGAAGTGCTCGACGCACTCACCACCAAAACGCCAGATGTTTTGCTTTCGGATATCCGTATGCCGGGCATGGACGGGCTGGCGCTGTTAAAGCAGATCAAACAACGCCACCCTATGCTTCCGGTCATCATAATGACCGCGCACTCCGATCTGGATGCCGCAGTGAGCGCCTATCAGCAAGGGGCGTTTGATTACCTGCCCAAACCCTTTGATATCGACGAAGCGGTGGCGCTGGTTGAGCGCGCGATTAGCCATTATCAGGAGCAGCAACAGCCGCGCCACGCGCCCGATTTTGGGCCAACGACAGATATCATCGGTGAAGCGCCGGCGATGCAGGACGTGTTTCGCATTATCGGTCGTTTGTCCCGCTCGTCCATCAGCGTATTGATTAACGGTGAGTCGGGAACCGGTAAAGAGCTTGTGGCGCATGCATTGCACCGCCACAGCCCGCGGGCAAAAGCGCCGTTCATCGCCCTGAATATGGCGGCGATCCCGAAGGATTTGATTGAGTCCGAACTGTTCGGCCATGAAAAAGGGGCATTTACCGGCGCCAATACCATTCGCCAGGGGCGGTTCGAACAGGCTGACGGCGGTACGCTGTTCCTGGATGAAATTGGCGATATGCCGCTGGATGTCCAGACCCGCCTGCTGCGCGTGCTGGCCGACGGGCAGTTTTATCGCGTGGGCGGCTATGCGCCGGTGAAGGTGGACGTGCGCATTATCGCCGCGACCCACCAGAACCTGGAGCAACGCGTGCAGGAAGGAAAATTCCGTGAGGATTTATTCCACCGTCTGAACGTTATTCGCGTTCATCTGCCGCCGCTGCGTGAACGTCGGGAAGATATTCCCCGCCTGGCGCGTCATTTCCTGCAGGTAGCCGCCCGCGAGCTGGGCGTGGAAGCCAAGCAGCTTCACCCGGAAACCGACGCCGCTCTGACGCGTCTGGCGTGGCCGGGCAACGTGCGTCAGCTGGAAAACACCTGCCGCTGGTTAACCGTGATGGCCGCCGGGCAGGAAGTGCTGATTCAGGATTTACCGGCCGAGCTGTTTGAAGCGACCGCGCCTGAAAGCAGTACCGGGCACGCGCTGCCGGACAGCTGGGCGACGCTGCTGGCGCAGTGGGCCGACCGCGCGCTGCGTTCCGGTCATCAAAACCTGCTGTCTGAAGCTCAGCCGGAGATGGAGCGTACGCTGTTAACTACCGCGCTTCGTCATACGCAGGGCCATAAGCAGGAAGCCGCTCGCCTGCTGGGATGGGGACGTAATACCCTGACGCGCAAGCTTAAAGAGCTGGGAATGGAGTGATCGTACGCCGCTGTGTAAAGGTTATTCATTGAGCGCAAATTGCCGTTATTTTGCGCTTTACTGTTCCGATGAGTTTTGTATGATCGTGCCCGGAAATTGGGGGTGAACATCATGCTGGAAACAATCGTGAATATGCTCTCTAGCGGAGCCGCTGAAAGCCACACGCCACAGACAGCCGTTGCGGCTATGTTGTGTGCGGCGCTGGTGGGGCTGTTTAGCTAGCGAGTTGAACGTAAAAGCCGGGTGGCGGCTTCGCCTTACCCGGCCTACGTTTTGTGCATTTTGCAATGCGCCTTAAATCACCCGCGAGAACTGCTGTAGTCGCGCTTTCTGACGTAGATACGCGTCAAAGCACATGCAGATATTACGGATCAAAAGACGCCCTTTCGGCGTGACCTCAATTGCGTTCTCCGACACATCCACCAGCCCGTCTTTCGCCAGCGGCGCAATCAGCTTCAGGTCTTCCGCAAAATAATCGCTGAAGTGCAGATCCCACTGCGACTCAACGTCGCTGAAATCGAGACGGAAGTTGCAGATTAGCGCCTTAATCACATCGCGTCGGATGCAGTCGTCGCGCGTTAACGCGATGCCTCGCCACAGCGCGTTGCCCGTTTCATCAACCTGCTGGTAGTAAAGCTTCAGCTCTTTCTGGTTCTGCGCGTAACAGTCGCCAATCATGCTGATAGCGGAGACGCCCATCCCCAGCAAATCGGTATCGCCCTGGGTTGTGTAGCCCTGGAAGTTGCGGTGCAGAACGCCTTCACGCTGCGCAATCGCCAGCTCGTCATCCGGACGGGCAAAGTGATCCATCCCGATAAACTGATAGCCGGTTTCGGTCAGCGAGGTAATGGTTTCCTGCAGGATATCCAGCTTCTGCTGGGCAGAAGGAAGATCGGCATCTTTGATTTTTCGCTGAGCGGCAAAGAGCGTCGGCAGATGCGCATAGTTAAAGACGCTCAGGCGGTCCGGGTTGAGTTCGGCCACGCGCTTCAGGGTGAAGGCGAAGCTTTCCGGCGTTTGCTTTGGCAGGCCGTAAATCAGGTCAATATTGGTCGAGGTGAAACCAATCTCGCGCGCGTGATTGAGTAAGGCAAAGATAAATTCTTCGTCCTGCTCGCGGTTCACCAGACGCTGAACCTCTTTATTGAAATCCTGCACGCCCATACTCAGACGATTGAAGCCTTCGGCGCGTAAGTGATCCAGTACATCCAGCTCAATTTCACGCGGATCGACTTCGATCGAGATTTCAGCGTCGGCGTTAAAACTGAAATTGCCGCGCAGCAGGGTCATCAGGCGGCTGATTTGCGCTTTATTCAGATAGGTTGGCGTACCGCCGCCCCAGTGCAGCTGGCTAACGTGACGGCCAGCAAACAGCGGCGCGCGATGCACAATTTCTTGTTCGAGCGCATCAAGATATTGGTCGGCTTTGTGCTGCTGACGGGTAACGATTTTATTGCAGCCGCAGAAGTAGCAGAGCTTGTGGCAGAACGGAATATGGACGTAGAGCGACAGCGGACGCTCAGGATAGCGCGCGACAGCCTGCTGGAAATCAGCCTCGCCGAAGGCATCGGAGAACTCCAGCGCGGTGGGGTATGACGTATAACGCGGCCCGGAATAGTTATATTTCTGGATTAGGGCCAAATCCCAGTCGATAGTTGGTGCTGACATGCTCACTCCTTCCGTTGGTGTCGCGTTCGTATACGGCGGCCCGTTCTGGCCCCGTTGCGGGCCATCATTCGGGTGCGCAGCCACTTCTGTCGCCGCGACAACCGCCGTAGTTTAACGAATAACCACACCAGATAACATATAACCGGAAGGGTTATAAGCAGGACTATCGTGCCTGCCGGGTGCAAATGTTAGTTTCCACCCTTCAGAAGACGCATCATATCTTCCTGCTTCTCGTCTTCTTCTTCATCTTCGTCATCGTCGTATGACAGGCCCAGCTTCTGCATCAGTTCATCGATACGATCCAGTTTGGCATCCACCCATGACTGCTCTTCAGCGGTCAGGGTTTCACCCTCTTCAAGACGTTCCAGCAGCGCGTCCAGGCGCTCATCGTTCTCCAGCAAATCCAGCTCAGCCTGCGGTGAAAGCATAGGTTTCTCGCTCTTTGGTTTGTGCTGCTTAGTGACCGGGGTGTCTGTCACGCCCAGTGGAATGGGAGTTTTACTGCCGATACGAGGGTCTTTCTGCTGTTTGCCTTTTGCAGAAGCACCCGCTGCACCACCACCGTTGGCACGGCTACCCGCAGTATGACCGCGATGTTTTTTGTCGCGTTTGCGATCGCGCGCTTCCTGGTTCAGTTCTTCGCGCGTTTTGCGGCGTGCTTTTGCAGGGCGTTTCGCGCCCGCAGCGGAGGTTGGTTTTTTCATGATGTTTTATCTTTAAGTCGTTTTCTTCAGTATAGAATTGCGGCGAAATCTAGCAGAAAGCAAGCAAAGAAAAAAGGCGACAGAGCAATCTGTCGCCTTTTTTCCTGACTCACAACCCTTAGCGGGTCAGACTTTCCGTGTTTGCCAACAACAAACCCTGTTTATCCCTTGGCTAATACCGTCCGTGATACGGTTCCATTTCCTTTTAAAACGCCTCCAGGCGCTGGTCATCCTGACAATCCTGCGTCTTCGCCTCCTGGCGCTCCTGACCCTAATCCTTAAGTCGATTTCCTGTTGGCTTCCTCGCCCTGACGCACACTTTACCTTGTTCCGTTAAACTAACAAGCAACGAAACGGTACAAAAAGGATTTTTCAGACAATTACCCGGAAATAAGCTTATGATTTAAAACAGTTTGGCTTTTTTGACGCCTGCGAATTCTCTGAAATCTCCCATAGCATCACTGGCCGATCTCTCACACCGGTTGGGGCATTCGCCTACAGCTCATAGCAATCAGAAAAGCCTTTTGGCTGCATTCGGGTATAATCCCCTTCAGATTACGATTTTGGAGACGACCACGTGACTACCTGGAACTACCAACAGACGCATTTTGTCACCAGTGCGCCCGATATTCGCCACCTTCCTTCTGATACCGGTATTGAAGTGGCATTTGCTGGCCGCTCCAATGCGGGGAAATCCAGCGCCCTGAATACGCTGACCAATCAGAAGAGCCTGGCGCGTACCTCAAAAACACCTGGCCGTACCCAGCTGATCAACCTGTTTGAAGTCGCAGAGGGCAAACGCCTGGTCGACTTACCGGGCTACGGTTACGCGCAGGTACCGGAAGAGATGAAAATCAAGTGGCAGCGTGCGCTGGGTGAATACCTGGAAAAACGCCTGTGCCTGAAAGGTCTGGTGGTGCTGATGGATATTCGCCATCCCCTGAAAGATCTGGATCAGCAGATGATCGACTGGGCTGTAGCAAGCGATATCGCCGTGCTGGTGCTGCTGACGAAAGCCGATAAGCTGGCGAGCGGCGCGCGTAAAGCGCAGGTGAATATGGTTCGCGAAGCGGTGCTGGCGTTCAACGGTGATGTGCAGGTTGAGCCGTTCTCCTCGCTGAAAAAGCTGGGCGTGGACAAGCTGCGTCAGAAGCTCGATACCTGGTTTAGCGAGCTGGAACCCGCGACGGAAGCGGAAGAAGAGTAATACCGAGCGCGGCGATAGCCGCGTTTTTTTTGCCTGAATTTTTCTTTGACGCAATAAAAAACGCCCCAGTCATTACTGACTGGGGCGGCTAAAATATTCAGCCAAATCCGATTACGTGAAGTAAAAGGTCTGAAAGATAGAACATCTTACCTCTGTACCCTACGCCGACAACTCTACCCCTTTTTGTGCTGCAGAAAAAGCATTTTTTGTAGTTTTTTTTCATTCTTTACATAGGGAATTCTAATGATTGTCACAAAACGCGCGTTGTTATGTTGCAAACTTACATAAAAAGCGCGTTATGCGAAGAACCCTTAGTGAGCCTGATCCCAGTTTTCGCCACTTCCCACTTCCACCAGCAACGGCACGTCAAGCGTCATGCTGCTTTCCATCAGTTCGTGGATCTTCTTCGACACGGCGTCGAGGTCGTCTTTGTGCACTTCAAATACCAGTTCATCGTGTACCTGCATGATCATTTTCACGCGAGGCTTCTCTTTTTCCAGCCAGGCATCAACGGCGATCATTGCACGCTTAATAATGTCCGCCGCGGTACCCTGCATCGGGGCGTTGATCGCCGCACGCTCTGCGCCAGCGCGACGCGCCGCGTTGCTGGATTTGATGTCCGGTAAGTAGAGACGACGGCCATCCAGGGTTTCGACGTAACCTTTTTCCTTCGCCTGCGCGCGGGTGCGTTCCATGTATTCCAGCACGCCCGGATAACGCTCGAAGTAGAGATCCATATACTTCTGCGACTCTTTGCGCGGAATATTGAGCTGGCGCGAAAGACCAAATGCACTCATGCCGTAAATCAGACCGAAGTTGATCGCCTTAGCACTGCGGCGCTGCTCGTTGGTCACGCTGTCCAGCGGCAAGCCGAAGACTTCCGCCGCAGTTGCCCGGTGGATATCCTTCCCTTCAGCAAACGCGGTCAGCAGGCCTTTGTCGCGGGACAGATGCGCCATAATGCGCAGCTCAATTTGCGAGTAGTCAGCAGAGACAATCAGATAATCCTCTGGTGCGATGAAAGCCTGTCGAATACGGCGGCCTTCTTCGTTACGTACCGGGATGTTCTGCAGGTTGGGATCGGTTGATGAGAGACGACCGGTCGCCGCGACAGCCTGGTGGTACGACGTGTGCACGCGACCCGTTTTCGGGTTGATCATCAGCGGAAGCTTGTCGGTGTAGGTAGACTTCAGCTTCGCGAGGCCACGGTACTGCAGAATCACTTTTGGCAGCGGATAATCCAGCGCCAGCTCTTCCAGCACCTCTTCAGAGGTTGACGGCGCGCCGCCAGGAGTTTTCTTCAGCGGCTTGATGCCCTGCTTTTCAAACAGAATGGTTTGCAGCTGCTTCGGCGAAGAGAGGTTAAACGGCTCGCCTGCAAGCTCATGCGCTTTTTGCTCGAGCTCGGTCAGACGCTGCGCCAGCTCCCCGGAGTGGTTATGCAGCACCGTTGGGTCAATCTTCACGCCGTTGCGTTCAATGCGGGACAGAACGGGTACCAGCGGCATCTCGATATGCTGGAACACGTTCAGCGGACCTTCATGCTTCTGCAGTTTTGGCCACATCTTCAGGTGCAGCTGTAGCGTGACATCTGCGTCTTCCGCCGCGTAGCGCCCCGCTTCTTCCAGAGCAATCTGGTTAAAGGTGAGCTGATTTTTCCCTTTACCGGCAATCTCTTCAAAGGTGATCGTTTTGTGCTTGAGCCAGCGGTCAGATAAGGAATCCATATCATGGCGGCCCGCGACGCTGTCCAGAATGTAGGATTCAAGCATGGTGTCGAAGGCAATCCCGCGCAGTTCAATGCCGTAGTTTTGCAAAATACCGCGGTCGTACTTGAGGTTTTGTCCAACCTTGAGCGCCTTTTCGTCTTCCAGGATCGGCTTTAGCAGCTCAAGCACGCGTTCACGGGAGATCTGCTCCGGCGCATCCAGGTAATCGTGCGCCACAGGGACGTAGGCGGCAATACCCGGCTCTGTCGCAAATGACAGGCCGACCATATTGGCAGAGATGTTATCGAGGCTGTCGGTTTCGGTATCAAAGGCGAAGACCGGCGCCTTTTTCAGCTTATCGATCCAGGCGATCAGCTGTGACTCTTCAAGAATGGTTTCGTAGTTGTCGAAGGAAAGCGCCACGGCTTCTTCTTCCGCCTGCTCTTCTGCGTCAACGACGATCGTCTCCTTCGGCTTTGCAGCAGGTTTGGCCCCTTTCGCCTGCAGCCATTTACCGGCTTCCACGTCAGCGGTCCAGCGCTTGAATTCGTATTTCTTAAACAGGCTCAGCAGATCGTCAGCGGAAGGCTGTTGCACTTCAAGCTGCTCACAGCCCAGCTCCAGTTCGACATCGGTTTTGATTGTGGCCAGCTTATAGGAGAGATAAGCCACCTCTTTGTTCTCTTCCAGTTTTCCGGCCATGGTTTTTGCACCACGGAAGGAGAGCCCGGCGATTTTGTCTGACTCCGCGTAGAGCGTGTCCAGACCGCCCAGCCCCTGGAGCAGCGCCTGCGCGGTTTTTTCACCGACGCCAGGGACACCCGGGATGTTATCCGAGGAGTCGCCCATTAACGCGAGGAAGTCGATAATCAGCTCAGGCGGCACGCCGTACTTTGCGACCACTTCTTCAGGCCCGAGAATGGTGTTAGTCATGGTGTTAATCAGGGTAATACCTGGCGTCACCAGCTGCGCCATATCTTTATCACCGGTGCTGATCAGCACAGGACGCCCCATCTTTTCTGCTTCACGCGCCAGCGTGCCGATGACGTCATCGGCTTCAACGCCAGAGACGGCCAGCAGCGGCAGCCCCATCGCTTTTACCATGGTGTGCAGCGGCTCAATCTGCGCGCGCAGATCGTCAGGCATTGGCGGACGGTGAGATTTGTAATGTTCAAACAGCTCGTCGCGGAAAGTTTTACCTTTCGCATCAAAGACCACAGCCGCATGGGTTGGCTGATACTGAAGGATCAGGCTGCGCAGCATGTTCAGCACGCCGTACATTGCGCCGGTGGGTTCCCCTGCGCTATTGGTCAGAGGAGGAAACGCATGATATGCCCGATACAGGTAAGAAGAGCCATCGACGAGAATAAGAGGGTTTTCTGGGATCTGAACCATAATGTCCGTGCCTTTAATCAATTTATGGGTAAAGGATGCCACAGAAGGATGAAAACATCAGGTATTAGCGCCAGATACAGGAAAAGATTTTGCGATCGTGAGGATCGCTCGCAAAAATCAAACTGTGGATAAGTTTGTGCATATTTTCACTTCATATGAATAACAGACGTAAAAAATACATATGCGTTAATTTTTAAATCTTAATTATCATGCTGTTATATCATTAGATCTTATCTATATGGTCAACTGATGGCAATTTAGTCTATGTGGATATAAGCCTTGTTAAGCGCGCAATCACAGAGAAATCGTCTGCGACAGAGTAAAAGCGGCCAAATCATCACGTCAAAGCGCCATTAATTTGTCTGTTTTCTGGTAAAATCAGCGCCCGGCGTTGCATAGCCGACCGCTCACTTACAGCTAACTACCTGAAAAAGCTCATCATGCCGAGATTGCTCGCAGCAATAACATTACTGTTAAGCATCATTTTAACTATCCTTGTGACTGTCGCCTGCTCTGTGCCGATCATTATCGCCGGGATCGTTAAACTGCTGCTGCCTGTTCCCATGGTGTGGCGAGCCGTGTCTGCATTTTGTAACTTCATGATGTACTGCTGGTGCGAAGGACTGGCGATCCTGCTGTGCCTGAACCCACATCTAAAGTGGGATATCAAAGGGCTGGAGAGTCTTAACAAGAAGAACTGGTATCTGCTGATCTGCAATCACCACAGCTGGGCGGACATCGTGGTGTTATGCGTACTTTTTCGCAAACACATCCCGATGAACAAATATTTTCTGAAACAGCAGCTCGCCTGGGTGCCTTTTATCGGGCTGGCCTGCTGGGCACTTGATATGCCGTTTATGAAACGCTATTCGCGCAGCTATTTGATTCGTCATCCCGAGCGTCGCGGCAAAGATGTGGATACCACGCGCCGTTCCTGCGAAAAGTTTCGCGCGCATCCTACGACCATCGTGAACTTTGTTGAAGGCTCCCGGTTTACGGAAGAGAAGCATCAACAAACTCGCTCCCCTTACCAGCACTTGCTGCCGCCAAAGGCTGCGGGTATTGCGATGGCGCTTAACGTGCTGGGATCACAGTTCGATAAACTCCTGAACGTCACACTCTGCTATCCGGAAAACAATAAGACGCCGTTCTACGATATGCTCAGCGGCAAACTGACGCGCATTGTTGTGCGTGTCGATCTGGTTCCGATAGATGCCGGGCTGCACGGTGATTACGTTAACGATAAGAATTTCAAGCGTCGTTTCCAGCAGTGGCTTAATACGCTCTGGAAAGACAAAGACGAACAGATAGACAATATTAAATCTTCATACAAAAACGCCGGTCAGTGACCGGCGTTTTTACATCCGCGAAATTACTTCTTCTCAACCAGGTATTTCACGGTATCAGCATACTGCTGTACGAAGATATCCATGCTGCTGGTGTCCATGCCCTGCATGTTCAGCTGGTATTTGCCGTTAACAAACATCGCCGGAACGCCCTGAAGCTGGAGGTCAGCAGCCGCTTTTTCCTGCTGAGCAACCAGAGATTTCACCACAAAGCTGTTCCATGCTGCGTCATACTCTTCACCTTTCACGCCGGCATCAACGAACACTTTACGGATATCCGCAGTGGTCTGAACGGTCTGGGTTTTCTGTACGGCTTCAAACATTGGCGCAGTGATCTTATCTTCCACGCCCAGTGCCATCGCAACCGCCCACGCCTGGGTCAGGTCTTTACCCAATGGACCCAGGAACTCGACGTGGTACTTGGTCATTTTGGTGCCT
>Ga0097683_1002189_pt1 | contig 18902 bp, 19 predicted proteins | sample ThiBio_1000_plan_2_FD_72846 | JGI IMG/M metagenome (GOLD analysis project Ga0097683, IMG submission 72846) | Wastewater bioreactor microbial communities from Cape Town, South Africa - Thiocy_cont_1000_plan - 1398105538256 (version 2) (version 2) ...
GCGGCAGAGGCAGAGCGAGAGGCCGCTGTTGCGTGTCTGCCTCGTTGTGCTCGGTGCCTCTGCTGCTGCTGCTGGTGCGCTGCTCCTCTCGTGCTCTCTCACTCGCATCTGATTCTCGATCTACATAGCTACGACAGCAATGGAGCTGACGCAGCACCAACCCGGCATCTTCGTGCTGTCTCTCACCGACGCCGAGAACCGCTTCAACCCCACGTTCATGGCGAACGTCCATGCCGCATTGGACCAAGTCGACCGGTACACATGCGCGCGCATCGATCTCGCCTGGCGGCGAGCTGACACCACACGTTCCAGATACGACGGCGCTGCGGTCTTGATCACTCGTGCCTCGGGCAAGATCTTCTCGAACGGCTTGGATCTGCAGTGGCTGGGCGAGCACGCCGACCAGCGCGACACCTTCCTGTGCTCGTTCATGCGGCTGATCGATCGCATCTTGGTGGCTCCCTATCGCACCATTGCCGCCATCCAGGGCCACGCGTTCGCCGGTGGCATGATCTTTGCGCTCGCGCACGACAACCGTGTGATGCGCCGTGACCGCGGCTTCCTGTGCATGCCTGAGGTACGCGCGCAATGCGCAATGTCGCTCCTGCCCCTGCTCGCTGCTAACCGAGTGCGGCTCAGATTGGTGCGTGGTGAGTGGCGTTGCTGAATGAGCGATGCCCTGCTTGAGCTCATGAACTTGGATCGATGGGTGAGGTTGGGTGCAGATTTGAACCTGCCGCTCGCACCGGGCATGAACGCCATCGTCGCCAGCAAAGTGTCGTCGGCACAGATCCTGCGCGATGTGATTCTCGACGGCAAGCGCTACGGTGGCGAGGCGGCCCTCGCAGCCGGACTGGTGGATGTCCTTGCCGACACGGAGGAGCAGGTGTTCGAGCATGCCTTGCAGTTGGCTCTCCAGCTGCTGCCCAAGAGCCAGCACCGCATTACGTTGCAGATGCTCAAGCTCGAAATGTACCACGACGCGCACCGTTGGCTCACGAGCGACGTACTGTTCCGGCACGAGCAGACCGCCACCGCCACCACGGCCAAGACCAAGGCCAAGCTGTAGTGGCACGCGTTAGATTGCTCGCGGTGATAACTCTCAAACTCGCTCTTCAAGCTGGAAAGGAAACGAGATCGTTATTGTAGTTTACATATGGATGGCTACACATACTTTCATACACACACACAGATACGAATCAAACTACCGCCACGGCCACTGCCACTTCCGCCAATCAAGCTCCTCTAGCTTGGTGGAGTGGTTCCGTCGACCAACGTGGATAGCGCGTTGATGCTATGAAGGTGAGCGGTCGAGTTGGCGGAATCGATGTAGTCGGGGCCGTCGTCGTCATCATCGACAATCAAGCTTGCCGTGGTGATCTGCATCTCGTCGTCGTCGGCGTCGCCGTCATCGATCGAGATTCCGTCGTAATCCGAGCCGGAGGAGCTGGAATGACGACGTTTGAAGGCAGGCAGCGACATGGGCGAGAAGACTGGCGCCGACGACGAGACGAAGGAAGTCGCCACGACGGCACCGGCGCTGGCGTTGAGCAGCGTGATGTTGGCCAAGCGCGGTAGACGCACGACGAGCTCGTCAAAGGTCGGACGGAGCTTGGGCTCCTCGTTCACACAGTCGTCGATCAGCTGCGCGAGTGATCGAGGAAAGTGGGCGGTCGATGGGCGCAAGCGCTCATTGACGATGCGGAACAGAAGTTGCGCGGCGTTGAGGTTGCTAAACTCAGAGTACGGCACGACGCCCGAGTACACCTCGCACATGAGGACGCCGAATGAAAACACATCCGACATTTCGCCATATTTGTTGTTCGACAAGACTTCAGGTGCCATGTACTGGTGGCGAAACAACAAACAACCAATCAGTACGATCGTCATGAATGAGTGAGTGAGTGAGCGAATCGATAGTTAGAGATTAGCGAATTCGACGAACCTTGGGGGTACCAATCACTGTCATTGTCTGTGTGACGGATGGCTTGATGGTCGAGACACCAAAATCGACAATCTTTGCCACCCAATCGTTGGTGACGAGTACATTTTGTGGCTTGAGGTCGCGATGGATGATGGCACGCTTGTGGAGATACGCCATGCCCTTGGCGACGTCGCGCAGCAGCTTGAGGCGCATCTCCCACGTGAGGTAGTCACCAGTCTTGTCGAGCACCGAGCGCAAGTTACCGCGCGTCACGAGCTCGGTGACGAGGAACAGCTGCTCGGTCTCGGGATTGTGGGCGATACCGAGGAACTCGACGACGTTCTCGTGCGTGAGCGAGCTCATGAGCTTGATCTCGACCAGGAACTCGCGAATCTTGTCCTCGTACACCTCGGTGCCGTAGATCAGTTGCTTGATGGCGACGTCGCGAGTGACGTTGAGCATCTCGGAGCGCCATCGGCCGCTGTTGACCGTGCCGCTGGCGCCGGCGCCGATGCGCTCGAGGATCTCGAGCTCGCGCCACGGAATGACGCGTATTCCGGGGTCGTTGAGAATGTCGCGCAGCGAGACGTTGGGCTTGCCTTGGAACTCGGGAATGGCGCGCCACTGCTGCTGCATGCGATAGCGACGGTACAGCACGAGCCCACCCCACATGGCGATCACCAGCAGCACCAGCAGCAGGAGTAGCACGATGCCAAAGAGCGCGACGGCGACCTTGGAGTTGACGAGGCGTGACGCGCACTCTTGCATGCCGTTCTTCGAGTGCGGCTGGCCCTTGATGCACGCCGTCAGCGTCAAGTTGCACTGCAGCGGTAGTAGCGAGAACGGCGGCGACGAGGCTGTCACCTGCAGCACGCACGAGGCGTTGTTGCTCGGCGTCTGAAAGAAGATCGACTCAAAGACGGCCGTGCCGGTGATGGCACTCAGATTCTGTGACATCTGCGACGGGTCGAGCATCGACAGCCGACACGAGTCCGGATGCGAGAGCGTGACGTTGGTCGGATACTGCCGCAGGATCGGGCCGCGCACCTGCGTGCTGAAGGCGTCGAACAGCGCCACCGAGACGTTGTACGGCGGGCTGTCAATGAATTGCGTCGGACAGCCGGACTCGAACGCCACCTTGACCGGCAGCGTCGCCGTGCCGTTGGGACTCTGGTACGGAGCCTCATTGTGCTTAAACGCGCACTGCGAACAGAACGCGAGCGCCGCCGTCTCGAGCGAATTCGGCGGGAGCACCTCGCCGACGCTGCCGGCCGCGTCTTCGTTCGGTAGTGCGCTGGTGGCCCACGCTACCGAGCCGCCACCACGGCTAGCCGTGTTGCCGATGAACTGTGCGCCGAACATCCACGGCAGGTTGGGCACGAGTTGCTTCGAAATGTAGATGCCGCCACCGTAGTTGTGAGCGTGGTTGGCGCGAATCTCGACGCCGTTGGCAAACGTAAAGTTGGGCGACGAGAATGAAAAGTAGATGCCGCCGCCGTTGCTGGCAGTGTTGCCTTGGATCAGCATCTGCGAGAAGCTGTTGGTGTAGTCGGTCGAGTTGTCGTGCCAGAATGGCGTATACTCGAGCCACCACGGTGGATTCGAAGGTGGTTCGTCGCCGACGCTCTCCTCTTGCGCCAGATGACGCCATTGACGCATGTACTGCAAGAAGGCTGATGCCGGCGGACGAATACCTCGCCGGTGCTTGGCGCGAGCCAACTCGGCGGCGGCCGCTGCCGATGGAGTGCGACTCGCCACCGTACAGTATTGATACATATCTATCATACTCGTTGGCGGTGGTGGTGGTGATGGTGGTGCCGGACTCATTGGGTCGTGATCGTCCAATTCTTTGCCATGATGATACCACCAGTCACTATCATCCTGTTGGAATAGAGATGATGATGATGACGACGATTTCGATCTTGAAGAAGAGTCGTCGCCATCGAGGGAAAAGTGTTGCTGCTCTTGACCCGACGAACCAGGTGGTGGCGTCGAGGAGGCGGTTGATTCAATGTAGATACCACCACCACCGACCGTTTGCGCGCGCTTGGTCTTGATGATCGAGTTGTTGACGATCGAGAGGTTCCGGAAGATGAGCTCGCTGTGCAGCAACGGGAAGGCGTCGCTCGAGGCCGTGATCATGGCCAAGCCACCGCCAGCGACAGTGGCTTGGTTGCCAACGAGCCGTACGGCGTAGAGATGTGCACGCTGCGTCAGGAGATGGCAGCCACCGCCCTTGATGGCGTAGTTGTTGGAGATGAGGCTCGCGTTCAGGAAGAGACCCGAGTTGGGTCCGGCGTACAGGCCACCGCCGTTGGTGAGCACGGTGTTGTTGGTGATGGTGAGCGCCAAGGCACGCAGAATGCCTTGCTCGGTGAGGCCGATGGCGCCGCCGTAGCTCGCGGCCGAGTTGCCGACAAAGCGCGTCAGCATGCTCCAGACCTCGGAGACACGGGCCAACAGCATGCCGCCGCCCTGTCGCGCGCAGTTGTTCTCAAAGTACGAGTTGATGAGCAGCACCCATGAGCTGTGGTCGGTGTTGATGCCGCCGCCCGAGATGTTGGCCGAGTTGCCGATGAAGCGACAGTTGATGAGCGTCGTTGCGAGCGACGACGAAATGTACATGCCGCCGCCGGACGACGCCGTGTTGTTGAGGAAGGTGCAGTTGGTGAGCGTGTAAAAGACCGAGTCCTCGTTGGCGATGGCGCCGCCGTCGCCAGCCTCGGGATTCGAGGCTGCGTTGCTGTCGAACGTGCAATCGACAAAGACCGCCGCGCAGATCTCGGTGCCCCACACGGCGCCGCCGCGAGACGACGCGACGTTGGAGCGGAAGGTCGAGTTGGTGAAGAGCACCTGGCACGAGTCGGTGGTGAAGAGCGCGCCGCCGGTCGAGGCGTTGTTGTTGAGGAACTCACAATCGATCGCATGGATCGTGGCGTTGTTCTTGGTCATGATGGCGCCGCCGGCACTCTCGGCTTGGTTGTGCCGGAAGCTGCAGCGGTTCAAGCGCACGAGCGTCGTGACCTGCGACAGAATCGCGGCGCCGCTCGCGAGCGCGTAGTTATGCGAGAACTCCGTGTCGTTGAACGTGACGATCGCGCGGTCCGTGACGTAGAAGCCGGCCGCGTCGTTCGGCGACGAGTTGTTGCGAATCGACACGTCGACGAAGGTCGAGTTGGACTTGTCGCCGAGGAATGCCGCGGCGCCGTAGCTGTGCGCCTCGTTGAACGCAAAGGTCGTGTTCTGGAAGACGGGAGCCGCCTCGAGATCGATCGACGCTCCTCCGCCCGACGAGTCGCATCGATTAAAGTTGATGGTGCAGTTGAAAAACGACGGCTTGGCGCTGTTGGTGATCTTGAGACCACCGCCTGATGTGCCAGCGCGATTGTGCGAGATGATGGTTGAATGAAAGCTCGATCGACTGGCATCGCCCAAGAATCTATGATCATGATGATGTTCATGATGTTAGCACACAAGCACAATGCAACACACAGTGCTACAGTACGAGAAGAGAAATGGAGTAGAGTTGGAGTAGATCACGTACAAGGCACCACCTGGATCTCGCGAGGTGTTGTTGACGATCGAGCAATCCCTGAAGGAGGCTTCCGAGGCATCTCGCATCACGATTGCACCGCCACTCAGGTCCGAAGAACCCCCGTAAAAGTCGCACATCCTAAACGTCGAGCTGCTCGTGATCGACATGAACAAGTGACCAGCCGAGTAGCGCGCACGGTTGTTGGCAAAGTGACAGTGCTCGAACGACAGCACACTCTGGCCACCAACGACAATTCCGCCGCCATTGGTGGCGGTGTTGTTGGCAAAGGTGCACGAGGTGACCGAGCTTGGCGTGCGAGCGACGTTCTCGATCACGAGGCCACCGCCGCCGTTGTTGGCCGAGTTGTCGGTAAAGTGACTGCCGTCGATCGACACCTGTCCTGCGGTCGAGATCACGGCGCCGCCACCGCTATTGCGCGACTTGCACGAGGTAAAGTTCGAGTTGCGAATCGAAATGTCGCCCTTGGTCAACAAGGCACAGCCGGCCGACAGCCGGCCGGAGCCGGTTGCAAAGGCGCACTCTTGGATGGTGGCGTTGACGCAGATCGTCACTAGGTGACCGCCGATCATGGCGGTTCCTTGAGTGAAGGTGTCGTTCAACAGAGACAACATTCCTGGGTCGGTACAAGTCGTGCCGCCGCCACTCTGGACCAAGATCGAGCCTCCGTAGTTTTCTATTCAAGCCCAGCCGGAAGAAGGCGTCGTCAGTGGTGGCCATTCGTCGTACATACACGTCTACGCATATCGCGATAGCCATCATCACCGTACCGGCTGAATTGTTGGTAAAGATCGAGTGTTCGATCGTCGCGAAGCCAGCAGGGAGTAGCATCTCGAGCGCACCGCCGCTGCCCGACTTTGCAAAGATCTCGTTGATGCGTGCGACGTTCGATGCAAAGTAGCTGTGCGAGATTTTCACGCGCTGAGCGCGGTAGATGTTGACCGGCGACACGATGAGACCCGAGTTGTTGAGAAAGCGCGTGTGATCGAGCAGAATGTCGACCTGTGGCGCGTCGTTCGAAGCCGAGGCGTTGGTGTAGCGGTTCGGGAGATAGAACGACGCCGTGCCCCACATGCCCGAGTTACCGACGAACAAGCAGTCGGTCAGCGTCGCACGGTAGCCGTCGATGCGCAAGGCGCCGATGCCGAACGCCGCATGGTTGTGCAAGAACGTGACGCGAGACAAGACGGCGTTGCCAGGCGTTGGGCGCTGTGCAACCTGCATGCCAGGCGCCGCCACCATGTGCGACAAGGCGCTCGCCTGGTCGTTTGGCACGGCACGCGGCCGTTCTTCGACGCGGTTGCTCGACGGTGGCAGGCACACCAACGCCGCCGGCTTGGCGTACACGGAAGCCAGGTTCTCGAAGACGGTCGAGAAGCCGTGAAACATCGTGTTGGTGATGGTGACGTTGTTGCTGAACAGCAGCACCTCGGCAGCCGGCGTCGAGATCGTGCCTCGCTCTCGTACGAGCGAATGCGTAAAGTTCGAGTTGACGATCGTGACTACGAACTGGTAGCCGACGCACACCGACTCGACGCTCTGGCCGCCACAATCGACGAAGCTCGAGTTGGTGATAGTAACTGAATACCACACGGTATCACTATCGTCGCCGACGTTGGCAGCAGCAGCTGCAGCAGCAGGAGGAGGAGGAGCAGCAGCAGTTCTATCGTCCTGCTCAGCTGGCATATCATCAATGTAGGTGTTGATTCGATCGGGCACACGACATTGCTGAAGGTCGTTTGCAAGCAATGCCGAGATGCACGTCATGTGCAATGTGTTGTTTGCAAACTGTGTGTTGAGAATCGAGAGATTCGAGTCGGTGCTCTCGATCACCAGAATGGATTGAATGCCCGAGAACATCGAGTCCACCAACTGTCGTATGCGTGTGTGAGTCGGCGTGAGAGAGAGAGAGAGAGAGAGAGATCGTTCGATGAGCGCGGGTGTACCTCGACCGTGGAGCTCGCAGCCGTGATGACGGCACGCGTGAACGAGCCCGTGATATTGACGTTCGAGAGTAATGGTGAGCCGTTCTCTACCTGAAACGCACGGTCGCTCTTGCCATCCATCCAAACGTTCTGAATGGTCGGTGACGATCCTGGCAGGCGATAGTGGGTCGATGGCGTACGGTCAGTTCGAAGTGCCAGCGACCGGCGCCACATTGAAGCTCTCGTGCGTACCATTGATGAGTACGGTGGAGTTCAGACCCTGCAGACACATGAAGAACGCAAAGCCATCGACGATCGTCGAGCGCGACTCTCCTGAATCGAAGCGCATGATCGGAACCAAGGGATCCAAGTCGCCCTTGTCGGTACAGTCCAGCGTAGCACCGGGGCCACTAGAACGACGACGACGAAGAAGAGCGTGAACTCGCTGTAATGATGATCGTCGCAGGGTACATCGTATCACGTACTAGAGCCACAAGGCTTTGCCTTGAAAGTCGATGTTCAGGTTATCGCGTCCAAAGTATCGATCAGGGAGAACGAGTACTTGGTAGACCTGCAAGAACCCACATCAGATATGACGCCATCTACTTTGATTGGTTGATTGATTGGTTGATTGATTGGTTGATTGATTGATTGATTGGTTGGTTGATTGATTGATTGATTGATTGATTGATTGATTGATTGATTGATTGATTCGATTGGTTGACTGATTGATTGATTGATTGGTTGGTTGGTTGGTTGATTGATTGATTGATTGATTGGTTGATTGATTGATTGATTGATTGATTGATTGATTCGATGGCTAGTTGGCACGTACAATGTTTGGATCGTTTGCGATGGGTACGGCATCGATTCCACGCTGTATCGAAGGGCAGGCACACGCTATCGAGGCACCGCACTTTTCGATCGAGCCGCACACGGTACCGTTCCATGGTTGGTTGGAGGTGTAGATCACCGAGAGCTCGGGCGAGTTCGCACGAGCCTCGGTGCCTGTGTATGCCGAGTGGTGCAGCGTCAAGCAAGCTGCGAGCGAGAGTGTAGAGAGGAAGATGATTGAGAGCACTAATAGGTGGTGCCGTCGGTGTGTAGGGGAGAGACGCTGCATCGTGGAGATCGATGGAAGGTTGTGTATGAGCGTGAGAGTGAGCGAGTGAGCGACTGCGCGGACCAAATGGTTGACTCGCTACGCGAGTGGGTCAACTACTTGGTGACCAAGCGAGCCAGTATTTCGATGGGTTGGCAAACACAAACAAGGCGAGCTAGATATTGGTCGCGATACACGACCACCAGGAGGGAGACAGGGAGGGAGATGATAGATAGGCAGGCCGGGCGAGAGCGGTGAGCGGGAACGAGGCAGCAAGCGAATGAGCGAGCGAACATTCATCGCTCTTGATTGCTAGGTTCGCTGGGTGGCTCTCTATCTAAAATGACCGCCCACAAGCAACACGTGATGGCGAGCGTCTGTGGAGGGGAGGTTGCTTTACTATACAGCCGAGTCTTCTGATATTGTTATCATACAGTGACCAAGGCAGCGAGTGCCGTGGTCTCTCGATGGAGGATCTGTACAATCTCGCGGTGGATGCTCTGCGCGTGTTCGAGCGAGTCTCCGATGCATGTGACGCCGACCTTGCCGTACTGGCTCAGTGGGCCCATGAGGTGGAACACAGCGCCGGTTTGCGTCTCGTGGTTGAAGCCGATGCGATGCTCCTTCATGATGGCGATGAGGTCCGACGGCAGCAGGCCCTTGTAGTGCTCGTCCTGCAAGCTGTCGGAAGCGGTGTAGTACTTGGCGCGACCGTCGACGAGATACTGGCCCGAGGTGTTGTCGTAGTGGCCAGTGGCGTTCGAAACGAGCCGCAGTGTCTCGAACGGATGCGTGGTGCCACCCTGGCGGAGGTTAATCTCGAGAGCTTGGAGCGTCCACGAGTCGGCTCCGTGGTCGGCTGAGCGCACGGCCAGGAAATCGACGCCATAGCGTTCGAAGGCGCCCTTTGCCGCGAGGCTTTCGCCCACGATTCCTGCGATCGTTGAGAGCATTCTCGGTGAGAGAGAGAGAGAGAGAGAGAGAGAGAGCAAACGAGTAGAAGAGCACAATGCGGCACTGCGTACTGGTGTACTGTTGCACTTGTTCGCGGTATGCTTCGTGGCACGGGAAGCTACAGCCAAGAAAGATCTGGCCATCCGGCCCGCCAAGAAGCTGCTCGTGTGTGGAGATCACTTGCACGCTGCAAGGTTCGGTCGAGTGAGGTGAGCTCGTGGCGCAAGCGGCGATCAAGAGAAGGAAGCAAGTACGTACGAGCCGTCGGCGAGGATGATGCCCTGCCCTGAGGGACTCTGCTTGCAGTCGCCATCAATGAACTCCTCAACAATGGCGCCAATCTGCATGATGCGGGTCTCAAAGTGCTCCCACGTCTTTCACGAGGCGGAATGAGTGAATGAATGAGACGGAATGAGTGAATGAGAGAATGGGAGGTACCTCGCCGTATGCTTGGAAGCTTAGCGTGGTTCGCAGGGCAGTGAGCATGGCTTCGAGTTGAATTTGCTCATCGAGGTGGCTCCATTCTCTGGCGGGAGGATACGAGAGTAGCGCATTGCCTTTGCCCGAGAAGCCCTCGGTCAGCTTTACGACGACACGCGTGAGCGACGGCTTGCTTCGGAGGAGTGCAAGCGTGGCACGCGCGAGCTCAGTTGCTGAATACACGCTCTCATCGATGCCACTCGGATAGGGTATTCCACACTGCGACAACGATGCAGAAGAGTGAGTATCAGTGAGTGAGAGAGCAAGTGAGAGATTGAGGCTCACTGGTCAACATATATACCTGACGAAAGATTTGGCGCGAACCAGGCTTGGAGCCCCAGAACTGTACGCCCATGGTCGCGGGCGAGCAGAGGAATCGAAGCTGCAGCTTGGAGGCGAGCAACGACTCGAGCTGCGTCGGTATGAAGCACAGCAGCTCGGCGTTGTCGAGGTTGTCGCCACAGACCTCGCGCACCGTGCGGCGGATCTTTTGGATCATGCGCGGGCGTGAGAGGATCTTGGACGTGAGCGGGATCTTGGAGTTGTCGAAGGCCGAGATGAGCGACAGACGACGCGAGAGGAGCTCCTTGTTCTCGTGGTAGTTGGGGATCAACGAGAGATAGTAGTCGACGATCGACGGATGGATCGGGATCGAGCTCACGTACACGATGTGCACCGAGGGATCGCGTAGGTTCAGCAGATAGAACAGCTGCCGCTCCTCGTAGTGGATCTCGCCCTCCATCTTGGCGAGCTCGTCGAGATCGACGCTGAGCGATGGCACGATCACCATGCAGCGGCCGTTGCCTTTGGGGAGCACGAGAGAGGATTGCGAGAGAGCTCGAAGTGATGAAGCAGGAGGAGGAGCAGTTGCGTGAGAAGGTGACAGCTCAGGTGTCGGTGCAGTGTGCAAGTGGTGCGGTTCGACGTCATGCTGGTGTTGGTGCTGTTGGTGGTGATGGTGAGGAGGATGAGCGCCACGATTCGAATGTTCGATGAGCGATGCGGTGCCTCGAGCGCGCTGGTCGAAGGAGCGAGAGGCAGCCGGGCTGGATGCGAGCTCGGCAGCGTACAGCGCCCACCAGCGCCCGTCACGTCGAAACGAAGTGCCCTCCCAGCTGCTGCCCATCAGGTCATCGGTGCAGTTGTTGTCAACAGAGTCGTCCCGCGGCGACGCGTGCCGTGTGTCATCGGGGTTGCCAGCGCGGATCGAGATCGAGCCAGTCTGCGGGCGGTGCTGGCGAGGTGGGCCGAGGTCGTCGAGGGCCTCGATCGAGTTCGAGAGCGGTGACGAGTACGCCGAGCCGGGATTCGAGCCGATGGCGGATGCATCCGAGTCGAGGAGGCGCTGCGAGAGCACTCGCACAAAGTCATGCAGCGCATCCGATGGCACACGGTGCAGCAGCTCGAGCACGATCGAGGAGTCGTGCCGCGCAAGCAGCACCTCGATGCCGGCCGCGATCTCGTGCAAGGTCGGCATCGCACCGCCACCAGCGCCACGCACTAACCCCTCACGACTCGCACACGTAGCGTCATCGACCGCCGATTCAAGCTCGAGTTGGAACGCCATCCTTGCGTTCACAATCGAGCAGACCAACGAAGAGAGTGTGAGCGTGTGATCGAGATCGAGAGAGATCGAGATGCCCAAGAGCAGTGAGGGCTTAGACGAATCCAACGCGGGCGTAAGGTCTCGATAAAGCGACTGAGAGCGTCGACGGCACCTTACAGCGGAGCATACGGGGTACGGCTCGCGTGCTTCGTCGTTCCTCGTGCTGCTGCGGTGCTTGTTGCTCTTCTCTCTTCTCTCACTGCCACCGCTCTCGCTGCTACTGCTGTTACGATGGCGCCGGTACGCTGCTCTCACTCTCTCACTCTCCTATCGGCCCATTAACTCGCTCGCTACTTGAGCTACTTTGACTGATATCCTCGTTCTCTTGTGTTCTCTTGTTTCTGTGTCTCTCTCTCTCGGCTCTTGTCTTGCAGCCGAGCTCCAGCTTCCCCGGCGACAAGAAGCTCCATCCCGCCAACGAGTTTGGTGGTCCTCTTGGTGCGCTGCTTGGCTTCATCTTCCTGCCTGGCATCGTGTACTACTTCTGGCTCTGCCTCGAGTTCCACAACGGCGCTCTCCTGTACCCTACTTCGGTCTCGGACCTCGGGCGCTTCGTGACCGTGGAGGTGTACGAGCCGTTCGTGCGCCATGCGCTTCCTACGACCGAGTCGCTCGCCATCTACACGTTCTGGTTCGTGTGGCAGTGGGTGCTGGCCGCCATCTGCCCGGGCCCCGAGGGCTACGGCGCCGTGTTGTCGGACGGCAAGACGCGCCTCAAGTACCGCTTCAACGGCGCCTTCGTGTGGGTGTGCACGCTGATTCTCGTCATCTCGCTGCAGCTCAGCGGCTACTTCTCGCTCTCGCGCCTGTACGACAACTACGCCGCGCTGCTCACGACCGCCAGCATCTTCGCCACGGCGCTCTCGGCCGCGTGCCACATTGGCGCGCTCATCTACAACCAGCAGGAGCGCATGAGCGGCAACCTCGTGTACGACTACTTTATGGGCGCCATCCTCAACCCGCGCATCGGCAACTTTGACATCAAGTTCTGGGCCGAGATCCGACCCGGCATCATGCTGTGGTTCTTCATGACCTGCTCGTGCGCCGTCAAGCAGTACGAGCTGTACGGCTTCGTCACGTTGCCGATGCTCTTCATGTGCTTCTACCACCTGTGCTACGCCAACGCCTGCTACAAGGGCGAGGAGTGCATCCCCATGTCGATGGACATCATCTACGAAAAGTTCGGCTGGATGCTCTGCTGGGCCAACCTCGTCTGGGTGCCCTTCACCTACTGCTTCCCGGCCTACTACCTCCTCAAGATCGAGCCCTTCGAGCCCGCCTGGTACTGGAGCGCCTTCGTGCTGCTGCTCCACATCTCGGGCTACTACATGTTCGACACCGCCAACTCGCAGAAGGACTACTTCCGCGCCGACTTCCCCGGCAAGCAACTCGACGGCAAGCAGCAGAACGAGCACCACGGTCGCGGCTTCCCGCGTCTGCCGTGGGGTCGTCTGCCCAAGGAGACTGTCACCTACATTCAAACCAAGCGAGGCACCAAGTTGCTCACTTCTGGTTGGTGGGGTCTTGCTCGGTATGTCTCTTTCACTCTCTCATACTCACTCAACTCGTGCTCTCTTATTTACTCACTTTGAATCGTTGCTCCTGACTAGCCACATGAACTACACGGCCGACTTGATGATGGCGTGGGCGTGGGGCTTCACCACCCTGTTCGGCTCGGTGATCCCGTACTTTTATGGTTTCTACATGACCATCCTCTTGATCCACCGCGAGCGCCGCGACTTTGAGGACTGCAAGCGCAAGTACGGTGACGACTGGGATAAGTACGTCGCCCGAGTGCCGTACGGCTTCATCCCGTACATCTACTAAGCCGTCCTCGCCACCATCGAGCCGTACGACGCACGGTGCCGACCACTCGACATCGTGTACCTCGCTCGATCTCCTCATCAACAACCTCATCAACAACCTCACCATCAACCTCATCATCACTCACTCACTCTCTCACTCACTCTCTCTCTCTCTCTCTCTCGTTATCGTCATATGAGCAAGAGTCCTATTCACATGTGTGCGAATGTGCGTAGTTGTTGTACTGCACTAGCAAGGCTCCCATTTTTCTTCGTCGCTCCTCTCGATCGATACATACACACGAGATACCCACACGAATACAACCCCAACCAAGCCGTACCAATCCTCATTCCTTCCTTCGCTGCCTCGCGCACGCATCGCTCCCTGTCGGCTACTCTTACTTGCTCTTCCCCGTCCCATTGGACGTTTGTCATTCACACTTTGCCACTACCACCATCACCACTGTCGTCATCATGGGCGTCATCGAGAAGATCAAGGAGATCGAGGCCGAGATGGCTCGCACGCAGAAGAACAAGGCCACCGAGTACCATCTCGGTCTGCTCAAGGGCCGACTGGCGCGTCTGCGCATGCAGCTGCTCGAGCCCTCGGGCAAGGGCGGTGCCAAGGGCGACGGCTTCGAGGTGCTCAAGTCTGGCGATGCTCGCGTGGCGTTGATCGGGTATGCGCGAGCCTCATCCAATGACGCGAAAGGCCGTCGCTCACTCACACCGGGTGTCGTTCGTGCGTGCGTGTGCGTGCGTGTGTGTGATCGATCGAGCAGCTTCCCGTCGGTCGGCAAGTCGACCATCCTCAGCACCTTGACCGATACCAAGTCCGAGGCTGCGAGCTACGAGTTCACGACGCTCACTTGTATCCCTGGTGTGCTTGAGGTACGTGTGTGTGGAGCTTCGAGGAGAGCCGGAGATACCGAGTGCTCACTCGCTCACTCGCTTGTGTAGTACCAAGGCTCTCGTATCCAGCTGCTCGATATGCCTGGTATCATCGAAGGCGCCTCGGAGGGTAAGGGTCGAGGCCGTCAAGTGATCGCTGTCGCCAAGACTGCCGTATGTCGGCCAGCTGGAGCCCCCCATTCATCGATCGATGCTGATGATGCTGCTGGTGTCGCTGCAGGATCTCGTGTTGATGATGCTCGATGCTTCGAAGGGCGACGTCCAGCGAGCACTGCTTGAGCGAGAGCTCGAGGCCGTCGGCTTGCGTTTGAACAAGCAGCCGCCCGCCATCTCGTACTCGATCAAGAAGGCTGGTGGCATCCAGATGAACAGCACCTGTGCTCTGACGCACCTCGATGAGCGACTGGTTCGCGGCATCTTGCACGACTACAGTACGATCTCGAGCTCCTCCACACACTGCCAGTTCGCTTACTCAGCCACACATGCATGACGGAGTTCTGACACCTGCTGCCCTGCTTGCCATTGGTTGTGGCGGCTGCAGAGATCTTCCACGCTCACATTCTCTTCCGCGATGATGTGACGGTCGATGACTTTATCGATGTCGTCGAAGGCAACCGCCACTACGTGCCGTGCCTCTATGTACGCCGCCGACGACCAAGTGGCGCAGAGGGAGTGGCAGCGAGCATCGCGGTTCATAGATGCGCGTCTTACGACCTGCTCTCTGGATCTGTAGGCCTACAACAAGATCGATTGCTGCACGATCGAGGAGATCGATCAGCTCGCTCGCCGTCCGCACTCGATCGTCATCAGTTGCGAGATGTCGCTCAACCTCGACTATCTCGTCGAGAAGGTCTGGGAGTACCTGAACCTCGTGCGCGTCTACACCAAGCGAGTCGGAGGTTCGTTGAGCATGCCAGCGTCGGTTGGCTCGCCTCCGCTCCTCTGACTCGACGTGCGACATTGACCTTGCAGAGCCGCCCAACTTTGGAGAGGCGCTGATTCTGCGCCAGAGCTCGACCGTGGCTGACGTGTGCCGCTCGATTCACAAGGACTTTGTACAGCAGTTCAAGCACGCGATCGTGTGGGGAACGAGTGCCAAGCATCAGCCGCAACGCGTTGGTCTGAGTACGTGCGAGAGAACCTCGTCGTTATCATTCACACATCATTTGATTGACCGCCGCCATTCTGCAGCACATGTACTCGAGGACGAGGACGTGATCCAGCTGATGAAGAAATGATACGACTGTCTCGGTCAAGGGCCTGCCTGGATCACCATACAGTTGTTGTTCATCGCTCTCGTGGTGGTTGATAGAGAAAGAGGAGGAGGAGCGCGAACCGACTTTACTATCACATCTTCGACATCAGCATCGCCTCCTCGAGGATTCGAAAAGAATGGAAGACGAAACCGACGAGGAAGTACGAGTCCAAACACTATAGATACCAGCAGCATTCTATACACAGACAAGGACCACTACACACGAGCATACTACCGCGCAACCGTCTGCCAGAGAGCGAGAGAAGGAGATCGACCCACTCAAGACAAAGACGACGACGACGACGACGAGTATCACCAGCGTGCCGAGAAAAAACCGATAGAGGAAGAGAGAAGGGTGAGAACAAAGTGTTGAGAAGGAATCGAGGGTCCAAGATGCTGGTAGCTACTACCAAGAGAGAGAGAGAGAGAGAGAGAGAGAGAGAGAAGCAGAGTCAGTCATGTAGCTGTTCGCGAGACGGTTAGCTAATCACGCAACCCGATGAATCCTTCTGATCGGGGTTCATGGCTCGCTGTGCGCTGTGGATCACCGATGCAAACTCCTTGGCCGAGCACGCGTTACGCATGAACGGGTGCTAGAGAGAGAGAGAGAGAGAGAGAGAGAGAGAGAGAGCAGAATCGTTATTTCTCGCACAATAAGGCGGTCGTATTGCAGCAGCAGCAGCGGCAGCAGCACTCGTACTGTGAGCAAGTCCGCCGTCGTCCAACGCAGCGATGTATCGCGGTGCAAGCATTGCACCAAAAAGTCCTTGAGATCGTTCGAGTAGCGCTCGGGGTGTTTCAAGGGTGGCAGGCCTTTTGTGATGATCAAGAAGAGCGCCTAATATCGAGCCAGCCACCAATCAATCAGTCTCTGGCACGATGCACTCGTACCACAGAGGCGCATTTCATACCTTGGCTGACGGCAGCTCCATGTACGGCGGTTCGCCTTCAAGCATCTCGCGCAACATGATACCGAGACTCCACACGTCGACTTTGGGGCCGTAGTCGTGGCCTTCGATCAGCTCGGGCGCCATCCAGTACGGCGTTCTGCGCGCACACACACGACACAGAGAACGTCAGCATCCCTGCTCGGGCGAGAACGAGAACGAGCTCAAGAACGACGTACCCGATGACGGTGTTTCGTTGTGTTTGCTGTTGCGTGAGTTGTACCGCAAAGCCAAAGTCGGCTGTCGGAGATCGGCCACGCAGCGAGCGTCAGTGTCGTGATGGTCAGCCGAACTGAGAGCGAGAGCGAGCAGCGCGTACCGAGCTTGACTTCGCCATTCTCTCCCAACAAGATATTGTCGGACTTGATGTCGCGATGCATGCGGTGCATCGAGTGGATGTACTCCAAGGCCTTGAGGGACTCGCGAGTGACGTACGCGATCTGCCCCTCGGTCAGAATGATGTTCTGCTCCAAAATGGCGGTCAACGAGCCTCCGCCCATGTACTCGAGAACAACCTAGAGAGCAACAATGTCGTCAGCGCGCGCTCTCTCGCTCGGCGCAGGCGGGCAGGCAGCGGGCAGCGTGCCACGTACCCAGAGAGTATCTTCGACCTTGTAACCACCAAGATATAATACAATGTTGGGATGCGAGCTGGTCTTTTGAATAAATACTTCAGTCAGCAGGTGCTTCATGTTCTTGGGCGTCACCGACATCTTCTTGATCGCCACACGACGGCCCGATCGAATGTCGGTAGCCACGTAGACCTCGCCGAACGCGCTACAAAACCATGTCGCACATTAGCGATCGAGTCAGGCCAGGTGTTGAGAGAGCGAGAGCCACAGCTCGGCAGGCAGATAGGCAGGTAGGTAGGTACCCTTGTCCAATCTTGCGCATATCGATGAAGATCGTGTGCGGGTCTTCGGTCGAGAAGAGCTCGGTCTCGCTCGGCAGCACCTCCTCCTCGGGCATGCGGTTGCTGGTCGCCACGGTCTGGAGGCGGTTGTTCTCAAAGTCCAGCACCCTTGAGCGAGCCAGCCAGTGTTAGGCGGTCGTGAGCGAGCGCGTGAGTGAGTGAGTGAGTGCGCCGTACTTCATCACTTGCGCCGGGTTGCTCTCGACCTCCTCGTTCGAGATGCCGCTGGCCTCGAGCAACGCACGCCACTCGGGCGGAATGCCCTGGATTCCAACGAAGAGAGTGTGAGCGTGAGCGTGAGCTCGAGCGCTGATCATATAGGGGAGAGGCCGGGGCGTCTCGTGGTACCTGGAAGGCGCCGGTCTCGGTGTCGAAGCTGATGTGGACCTTGTGTGTGACGGTCTGCGGCGCACTGCACTTCTCGGCCTTCGACGCGGCATCGAGCGCCGCGATCCACGCCCTCATGTCGCTTTCCTCCTACGCGACGCCAAGCGAACAACCCTCCGTCAGACCCAGTGCTTGCTCTCGCGCGAGAACGAGAACGAGAGCAAGAGCGAGGCTCAGGCGGCGCGAGGAGCGGCGCGATAACGTACGCGGCATGCGACGAAGAACACCTTGCCGTCGCTGCCGACCAGCTCGAAGCAGTTGGCCTTGCCAGCCGACGTCGGAGCCACGGCCACCGAGCTACCGGTGAGATCCACATAGCTAATGGGTCGATCGGCCTGAGGACGCGACGACGTCACGGTGGCCGGCGCCACACACGCACCGCTCGAGTCAGTGAGCGACGGCAGAGCGCGGCGGTGGTGCGCAGCGCACCACTCGACGTACCGTCTTGGACTTGAAGTAATAGAGTCGGTTACTCTGGAGTACGAACCAACGCGTCTTCCAGTTCTTCACAATGTGGCCTGGAGCACAGAGCGACATGCGAGGCGCGCGCGGTGGACGGTGAGCCGCGGCCAGCGCGCCCAAGAGTGCGCAGTGTGCGGCATCAATCATACCTTGCTTGACGAGCTCGCCGGCCTTGGTCGGGCTCGTCCAGTTGGCAGGGTCCTACCGCCACGAGACGCAGTGAGTGTACCGCGAGGTCGCTACGATGGCGTGGGGGCGGGCGCGTACCGCGAGGTAGCTATTCATGACGGCGAGCACGAGAGGAGCAGCGCACCAGCCGCAGCAGCAGCAGAGGCACCGAGCACAACGAGGCAGACACGCAACAGCGGCCTCTCGCTCTGCCTCTGCCGCTCGCCCCTCCTGCTGCCTCTTCCTTCGTTTCGCCTCCAGCGCTGCCGCTCTCTGCTGCCCAACGAAAACCGAAAACGCGTGCCCGAGCTGCCGAGCTCCACATCGCCGAAAGCGCCTCGAGTACGGCTCTCTCTCAGCGCCTCGCGTGCTCGGGCAGCTTTCTGCTTTTCGCACTCGGTCGCTCGTCCATTCGCTCGCTGCCCTCGCTGCCGACACCTCGCTCGTTTCGCTCGTTGTGAGAGCCGCCGCTCGAACCTTCTCGTCTCTCGTCTCGAACCATGTCGGGACTC
>Ga0097683_1002246_pt1 | contig 18446 bp, 25 predicted proteins | sample ThiBio_1000_plan_2_FD_72846 | JGI IMG/M metagenome (GOLD analysis project Ga0097683, IMG submission 72846) | Wastewater bioreactor microbial communities from Cape Town, South Africa - Thiocy_cont_1000_plan - 1398105538256 (version 2) (version 2) ...
CTCACGTTCCAGAACCGCAAGCGCTACGTGCAGCTCGCGATCGAGCATCGAATCCACCAGTGCGACCTGCAGGTCAAGCACATTCTCGAGGGCCTCAAGATGATCGTGCCGTACCCGTTCCTGTCGCTCTTGACGCCGAGCGAGTTCGAGGAGCTCGTGTGCGGCCGACCGGGTATCGATTGGAGTGTGCTCAAGGCCGCGGCGCGCTACGACTACGGCATGGACGGCTCGTCCGACACGGTCAAGTGGTTCTGGGAGACGCTCGAGACCTACACGCCCGAGGAGTCGGCGCTCTTCTTGCGCTTCGTCTGGGGCCGCTCGAGGCTGCCGCCCGAACTCTCGACGCAATTCACCATCACGAGCCTCGATCGCTCGCCGGCTGACGCTTACCATCCGACCGCCACCACGTGCTTCTTCAAGATTGCGCTGCCACGCTACTCGACCAAGGAGATCCTCGCTGCCAAGCTCAAGTACGCCATCACACAATGCAAGGCCATCGATACCGACGACTTTGCGCGAACCGGAACCTTGTTCGAAGAGGGAGCCGCAGCCGATTCGGATGAGGAGGAGGTTGAAGTGCCAGAGTTGACTGAAGCCGCTCGATTGCCGCTGGAGCTTATGGACGACCTTGATTGAGTGCTACACGACAAAAGCCAACCATTTCTTCTATCCAATCACCCACCCACCCACCCACCCACCCACCCACCCACAAACCTTGTTCTTGACTCTCTTTACTTTCCCGTTACACTATTATGACTACTGCATTGCAATTCTACACCCACCCACCCACCAAGCAATAAACCAACACCCACCACTAAACTAGACGACGATGATCTATTGACGAATACTGGAGGATTATCGGGTGATTTTGTCGTGTGGGTTTATTGTTGAGAGAGAGAGAGAGAGAGAACGAACGAAAACGATGAACGCGTACAAGTATCGATAGTATTACGTGTGTTAGGCGTAACACCACACGTTCGAGTTGTTATCGAGTGGTTTCGATAATAACGCTCTATGGTAGGTTGAGGAAGAGATTGATGAGGAGGAAGAGGAAGAGGAAGAGGATGGGGTTATGCTGTTTCGGTGGCCGATGATGGTAGTGATGATGGTTCGAGCGATCGATCGATAGGTGCAGTGGATCGAATACGCCATTGGTGAGCGTCGTCAATTACTAACCTTGGTGGTGGTGGTGGTCGTCATCACCATCAGCAGCATCGGTAGTGCTTGCACTCGCTCGCTCGCTCTCTTATTGCTTCTTCTTGGACAGCGGGACGGGCTTGGCACCCGAGGAGGTGCGAGGCACCGAGGCCGGGCTGCCAGACTTGGAGCTGCTGGGGTACAGCAACGCCACCAAGACCAAGAGCACCAAGTCGCTGGCGACCTCGACGGCGGCGAACAAGATCGCCTCCTTGCGCGAGCTCAGGAGCTTGAGGCCGTTTCCGCCAAAGACGAAGAGCGCACGCTGGGCGAGGACCGAGAGCGAGAAGGCGAGCGTGACGATGATGCCACGCAGACCACCGCGCAGAGCCCAGATCCAGAGAATGAGGCCGGCAAAGGCACCGACGGCGATGCTGTAGACAAAGTACAAGAGCTGGCTATCGAACGAGCTCTGGAACGACGCGAGCGCCAGGAAGTAGTCCTTGGCCACGAGGTGCACGAGCACCAGCACGAACGACACGAAGCCAGCGCCCGAGAGCGAGCTCAGCGCGTAGACCACGAACGGCAGACCGGCGACGCTCTGGACGATGGCAAAGTCAGCGAGCGGCGACTCGCGCAACACCCAGAAGAGGTTCAAGGCCGACACGCCAGTAGCCCACGACTATGATACGCCAGACGAATAAAGCCAAACGACGACGATGATGATGATGATGAGGAGGAGGATCAAGAGGCGCCAGCAAGCGAACGAGAGCGTAGCACGTTAATACAACTGATACAAGGCCATGAGAGAGAGAGAGAGAGAGAGAGAGACGTACGAATCCGATGAGAGCCTTGTTGGCCTTGGTGGTGTAGCGCTGCGCGATCGTGAGGAAGATGATGGTGGCAGCGAACAACGTGTAGAAGGCGATCTCCTGCGCCTGCACGGCGCTCCACGAGCAGCGGTCGAGCAACGGATCGACGTAGCTCAGAACCGACTTGCCGAACGCCTTGGCGGCCGGCTCCTTGATGGACTTGAGAGCGCCCTTGATGACGGTCTCGGCTTGCGTGATGTATGGTCGGAGTTGGTCCATGGTGGGAAGGCCGAGTGGGATGTGGAGGTGGCGGTTGGATCTACTGCGGCGCACACAGCAACAACCAAGCAATCAAACGGAGCGAATAGTGGGTGAGTGAGGGGTAGAGGACGTAGAAAGAGAGCGAGATACAAGAGAGCCAACGAGTCTAAGCCAACGAGTCTAAGCCAACGAGCGTACCTCGCGTGCACACGACAGGAGGGAGAGAGAAGAAGAGAGAAAGAAGCGATCGCGTGCTCTCTCCTCTATCCTCCTACTCTGCTCGTTGCTCTGCTCTGAGGCGAGAAGGAGAGAGAGAAGCAACGAGACTGATGACGTGTTCCCGCCCTTTTTTGGTTCCAAGCTCTCCTCTGCTCTACTGACCCGTTCTTCTTCGTCGTCAACCGAACACCTGTCACTCGTCGGCCCGATACTCCATCAATCGCTCGCTAGCTCGCACTCGTGTGCTGTTGCAACCCGCTTTGCAATCACCTGTTTCGGACACTTGACGAGTACTCGTCGACGATATGGAGAAGCCGTGGGAATGTGCCGTTAGCTTCCGTGCATTCATCAAATGGTTCGTCGCTGAGCAGGAGAACGAGAACGAGAAATCGTTCCTGGACGTTTGATGGTTGTTGGTGGTGGTTGATGGCGTTGGATGATGGCGTTGGATGGTGGTTGATGGTTGCTGCAGCTTGAACGAGAACAAGTCCGACATCGGCCGCTGCCAAGTCCAGTTCAGTGCTGTCGATCACTGCACTCTCCATGGTGCGCAACTTACGTGCTTGCTTCAATCGACGAGGCGCGCTCTCTCTCTCTCTCTCTCTCTCTGACTGATATCGCAACGAACAGCGCAGGAGACTGGTGACATGCTAGAGCAGCTTGGCAGCCGTTTGTGGAGCAATCGCTTCCTGTCGTCATCGGACGAGTTTGGCCGCGAGGAAGGCGTGATCGCGCGCACGGCCAAGAAGGTCATGCCTCAAGTGTTCGACGAGGATGCGCCCAAGAAGCAATCCACCATCACACGCAAGCTGCAGGAGACCTTCCCGCGCTTCTTCAATCGCGAGGACGACGATGCGCCCGAGGAAGGTGGCGGTGCTGCCGGCGCTGCTGGTGGCGATGCGGCTGGCGGTGCTGCCGAAGCTCGCGGCTGAGCCACACATAGCATCATCTGGCAGATGCCACAGCAGTATCGAATGGTCAAGTGCCGGACCCGATAGCCGCACGATCAAGGTGTGGTGTGTTGTTGATTGGCTCGGCACGAGCAACTGCGTACGTGGCTCGAGGTGGTGCTGTTCGTGTCGGTTATTGTTATTGTCATTGTTACGTGTGAATGAACGAGAGAGTGTAGAGAGTAGCAAGCAACGATAAACAGGCCCACAGCTGATGTGGCAGACCTCAATACAACGGCGCCGTGCTTGAACCAAGTTGCCTGATGCCACGTGGACGCAGGAGGCGCGGAGCGGAGGAGGGGAGCGTCGTGGGCGTGCAGGGAGCGAGCAGCCGGATCTGTCCCATAGCTGGCGCGTGGCGACGAGAGGCCGCGGCACAAAAGGCGCGCACCCTCCGGCGCTCGATGCCTCGATGAGCTCGGGTGGTCTCGGGGGTGGGCTTCAAACCCATCGACGTGGCGACACGTAGCGGTTCGATTCCGCCTTCGGGGCGATCTCGTGGACGATGATGATGACCGGTGGTGTTCTTGGTTGTTGTTGTTGTTGTTGCTGTTGCTCGCGAGAGTATGGCGCCAGTGCTTCTCTTTTTGCGGCGAGGCTGGCGAGGCTGGCGAGGCTGGCTCACAACCATGAACAGATCTCGAACAATAACTCGTTGGGGAGCAGTACCAGCGGGCAGCTCATCTCAAAGTGTCGTATCCATGCCAGCGTGAGGATGGTGCGTCGTATTCGCGGCGGGGCAATGGCGTGGCGCTCGACGCTCCATTGGAAGGTATGCGTGCGCAAGACGTGAGCGACCTCTGGCGTGGGTGCCAGGTGCTCGGCGCGCATTCCTGCTGCCTGTGCGCCAGAGATCTCTCAGCACGCACATTGACTCTTGCGCTCTCTCGATGGCGAGCAGTGACACACGTACGTTGGGCAAGTTGCAATCGCAGCCGTATTCAATGAGCAGCTTGCAGATCTGCGGCTGATTGGCTGCCGCACTCCGATGCAACGCCGAGAAGAGATACTCGTCCGTGAGGTCTGGATGCACGTTGTTCTCGAGCATACATCGAACGAGCTCCAGGTGACCTCGCATACAAGCCAGATGCAGCGCTGGTGGCAGGTGATCGTCCTCGGTTGCCCGCTGCTGCGGCGGCTGGCTCGGCTGCCGCTGGCCCGGTGGATGGCGCTGGGCGTTGGGCACAATGGCACCATGTGCCACGAGCTCGCGCAGCACCGACTCGTGGCCGCACCAGGCCGCGAGCTGCAGCGCAGTCGCCGAGCCTTGCAGCTCAAAGTTCGAGTCGATTGCTCGAAAGATGAGATTCTTCCTGATGGCGTGTACGTTGGCGCCACGACGGAGCGCCGAGCGAACCGTGCTGTGGTCGCCTCGTTCGGCGGCCTGTAGCAGTTCCGAGTTCAAGTAGAACGCCATTCAAAGACGTTGATTGATACGGATTGCTGAATGGCGCACTCGACCACACACAAACGAACGAACAAACGAATGGAGAGGTAGAAGGGGGCTCCCTCTGCACGAGAGCCATGACGTGGCTGACACTCTCATGCAACAGTCCCTCACCACATGACCACATCATCACCATCAAGTAAACGTGGCAGGTATCGCAAGGATCGATCCTTGGCGTGGAGTTGCAAGCAAGCCAGCAAGCAAGTCAGACATCGGAATGGCCATCAGCAAGTGAGGCCGCGGCGCGCTGGCTCTCTGGCGCACTCGCATCTTACCCTCCCACCATCGCCTGCGTGTCGTGCTCTTGCGGCATGCAACAACGGGTCACAACTGCTCCGCGTGCTTCTGGATCACCGCCACCAACACCACCATCAACCAGCGTTCCTGCCACACAGCAGCTCCATCGCCGCAGCAGAGATCCAGCTCCGTCGCTGCCGCTCATCATGTGGGCTCTTGCTATCGGTCTCGTGATTGTCGGCGCTGTGGCGTTCGGCTACTACTATCTCTACGGTCCAGTACGTCGTCGTATTAACGCGCGTAGCTATACACACACACATACACAAAGTGTCTCACTGCGAGTAGCGCAATCTGCCACCGCCTGGTAACCGCGAGTTCACGCTCGAGTCGCTCGCCGAGTACAACGGCGCCGCCGACAAGCCCATCTACGTATCCATCCGCCGCACGGTGTACGACGTGTCGTCGGGACGGCGGTTCTACGGTGCAGGCAGCACGTACAACATCTACGCAGGCAAGGAGATCTCGCGCGCCTTGGCCATCGGCTCGTTCTCCGACGCTGACATGAACGACGACCTCGCGAGCCTCACAGCCAAACAACTCAATACGCTCAACCAATGGGAGTCCAACACATTCCGCCGCAAGTATCCGATTGTAGGCAAGCTCGTTGTGTGATAAAGTCAGAGAGTGTGAGTGATCATCGAGGTTCTATTTGCTCTGATCTTGCTCTGATCTTGCTCTGATTCGTTCGGGAGAGCGAAGAGAGGGGCAGATATTATGGATTCGATCGAGCGAGTGAGATACTTGTAAGATGAGATCGATCCCATAATATCATCCAACAAGAAACGCGTGAATTTCTTCCTCGAAGAGGTTCCGATGTAGCTGCGTATCTTCTCATCGTCTTCATCAATATCCCTTTCGCTATCGCCACCTCCACCTCCTCCAGCGAAACCAGAGTAAATGGCCCTCGCCGTATCACAACCCCCTCCCCTTGTCGTCACGGTTTCGACACCGATCGGCTTGCTGTCGGTGCGTGGCACCAAGTCACACGTGTACGCCATCGACTTTGGCGCCGATCCCGAGCAGCCAACCGCCGATTCTCGCTCGAGCTCCAGCAGCAGCAGCAGCCGCATCGTGTCGGCTGAAGATCTCACTCTCGATGCTGCTGCTGATGCTGCTGCTGCTGATGCTGCTGCTGCCGATGCTGCTGCTGCTGATGAATCTCGCCATGACACGAGCAAGAGCGCGCCCGATACGGCTGCGGCGCCACGAGAGGATTCGGCAGTGTACCAATGCGCCTTGCAGCTGATCGAGTACTTTGACGGCAAGCGCTCGAGCTTCGATGTGCCGCTCGCGTTCTCGCACAAGGCCACGCCCTTCCAGCGGCGCACCTGGGACTACATGCAGCGCAACGTGCTGTTTGGCGACGTGATCTCGTACGGCGGCTTGGCCAATTGCATCTCGGACAAGGGCGCGTGCCGTGCCGTGGGCATGGCCAACAATCGCAACCCGCTGCCGATCGTTGTGCCGTGCCATCGAGTGGTCGGCAGCGATGGCTCGCTCGTGGGCTTCGCTGGCGGCCTCTGGCGCAAGGAATGGTTGCTGGCGCACGAGTCGAAGCTCCGAGTCATCAAGCAGCGATTGCAACAACAGCAACAACAGTCCGAATCGCAATCGCAATCGCAATCAGTTGGCAGTCATGTCAGCGATTCCACTCCATCAAGCTCAAGCTCAAGCTCAAGCTCAAGCTCAACAAGTACCAGCACCACCAGCGCCAATGCAGCGCTGCGTACCAACGTATTGAAGCGTATCAAGAAGTTGGAGGAGATCGTTCCGCCCTGTAGCGCCAAGCAAGAAGTTGAGACCGATACGCCAGCTCCCTCTCAGCCGGTACTCGGTCGCCCAAGCCGGCGAAGTACCGAGCACTCGCAACCCGCTGCCTCTACGACAGCCACGAGCGTCTCGACAACGAAGGCAGAACGACGAAGCTCCAAGACAGCAGCAGTTCGCAGCAAGTACTTCAAGGTGTAGCGTGCCGTATGCTCACACAGACACGCAGACACGTTGAGGCAGTATCCCAAGAGCACCTCCACGTACTGGCGAGTTGAATGTGCGGTTGTATGTAGGTATTTGTGTATCTCTTCCATATGGAATACAAGGTTGGTCTTGTCAGGTGATGGATGCGAGAGGCAGAGAGAGGTTCCTTCCGCTGGTTGGTGCGAGAGCATCATCGCATTCACTCCTTCGCCCACAGTGGTGGCAGCAGCAACATCCACACCAGCCGCTGCTATCGCTCTCGGTCTCGATCGTCGTCGCTTCCTTGCACGAATCGCTACCCACTCGCCCACCCACTCGCGGTGTAGATCGAGGGCGAGGGCACAGCAGGCATGTCGATCGAGGGTAAGGTCAAGACGGCCAAGTTCGCCAACAAGTGGATACCCAAGGTCAAGCAGCCATGGCACATTGTGTGCTTCATACTGAATATCTTCTTGCCCGGTATCGGCACCATCCTTGGCGGTGCGTAATTGCGACACAACCAATCGAATCCGCGTTGCATTCGAGTGGCAGGAGTACTGAGAGATTGCTGCTGCTGCTGCTGCTGCTTCGGTCGTTGAAGCCATGATCGATAAGTGCGACTGCGTCAACGTGTTCTTCGGATTCCTGCAGCTTCTGACGGCTGTGTTGATCATTGGTTGGATCTGGAGTATCGCATGGGGTGCGTATGGGAGAGGGCATCGAGATAGGGCATCGAGAGAGGGCATCGACTGATTGATGTATGGATGGCCATTAACAGGCTACGCCATGTGGAAGCGCAACAAGGGCGCCGCCAAGTATCTTCCTCGTGTTGGACGCAAGGAGATTGGCGAGTCGTCCTCGTTGGTGAATACGTAACTGTACACTGAGATGCTCTCACCCGTACATACATCCATCCAAGCAGCCAGACAGAAGCTGAATGCTGCTGCTATCTTGATTCCTTCTTCTTGTTGTTCTTCTTGTTGTTGTTCTTGTTGTTATTGTTGCTGTTGCGTTCCTATCACTATCATTGAAGCCATCTCTCTAGCGTTATTGAGAGCAAACAAACAACAGTGTATTGATGGGGATTTATAGTGCTTGTGCAAGAGCGAGTCCGCCGAGTCCGAGCGATCGAGTTCGAGCCTCAAGGACATCAACTAGCGGTTCTGGCAGTGGCAGTGGCAGTGCTGATGGCGATGCTGTATCTACCAGTTGAAGCGCTTGAAGGCTTCCAAGAAGGCATCCTCGGCAAACTGTGCGCCTGCCTCGGGAACGATCGGCTCGTGCACCGGCACGGCCTCGAGCGTCGTGGCATCGGTGATGGCGTTCTCTCCGTGACGGACATCGACGTTAATGCAACGATGATGCAACGAGGCGTCGGAGAACGTATCGCCCCAGCGAAGGAACGTGTACACGGTCTGGTCGTTGGTGTTCCAGCCAGCGACGACGGCCACCGGACCGCCATTGACGGCGTTGACGAGGTAGGCGATCGAGGTCGAGGAGTTGAGGTACAACAGGCAGCGTTGGCCGTTGTAGTTGACGTAGCCGCCATTGGTGGGGTTCAAGCCGACGGGATATTGCGGCACCTGAGACGAACATCGAGGAGCGAAGGAGTCAGAAGGCAGGCAGCAACAACAGCAACATGATGATGGTGCTGATGCAGCGAGGAGCGTGGCGTGCGTGGCGTGCGTGCGTGAGGGTACGACGACGAGAGGTGAGGCGCGACATACCGAAGGATAGTTGGCGACCGGGCCGCAGGTGCAGATGAAGGCACCGACGCACAGCAGGTCGTAGAGGTCGCGGTCCCAGCGGCAGCCCGAGGTGGTGTTGGACCACAGCGTCGTGTGGGCGAGCTCGACCTGCGTGCCGTTGATGATGGCGAACTCGAGAATGTGCTTCTGCTGCTGCACCGAGGCCCAGTCGGCGAACATGTTGCCCAGCAGCTGCACGCCTTTGGACTGGATAGAAACGTGCGCCGCGAAGCGAGGCGGCAGCGCGTACGGCGGCGTCGAGGCGCTCGTGGCGGCGACGGCCATGCAGGCCGCGAGGAACAGCACACAGACGAAGAGGGCGCGAGACATGTGGACGAGTGAGGCGGTGTGAGGCGTGAGGAGGAGTGAGAACCACGCACGACGAGTGAGGCGGCAGAGAGCGGGGTTGCGAGGGTGAGAGAGAGAGAGGCGAAGAGTGGAGCGAGGAGGGGGAGATGAGAAGGGCAGCAGCAGTGGATGAGAGAGACACAGAGACGTGGCGTGCTCGATGCTGATTGGTCCTCACGTCCGGAAGCTCGCCCTTGCTTTTTCCCGCCCAAACGCTGTCCATCTCTGCCACTCTCGCGCCGATGTCTCGATCACTTGCTCGCTCTTGGTATGACGTGAAGGTAGCTTTTGGTTTACCACATGACGACGTGAAGGTAGCTTTTGGTTTGGCTTTGGCTTTGGCTTTATCATAGTACTTTACAGCTCGTGTGGTTGTGGTGGAGGTTTCACGACCACGACCACGACCAATAAATATCTCGCGCGCTCTCGCTTCTATTTACAACAACTCGTTGAATCTCGCTGATCGAATCGCATCGAATCGAATCGGACGAGCCTTACAGCAACGCACAACCGGCCTTCTTGTTGGCCTTCTTCTTGCTGCCCTTCTTGGCGGCATCGTACTCGCCTGCCGTCAGACGGCACGCCGTGCGGAACAGCTCGCTGAGGCCGGTCATGGTCTTGGCCGACGTCTCGCAGTACGTGGCACCGACGCTCTTGGCCATCGCAAGGCCCTCGGCCTGCGACACCGGGTACTCGTTGCGCTCCGCGAGGCGCTGCACGACGGCCGGATCCGAACGCGCGTCGGTCTTGGTTGCGACCACGATCACCGGCGTCGTCGGGCAGTAGTGGCGCACCTCGGGCAGCCAGCGCTCGGTGACGTTGGCGAACGACACGCGCGAGATGACGCTGAAGCACACGAGGAAGACGTCGGTCTGCGGATACGAGAGCGGGCGCAGGCGGTCGTAGTCCTCCTGACCTGCCGTGTCCCAGAGGCCAAGCGACCACGGCTCACCGTCGGTCATCATCATGGCGCTGTAGTCTGCAGAGCACACATACGAGTTAGCGTCGGTTGGCCGGGTCGAGCAATGACTCTCTCGTGCGTGTGGTGCTGTCAACGTACTGTCAAAGACCGTTGGCTGATACTCGGCATTGAAGGCATTGGTAGTGAACGAGATCAACATGGCAGTCTTGCCGACAGCGCCGTCGCCGACAACGACGCACTTGGTGTGACGCGCAACCGAGGAAGTCATGGTAGATGATGGGGGTGGTTGGGACTTGAGATAACTTGGGAGAGAGAGGTTGGCTAACTTGTATGCAGCAGTGCTTGCGTGGTGATGTGCGAGAATGGGCGCGCAGCGGCGCTTATCAAGGCGGCACGCCAGCAGCGAAGCAGCATCGCTGAGGCCGCGTACGAGAAGCGAGCGAGAGATGAACGAGCCTCAGCGAAGTGATTTCGCGTGCCCCGGGATCGACACCGTACCCCACTTCCCGTACCCCGCTCGCCTCTTCTCTCTCAGTTTGTTTGGCTCGCGGGCGGCGCTGGAGCTCGAAGGACCACGCTGCCACGCCCGCACGGCCCTCGCCGCACTCGGGTCTCTTTCTCGGGCTGCGAGAGCGCGGACGAAGAGGGATCGATTCCGCGATGTTCGAGGTGTTGGTGCCGTTAGAGGGAATGGCCTAAGGCGGTCAATGTCGGACACACTGCGAGGCTTGCGCAGCGCTCCACGTACCTCGGTTCCGGTGCCCGACGAGTGTGGCAGCACGGCAGGCGAGGAAGAGGGGCGAGCGGGAGGGCGGGATAGCGGCGGCGCATATCTGCCTGAGAGCCGAGCAGCGGCTCTCTAGCGCCAAGCCCCTCGGCGGCAATCCGCACCAGCCGCCGTTAAATCACGCCGAAGCAGAACAACAGCAACGACAGCTGCCTGCGCCCGGCACGCCCATCCCACCGGCGCCAAGCAATGTCCGCTTCGTTGTTCGCTCGCTCGCTCGCCCCTCTCGCCCCGCACCGCTCTCCCTCCTCTCGCTCTCCGCACAACACACGCGCGCGCTCACGTTGCCGCAGCAGCGAAGACCGAAGAGCAGCACCGCCACACACACAGAGGCAGAGATAGCGAGCGCCGGCGGGTCTCCAATCTCTCGGTACCGCCAACGCTCGCAGCTGGCTCGCGAGTGCCATCGTTCTAACTCTCCCGTCATCACCGCCAGCCAGCATAGGAGCTCGTGTAGGCGGCAGAAGGTGCCTCGGAGGCCACGTGCGCGCCGGTCGGCCGCGCCATCCTACAACGCTAGGCTTCACGGCGCCTCGTCGCTGCTGCTGCCGCTGTTGCATCGCCGCCCGCCACCACACGCACACACGCACCCGCCACACCACCGTCTCTCTCGCACTCTCACCATCCCACGCCGCCTGACCACCGAGCCTCCCTCTCGGTACTCCCGTCCCTCTCCAACCCATCCATCTGGCGATTGCTGTGTTCCGTGGTTGTTTCGGTCTGCCACGTCGGCCGCGCGCGCGCTCTCCCGCGCCTTCTCTCGCTCGCTCGCGCTCTCGCTCAGTGTCTCGCTCGTTAGGCACGCGGCGGTCGTGCGGGCTTACTCGCCGCGAGACTCCCAAGCATGGCTAGCGAGCAACACCACCAACGCCTCAGCCTCCAGCTGCAGCCGCAGCCAGGGTCGCCGGTACCGCCGTCGTCGAGCACGCCGCCGCCGGTGCCCATGTCGCCGCGCTCGTCGTCGGCGTCGTCGTCGGGCGCGCACAAACGGCCGGTCATCAACCCGCTGCTGCTGGCGTCGGTCGATCGCACACACAAGGGCTCGCTGCCGTCGCCCGGCGGCTTCAGCCCGCGGCGCATCCAGTGCGTCGGCCACTACGACCTGCTCAAGACCATCGGGCGCGGGCAGTTCGGCAAGGTCAAGCTCGCGCGCCACGCGCTCACGGGCGAGAAGGTCGCCGTCAAGATCATACGCAAGACCAAGCTCGACGCCGAGGCCATGGCGCTCGTGCGCCGCGAGATCTACATCATGAAGCTGCTGCACCATCCGCATATCATCCATCTCTACGAGGTGCTCGAGACCGAGAAGGTCCTGTTCCTCATCATGGAGTACGCCAGCGGCGGCGAGGTACGTCTTCATCATCTTCATCGTCGTTGTACCCGCGGCTCGTACAAGTGCGCGCAGGGGTTGTGATAGTCAATCACGATCGAGAGCGAGATATCGAGGTGGTGTTTCATTCGTTGGTTGGTTGGTTGGTTGGTGCACGTGGGTGCTCGATCTTGCTCAGAGATACTGCGCGAGAGCGATATCGTGATCGTGCTCGTGATACGCGATAGAAATATCATCCCCCTTGTGAGAGAGTGATAGAGCGAGCGAGAGAGTGTGTGTTGAATCGGTATCGGGCCCTGACTAATCGGCTGGATTGCCTCGCTTCGAATCGGCCATCGATCCTTCCTCGGTCGACCTCGACCTCGACGATCCATACACGCAAACGCACACGCACACATCTACACAGGCGCTGGACTTTATCGTGGCGCATGGACGATTGGACGAGGACAAGGCGCGAGCTATCTTCTGCCAGGTGGTCAACGCCATCGACTACCTACACGGCCGCTTCATCGTTCATCGGTACGTGCTCGACGCTCTCTCTCTCTCTCTCTCTCTCTCTCTCTCTCTCTCTCTCTCTCTGAGTGCGGCGCGGCTGCTTCGTCGCACGATCGGCGGCCGCCGTCTATCACATCTCCCGATCAACGCAACATTAACTCGCCCTCACTCACTCGATCTATCGATCGATGGCTCGATCGTCTTTGTTACCATGACCACCAACCACCAACCAACACAACAGTGACCTCAAAGCAGAGAACCTGCTGCTCGATAGCGAGCTGCGCATCAAGCTCATTGACTTTGGTCTGTCGAACTCGTTCGTGCCCGGTAAGCTGCTCAACACATTCTGCGGTTCGCCGACCTACGCCGCGCCCGAGCTGATTCTCAAGAAGCAATACTGCGGGCCCGAGGTCGACGTGTGGAGCATGGGCGTGCTGTTGTACGTCTTCGTCACGGGCGCTCTGCCCTTCAACGGCAAGGACCTGCTGACGCTCTTCACCGCCATTCTCAACTGCGACTACCACATGCCCGAGTATCTCTCTGCTGGTGCGTCTCCGTCGCTGCGCCGTGTCGCTCTATCGACCCGCTCGGCTGACGCGTCCGTCGTCCACGTGCAGGATGCCAGGACCTGCTGCGAAGCATGCTGCAGGTCGATTCGACCAAGCGCGCAACCATCTCCGACATCAAGAAGCACCCGTGGCTCGCATACAACGATTACTATCAAACGGCCGCCACCGAGGCGCCTGGAATCAACGACATCCTGCCCAACTCCGAGCCGGCCGGCCTCGATGCAGGCCTCTTGTCACAGATGGGCATGTGGGGCTTCACGATCGATCAAGTGCAAAAGAGCCTTCAGGAGCGCACGTACGACAGTGCCACGGCGACCTACCTGCTCCTCCGCAACCGCCAGCTCAAGATGGCGCAGGAGCTGTGCGACGGCCTCGCGCAGGTGCAGGCACAACCGGCGTCGGCTCCGTGGGTCAATGGCTCGGCCGGCGACCGCGCTCGTGTATCGCGCCTCACATGTAGTGCCTCACAACCTGCATCAGCCAACACCTCTCCAGCGCCATCACCTCGCCACTCGCCACGCTCGGTGCCTGTCTCACCGCCACTGGGTCCAACGGATGCCACCTCCACCTCCACCAGCACCACCTCCACCTCCACAACCTCTCCCACCTCCACCACTTCCAGCGCCGTCTCATCGGCTCCCGGGCCCGTACTCTCGCAACGTATCAAGTCCGCAGACTCGGACACGAGACATCGACACCGCTCCACTACTGCCACTGGCTCGCCGTACACGCCTGTCGTGGCTTCGGGTTCCACGACGTCGTCTTCACCATCTCCGGCGAATTCGCCCTTCTCGTCGTCGCCCTCAGGCCCGCCTACCGAGGTGCCAACGCAGAGTCCGTTCATGCGTCGGCGACAGCTGCGTGAAGAGCGTCGGCTCGCGAGTGGCAAGAAGCCACATCATCACCACAAGCGCTCCAACTCCGATGCCTTGGCGTCGATCGAGCTCGATCCCAACCAGTCAGCCTCGTCCAAGAACGCTGCTGCAGCTGATGGCGGAGGCGCGACCTCGGGTCCTGCCGCGTCGTCGGTCTCGGCACCGGCGTCGGCCAGCCCCAGCGCCGACACGACGCCTGTGGCATCTCCGCCATCGCCAGCGCAACAATCACCGTCGCCATCGCCGTCACCGTCGCCGCTCTCGTCGGCCTCCACGTCGCCCAACAACTCGCCGATGCTATCGGTGCTGAGCGGGCACCATTCGCACGTGCCGCCGCCCTCCGTACCGACGCAACCCCCGCACCAATGGCTGCAACAGCCGCCGTCGCCACCGCCTCCATTCACGTTGCCTGTGTCGGCCACCTCGGCATCGCGCTCCGCCGACTCGGCACGGAAACGCAGTGGCTCGCACTCGAAACGCACCGCCACCAACATCCCACCCGCGCACTCGGCCACCGCGGCATCGGCGTCGGCCGACTCGCGCATCACTCGCATCCACCCGTCGTTGTACTCGAACAGCGCGCCGTTCGGCCTCTCGAATCCGGCGCTGGCTCCCGCTGCCAACTCGGCGCCGGCAGGATCGACCGCTCGCCCGCAGCTGGCAGCTCCGTTCCGCAAGGGCCACCGCCGATTCCGCTCCGAGGACATTCCGGCCTTCCACCGCGAGCCTGACAGGAAGGGCTTCACCACCGTGACGCTCGCAGCCTCGGCCTCAGCCTCGTCCTCATCCTCGTCCACCTCCTCTTCGTCATCGCTCTCGCCATCACCAAGTCCCACGTCACCGGCATTACTCGGCAGCGCTGGCCCGCCCGATAGCGCCGTGCGGCCGACCGCAACCATGAAGCGTGGCAAGAGCTCGGCCGTCAACGGTGGTACGAGTGGCTCACCGGTCGTTCCATCGATCTCGACCAACGTCCAATTGATCACGCGACGTTCGACGGGCTTCTCGTCACGCACCATCCCAGGCCGAGGCTTTGCGGCCGGCAGCGAGAAGGGCAGCTCACGAGCCGGCAACGCGTTGGCGGCAAGTGCCGGCTCCGGAGCCGGCTCGACGCGCTTCACGACCCACGCCGCTCCAGCGACGCCGACCGCCCACACGACGCTCGCTACTGCAATGAAGTTGCAGCAAGCCTCGGCAGCGATGGCGCCGGGAGCTGCGGTCGTACCACCCGGCACTGCCGCTCCGAGGCCAACGCTCTCGCGCGAGCTGTATGCCACGCGTTCCGAGCCCAACGCCGCCCTGGCCTTCGACGCGCCACTGCTCGATCACACTTCGAGCCCGGCAGAAGATCGAGCGGCCACGTCAGAGTACTCGCACTCGGTGTACGTTCGCCACGACTCGGCCCCGCAACACACACGTACCAAGGAAACGCGCGCCTCTGCGTTCCCTGAGCGTCGTGCCTCGACGATGGAGGGTCGTTCGCGACGTAGCGGTACCTCGGGTGTTTCTAGTTCGAGCAACAGCACCAGCACCAGCACCAGCAGCAGTGGTGGTGGTGGCAGTAGCTCGGCCAGTGGCTCTGGCGGTAGCGGTGGCGATCCGCGTTCCGGCTTCACCGAGTTGCTGTCGCACATTAAGAATCTCATCACGCACTCGGAACCGGGCGACGAGGATCCATCGCAACCGCGACCCGTACGCTCGACCTTTAATCGCTCGAGCATCTCGAACAAGGCGCCATCGCAGATTATCGACGAAATTCATCGGGCGCTGCAGGATCGACAAATTCTCTACTCGCACACGGGCCCGTGCTGCCTCGAGGCACTCGACAACGAACGTCGCTTGCGTTTCGAACTCGAGGTGTGCCGCGTGCCGAACATCTCTGATACCTTCTTTGTCAAGATGAAGCGCATCGCAGGCAACTGGATCGAGTACCAAAAGTTATGCAATGAGCTCCTGTCAAGTTTGGCATTGGGATCATAATGCGTAACGTATAACATCGTATGCTCCCATTATCTCTGCAACACTTGCACACACCTATTCATCTCTCTCTCTCTCTCTCTCTCTCTCTCATACCTGCATTTATTCATACTCTCTCGGAATGGTATCAGTAGCTTCAACTCGTTACTCTTTTTGTTCGACTCGATAGTTTCTCGTCCATTTTTCATTTCCAACGAGAGCAGATGTATCTAGCTTCATGGCGATATTCTATCTATTTCCTATCTATATCATATTATTATTTCTTTCCCTTCGATGATGGTCGTCGTTGTCATCGTTGGCATCGTCGACCGACCGATCGATCGATACCTCAGACTTATCTATTCGTGAATATGGCATGCCGTATTTATATCGTCGTGGTATAACAATTTTGCTCGTGATTGTGGCACGCAATCTCTCTCTCTCTCTCTCTCTCTCTCTCTCGTACTCTCGATCACGAATCGTGTACTTGTACAACCAATGAACTCCCTCTCCTTCGGTACCGAACTCAAAACCAGGCTTTCATGGTAACCCTGCCAAGATCCGCGAGCGCCAGTCAAGGTTGGCAACGGCACCCGCTCGAACTCCAAACGCCAACGGGAGCAATAAGTACTTGGTATCTCGATCAACCTAGAGATAGAGATAGAAAGATAGAGAGGATTGGGGTTTGTTCTTGGGAGGTGGAGTAATGGGGTTGGAGGGAGGTGGCAGTCAAGGCGAGGGAAGGCAGTCAGTCTTCTCTTTGCCTGCTCGCACGCACCACGCGCACTCGCTCGCTCCTTCATCTTCGTTCTCTTGCGAGAGGCCCGAGTGACTGTCTGTCTCTCTCTCTCCTATCGATCCCCATCAACGCCGGGAGGAGCTGCTTGGTATAGTAGAGATAGATATATAGAGATGCCTGCTGAAGAGTACACGGTGGTTCAACCGTATGATACCTCGCTCGTGAAGCGTATGTCGTAGCCGTTGAACCACGCGCACTCACACACGCACGCACCGACACTCGTGCTGTCGATTCTATCTCTCCCTATTAACGTGATTGATTCGATTGTGATCGTTACGTCGTCGTGGTTGGTGGTGGTGGTGGTGGCTGAGGCAGCTGGCGTCAAGGTTCGATTGCAGATCAAGTGGGCGTTCGCGCCGTCGTCCGACGAACACATTGCGCTGCAGGAGGGCGACCTGGTGCAGGTGCTCGAGAAGAACGAGACCGGCTGGTGGTCGGGGCAGCTGCTCGAGCGCGGCGGCAAGCCGGTCGAAGACGGACCCACGGGCTGGTTCCCTTCCAACTACGGCGTCGTGCACAGCGAGGCCAAGCGCGCGCCGGTCAAGCTGGCGCGCGCGCAGTCGACGCACATCCTGCGCCTGCAGGCGAAGCTCGCGGCCAAGAACGCCGGCGAGGACACGGCCAGCGACGACGAGGACGACGAGCAGCCCGTGTGTCCCGGCTCGCCGTCGCGGCGCAAGCTGCGCGAGTGGGCTGCCAAGCTCGATGGGCCGCCCGTGTGTCCGACGCCGCAGGCCGGCAACGACGCCGCCGGTGCGTCGTCGAGCTCGAGCTCGCCCGAGCCCGATCCCGAGCTGCGGGCGGCCGCCGAACAGAAGGCTCGCGCCGCTAGCCTCGTCTCCGGCAACCTGAACGCTATCGTCGCGCGCCAGGCGGCCGAGCGCGACGAGCGCGACGAGCGTCAGCGCCAGATTCAGGAGGAGTTCGAGCTGCGCAAGCTGGCCGAGGCCGAGGCTCACGCCGCGGCGCAAGCAAAGGCCGAGGCCGAGACGGCTGCCGCTGCCGAGGCGGCGCGCGAAGCCGAGGCGAAGCAAGCGGCTGCCGAGGCGCGCGCCAAGGAGGAGCAGGCGGAGCTCGAGCGCCAGCAGGCTGCTGCGGCTGCCATTAAGGCGCTCCGCGAGAAGGCCGAGCGGGACCGCCAAGCCGCGGCCGCCAAGAAGGCGCAGGCCGAGCAAGAGCGACAGCAGGCCGAGGCTGCCGCGGCCGCCAAGAAGGCGCAGGATGAAGCTGATGCCGCTGCCGCCGCCATCGAGAAGGAGAAGCAAGAGCGCGAGCGACAGGCTGCCGCTGCCGCCGAGAAGGAGAAGCAAGAGCGCGAGCAACAGGCTGCCGCCGCTGCCGCCGAGAAGGAGAAGCAAGAGCGCGAGCGACAGGCTGCCGCCGCTGCCGCCGAGAAGGAGAAGCAAGAGCGCGAGCAACAGGCTGCCGAGGCTGCTGCCATCGAGAAGGAGAAGCAAGAGCGCGAGCGACAGGCTGCTGCTGCCGCTGCCGCCGAGAAGGAGAAACAAGAGCGCGAGCGACAGGCTGCTGCTGCCGCCGAG
>Ga0097683_1002268_pt1 | contig 18298 bp, 18 predicted proteins | sample ThiBio_1000_plan_2_FD_72846 | JGI IMG/M metagenome (GOLD analysis project Ga0097683, IMG submission 72846) | Wastewater bioreactor microbial communities from Cape Town, South Africa - Thiocy_cont_1000_plan - 1398105538256 (version 2) (version 2) ...
CCAGCGCACCATGCTGGGCAGACTGGGCCGCGCCGAAGAGATCGGCGGGCCGCTGCTGTTTCTGAGTTCCCCCGCCGCCGGCTTCATCACGGGTTCTGCCCTGATGGCCGATGGCGGCTGGACTGCTTGGTGATGCTTTCCCGCATGGGGTAGAAAGAATGCAGATGGCGTTCCTCTCCTCCTTCCTCGCCGGCCAGCAGACGGTCTATCCCGAGGCGCTGCTCGAGCGGCTTCGCAGTTTTCCCCTGCTGGATACGATCGGCGAAACCGCGCTGCGCAACCTTTTGGCCGAGGCCAACTGGTTCGGGCTTCCGGGTGGCGCGCTTCTGGAGCGCGACGGCGAGAATGATGCGGCCCTGTTCCTGGTGGTGACCGGCAGCCTGGGCGTCTTCGTCAAAGACGAAATGGGCACACGCAAGCTGATTGCCCATGTCCCCGCCGGCGAGACGGTGGGCGAGATGTCGCTGATCTCGGGCCGCCGCGAGCACACCGCCCAGCTTGTGGCGATGCGCGATAGCGAACTGTTGCGCATCAGCCCCGAGTCTTTCGAAACGCTGGCGGCCCGTCACCCAAGGGTGATGATGAACCTGATGCAGATGCTGGTGAAGCGGCTGCAGGAGGCCCATCAGGGCAGAAACAGACAGTCACGGCCGCGCACCTTCGCCATCGTGCCGCTGCAGGAGGGACTGGGCGAAGAGCCCATCGCCCACCGCCTGGCGTCCAGCCTGGCACAGATGGGCCGGCGCGCGGCGGTTCTGGATGCGCGGGCCGGCGAACAGACCGCGGAATGGTTCAACACATTCGAAACCGCCCATGACGTCGTCTTCTATCGCGGCGATGCGCCCGACAGCGCATGGACGCACCAGTGCCTGCGCCAGGCCGATCGCATTTTTCTTCTGGCGCGGGCCGACCGGCCCCTGCCGCTGCGCCCGCTTGACCTGCCCGCTTTCAAGGAGCGCGCCAGCGGCCTTCCCGAACTGCTGCTGCTGCATCCGGAAGGCAGCGCCGCCGAACTGCCCGAGCATTTCTCGCTGCGCGCGGGGCTCTTCCAGAGTCACCATCACCTGCGCACCGGGCGCGGGGGCGACATCGCCCGCGTGGCGCGCTTCATCGCCGGCTGCGCCGTCGGCCTGGTGCTGGCGGGGGGTGGCGCGCGGGGCTTCTCCCATATCGGCATCATCAAGGCGCTGCAGGAGGCGGGCGTCCCCTTCGACCAGCTCGGCGGCACCTCGATGGGCGCGATCATCGCCGCCGGCGTTGCCCATGAATGGAATGTGGAGGAACTGACGGCGCGCATGCGGGCGGTCTTCGTCGACGACAATCCGCTGTCCGACTTCACCCTGCCGCTGATCGCGCTGGTGCGCGGCAAAAAGGTGAGCGCGCGGCTGCGCGAGCATTTCGGCGAGATCTGCATCGAAGAGATGCCGCTGCCCTTCTTCTGCGTCTCGTCCGACCTCACCACCGGCCGCATCCATGAGCACCGGGCCGGCCAGTTGTGGCGGGCACTGCGCGCCAGCGTGGCGCTGCCGGGGATCATGCCGCCGGTCACCCATCACGGCCATCTGCTGGTGGATGGCGGGGTGATGAACAACCTGCCGGTGGATGTGATGCGCGGCCACGGCCCGGGTGCGGGACCCATCATCGCCTGCGATGTCACCGGCGAGATCGACCTTCAGGCCCAGGACCCGCGCTATGGCGAGCGGCCCTGGTGGTGGCTCCTGGGCCAGCGCATGCGCGGCAATCCCTCGATCGTCTCGATCCTGATGCGCTCGGGCACGGTGGGCTCGGAAGCCCAGCGCCGCATCGTGCGCGAACAATGCGACTATCTGATCGAGCCACCCATGCCGGACATCGGCCTGCGCGACTGGAAACGCTTCGACCAGGCGATCCGCGAAGGCTATGACGCCGCGCGCGCCTGCATCGACCGCGACGGCGTGCCCAGCTTGCCGCCAACCGCGCCGCGCCTGGCAAGCAGCTAGGCGACGGCCGTTTGCGGTCCATCATAAGGCGGCGCCAGCACATCGCCGGCAAAGCGGCGCACGGCCAGCAACACAGCGCCCGCCACCGCCATCAGCGCCACATGCAGCAGCCAGAAATTCACCGCCGTCATGGTGTCGTAGAGCGAGCCGACATAGCCGACCAGCATGTTGGCCAGGAAAAGCTGCAGGTAATAGACGGCGATCATCAGGCCCTCCAGCCCCTTGGGTGCGGCCCGGGTGTAAAGCGCCAGCGCCACGGGCAGCACGTTGGAGAAGCCGATGTCGTTGAGCAGATGGAAGGCCAGCGCCCAGCCCAGCGACGCCGGCCGGCCGGTGGCCGCCACAATGGCCGAGGCCGCCGCCAGCGTCAGGGGCGCCAGCGCGCCGATGCCCACGCCGATGGTGACCTTTGTGATCTCGTCTGGCTCGGTCCAGCGTGTGGCATACCAGCGCCAGAACAGCACGGAGGCCGCGATCATGGCAGTCGAGACGACCGCATCCAGCGACTGCAACCAGGTGATCGGAAGGTTCACGCCGAAATAGTGCATCTGATAGTGCTTTTCCGCCCAGATCATATAGGCGTTGAAGATTTCCATGTTCCCGACCAGCGACAGGGCCAGCGGAAAGATCAGAAGGCACAACAGCACGATGACACGCATGTCACGGCCGGTCAGCGGCGGCCGCTCCACCTCGCCGCCCCTCAGCCGCTCTTTCGGCAGGCTGGGCCTGCCGACCAGATAGATCGCAAGCCCGATCAGCATGCCCACGCCGGCCGCACCGAAGCCCCAGTGCCAGCCCACGGTCTCGCCCAGTGTGCCGCAGACCAGGGGCGAGACAATCACCGCGACCTGGATGGCAAGGTAATAGATCTGGAAGGCGTCGGCGCGGCGCGGATCGTCCTCGGCATAAAGATCGCCCACCTGGGCGGCGATGTTGCCCTTGAAGCAGCCGACGCCCACCAGCAGGCACAGCAGCGCCAGAAGGAAGCTGGCCTCGAATGCCATCAGGAAATGGCCGATCGCCATCAGCAGCGCACCTACCGTCACCGCGACGGTGCGGCCCGTAAGCCGGTCGGCCAAAAGCCCGCCGCCCAACGGCGTCACATAAACAAGGCCCGCATAGAGTCCGAAGATGATCGAGGCCAGGGCCGCCGGCTGCTGCGGCCCATAGAAGGACTGCAGGAAATCGCGAAAGGGCACGAAGCCCCAGATCTTCTCCACATGGCCGGGCAACAGCAGATAGTGCGTCATATAGAGCACCAGCAGCGCCTGCATGCCGTAATAGGAAAACCGCTCCCAGAACTCCGAGCCGCTCAGCCAGCCGAGCCCGGACGGATGACCCAGAAATGCGGTATCGCGGCCTTTCGCCATGCCAGTCCCCCTGCCCAATACGAATTCCTAGATGGTGTCGCCCAGATCGCCCCCGCCCGGCAGCGCCCGGTGATGCAGCAGGTCATAGCGTGCGCCGTCCGGGCCGGTGAGCGTCGCCTCGTCCAGTTGCGGCCCGCCGGGACCGGCATGGGAATGGATCTCGAGCGTACCGTCTCCCCTGGGGCCGTACAGCGACAGGATGGCGGAGTTGGTCTGGCCCACGCCCGGCATCCAGGACCAGGCGTTGCCTTCAACACCGGAGATGGTGATGGGCGTGCCCAGCACCTGGCGGGCAAGGCCGTCCCGCTCCACCAGCTCGCGCGCCAGCCGCACCGCCGGATCGTGGCGGTAGCCCTGGTAGAAGAACCAGGCCCAATAACCACCGGCCAGGACCAGCGGCAACGTCATCACCAGAAAGACCGCGACACAGCCCCAGAGACAGCCATTGCTCCGGCGCGGGATCAGCACTTGATACTGGGGCGGCGGACCCGACGGGGAAGGCATGGCCATGGCCCCAGCCTAACCGCAAGGCCCAGCCGTGTGCAAAGGCGAAGCCGGCGCGACACACCGCTTGGCGCTGGACAGGGGGCGCGGCTAAAGTCCGGGCCCAACACCCCGTGGTGATCCATGCCCATCGACTACGACGACATGATGCAGTCCGGCGCCACCGGCCTTGCCGCGTCCTATGATGAAAAGGACGTCATGCTCTATGCCCTGGGCGTGGGCTTCATGCGCAACCCGCTGGACGAACAGGAACTGCCCTTCGTCTATGAAGGCGGCACGCTGAAAGTGGTACCCACCTTCGCCAGCGTGATTTCCCGCGGCGAGGCGCCGCCCCAACGCCAGCGCATGCCGCAGAAATCCTCGATCAATTTCGCGATGGTGGTGGATGGCGAGCGGCGCATCACCTTCCACAAGCCGCTTCCCGCCAGCTGCGCGGTGCTGGCGGACGAACGCATGCTGGACATCCTGGACAAGGGCGAGGGAAAGGGCGCGGTCCTGATTCAGGAGCGGGTGGTGCGCCAGGCCGATAGCGGCGAGAAACTGTTCACCATGGTCTCGTCAATCTTCGCGCGGGGCGATGGCGGCTTCGGCGGCAAGCCGCAGGGCGGTCCGGCGCTGCACGAAATTCCCGAACGTGCGCCCGACCATGTCGCGGAAGTCGACACCCACGCTGACCAGGCGTTCCTCTATGCCCTGTCGGGCGACCGCAATCCGCTGCACCGCGATCCGGCGTTTGCCCGCGCCGTGGGTTTTCCCCGCCCGATCCTGCATGGCCTGTGCAGCTATGGCACCGCCTGCCGCGCGGTGCTGGCGACGCTGGCCGGCTACCAGCCCGAGCGCATCCGCCAGTTCGATGTGCGCTTCTCCAAACCGGTGTTTCCGGGCGAGACGCTGGTGGTGGAAATGTGGACCGATGGCGGCACCATCTCGTGGCGGGCAGGCGTGAAGGAACGGCCGGGCACCATCGCGCTCAACAACGGTCTTTGCCTGCTTGAAGGGCCCGCTTGAGCGATGATCCCATTGCACTGGCCGAGGCATTGATCGCCTCGGGCCGCGCCGCCGAGGCGGCGCAAGGCTTGCGCGCGCGGCTGGCGGCGGGGCGCGGGGGCCTTCTGGCCCGGCTGACCCTGGTGCGGGCGCTGTCGGCATCGGGCCAGACCCAGGGCGCGCTGGAAGAAGCACGCGAGGCGGTGGCGCTCAATCCCGGCACGGCGGTAGCGGTGCTGGCCCTGGGCGAGGCGTTGCTGGCGGCCGAGCTTCTGCCCGCGGCCATCGCCGAACTGCAGCGCGCGCTGCGCCTGGACCCGGATATGGATGTGGCGCGCCTGAGACTGGCGCAGGCCTGGCTGAAGGCGGGCGAGGCGCAGCGCGCGCTGGGTGTGCTGGACACGCTGGAGGCCTCACCGCAAACGCAGATGCTGGAGCAGCTTGCGCGCACCATGCTCGCGGCGCCGCGTTCGGACGCCGGATATGTGCGCCACCTGTTCGACCAGTTCGCGGGCGACTATGATCAGCGCATGATTGGCCAGCTGGGATACACAGCGCCGCGCATCCTGCTGGATCTGGCCTCGCTGGTGATGCCGGGACGGCAGGATCTGGCAATTCTCGACCTGGGCTGCGGCACGGGGCTGGCAGGGCTTGCATTCAAATCCTTTGCCGCGCGGCTGGACGGCGTCGACCTGTCGCCGCTGATGGTCGAGAAGGCGCGGGCGCGCGGCATCTACGATCATCTGGTCGTGGCCGACCTGGAAACCGCGCTGGCAGAGCAAGGCCCGGTCTACGATCTGGTCCTGGCCGCCGATACCTTTGTCTATCTGGGCGATCTCGCCGCGGTCTTCGCAGGCGTGGCCGGCCGGCTGGCGCCGGACGGATTTCTGCTGTTCACCACCGAAGCCGGGGAAGGCGAGGGATTCGAACTGGGTCCCAAGCGCCGCTGGCGGCACAGCGAAGCCTATCTGCGCCAGGCGGCCATCAAGGCCGGGCTCCAGGTGGCCGGTCTGGTGGCCGCCACGCCGCGCCATGAAAAGGGCCAGCCCGTCGAAGGGTTCGCCGTCGCCCTCTGCCGCTGAAAAAGGCACGATCGGGGCACTTTTCCACCCTCTGTGCGTTCCATCAGGCAGAACAAAAGGTGCGGGGATCACTCTTATCCATGGTTGCGCTCGACAATCCTGCCGCGCAGGGGCAGCGGCGCATTTCCAGGATCCGCCTGGGGCTGGACCGGCTCACCCTGGTGGGCGCGATTACGCTTGCCGCCGTTGCCCTGGTACTGGGCACGATCATGGTAAACGGATTTTCGGAGAACGGCTTTCGCCTGGGCAGCCAGATTGGCTGGCGGTTCACCAGTTTCGTCTTCTTTGCAGTCCTGGCCGCGGGGCCCGTCGGCCGGCTGACAGCGCACATTCTTCCCGCCGCACGCATCCTGGAAGGCAGGACGCACGATCTGATTTGGGGCTTCTGCGCCAGCTATGGCGTCTATCTTCTGGCTGTGCTGCTGCCCAATGCCATCCACCTGTCGACGGGCGCGCTGCTGTTCGTGCTGTTCGGCGCGCTGGTGATTGCCGTCATGGCACTGGCGGCCGCGCCCCTGCGACTGCCTTATATGGGCGCCCCGCTGATCGGGGTCCGGGTGCGTCGCAGCCTTCTGGGCACGGCGATCGTCTATTTCTGGCTATGCTATTCGCTGATGGCGCTGGAGCGCATCTCCGGTCCGCATCGCCCCGATGCATATTATAACGCCATTCTGCTGTTAATGATTATCGGCCTGTTACTGCGTTTTGCAGATCGCTGGATCACCGCCGTCGAAGATGGTGTCAAGACGGTTTGAAGACTGCCGGATACGCGGCCTGACATCTTTTTGACTTCAACCTGCCCCAAGATTGTTCCGGATGCGCGCTGGTTTGGCCACGACATCCATGTTTGAATCGCAGGCTGTTGAAGGGGATGGTTTCGTGGTCCGGAAATTTCTGCCGGCTTTGATCCTGCTGCTGGCGCCGCAAAGTGTGCTGGCCCAGGGTTTTTGCACTGCGCCGGTGCCGCCGCCGCCCCTGGACGGCGCCGCGGCCACGCCCGAGCAATTGCGCGCGGCCATCGCGCGTGCGCGCGAATTCATCGGCCAGGCCAATCTGTATGAGAACTGTCTCACGGACGAGATCAAGGCCGCCCAGGCCCGTGCCGCCACCGATGGATCGGCCATGGACCTCGCCATGGACAAGGACGCCCAGAATCGCATCGCCGCCAACCGCCGGCTCAAGGACAGGATTTCCAGCGAAGCCGCCAGCGCCATGGACGCCTACAAGAAGGCCCACCCGAACTGAAGCTGGCCTGAAGCCCGATCCGGGCGAATCACTTATGCTGCCCCCATGTCGGAAGCGGCCTCGCGTCCTGCCAAAGCAACCCCCAGGCCCCGCCGTGCGCGCGATGCCAGCCGCGCGGCGTCGCGGTCGGCGATCCTGGCGGCGGCGCGCCGGGTGGCGTCGCGCGACGGCGCCCGCGATCTGTCATTGCGCGGCGTGGCGGCCGAGGCCGGTTTCGCTCCCGCCGCGCTTTATGGCTATTTCCGCAACAAGGACGAATTGCTGCTGGCCCTGGCGGCTGACGACCTGACGGTTCTGGCGCGGGCCATGCGCGATGCGGGCCCGGCGGGACTGGCCGGAGCCGGAGCGGCGGCGCTCAATCTGCTCAAGGGCGCGGAGACGATGGCGGCGGCTTCGGCGGCGCTGGCCGGTACGCCGCAGGAGGCCGGCCCGAAGGAGGCCGGCAAGCTTGCCGAGGCGGAGCGGTTGTTCAACGGCCGGCTGATCGCCGCGCTCAAGGCGCTTTCGGACGCAGGCGGCCTTCCCACGGGCAGCCGCGAAAGCCAGTGCGATGTGGTGCTGGTGGCGGCGTCGCTGGCGGGGCTGGCGCTTCTGGCGCGGTCGGGCCGGCTGGGCGCGCTGGGCTTTTCGCCCGAAGAGATGATCGCCCGGCTGGACGGCCGCTTCGGCAGGGGCTGAAGTTCAGCCCATCATCAGGTGTTCCGCCAGGATGGCGGCGCCAATCAAAATCAGCACCACGCCGCCGAAGCATTCGGCACGCCTGCCGAAGCGCGCGCCCAGCCGGTGGCCGGCCATCAGGCCGATGCTGGTCATGGTGAAGGTGGCCGCGCCGATCGCCAGCGCGTTGACCAGGATGGGCGCGCCGATCAGCGCCAGCGTCACGCCCACCGCCAGCGCGTCGATGCTGGTGCCCACTGCCGTCACCGCCAGCACCAGCAGCGAATGGCTCTGCGGCTTTTCTTCGTCTTCGTCGCGCCCGCAGCCGTCCCAGAACATCTTCGCCCCGATACCCGCCAGCAGCGCGAAGGCCACCCAATGGTCGAAGGCGGCGATGTAGCGGCTGGCGGCGCGGCCCAGCGCCCAGCCGATCAGCGGCGTCAGGGTTTCGATGCCGCCGAAGATCAGGCCGGTCTTCAGCGCCTCGCGCAGGCGGGGCCGGTACAGCGCCGCGCCCTTGCCCAGCGCCGCCGCGAAGGCGTCGGTGGACATGGCAAGGGCGATCAGCAGGATGGACAGGATGCTCATGGCCGGCAGGGCGCTTTTAGCAGGCGCGCCGCGCCTGCCAAGCCCTAGCGTGGATAAACCTATTTGCCTGCCGCGTTGCGAACGGCGAAATCGGCGGTCACCGTCTCGCCGCCGGCGAATTGCAGCGTGACCGGCACGCGGGCACCGGCCTTGAGGATCGGCTTGCTGTCCATGCACATCAGGTGATAGCCGCCGGGCGCGAATGTCAGGGTATCCCCTGCCTCGACTTTGACGCTGTCGACATGCTCCATCATGCCCATGCCGCCATGGTTCATGCTCTTGTGCAGCATCAAATGACCACAGGCGGGGCTTTGCGCGCCCATCAGGGTCACCGGCTTGTCGCCGCCATTGTGCAGGGTGAAATAGCCGCCGGACGGCACCGCGGCCGGCAGTGCGCGGAACCAGCCGCCGGTGACGGCAAGCGGCGCGGCATCGGCCGCGGCGATGCCGACCATCAGCGCCAGCGCCGTCATGGCCAGGATGTGAAAGAGGTTGGCATTTCCAAACTGCATGGTCAGTACTCCGTTGGTGTTGAATGGCGGGCCGCCGGTGTCCGGGTGGCCAGGTTGCGCAGGGCAGAAAGAAAGGCCGGGCCGAACTGGGGCAGCGACAACAGGGAAACGTCGCTCCAGTCGCGGGTTTCCTCCAGCGTGCGAATTCCCCCCTGGCGCAGGGCGTTGATCGCCCGGCGCGGCAGGGAGAGCGCTTCGATCGGTTGCGCCGCACTATTGTGCATAACGCACCTCCATCACGATGGTCCGCTGCGGGAAGGGATGGAACAGGAAATATTTGTCGTTGTTGAGGTTGTCGACGCCGGCGGACAGGGTCCAGTTGTCGTTCATCTTGAATTGCGCCCGCGCATCCACCACGAAATAGCCGGCAAACCCCTGCCAGACATTCGATACCGGATCGCTGTTGTCGATGGTGCCGAAGCTGCGGTCGCTGTAGCGCGCGCCAAGGGTGAAGGCCCACTGCTCGATGCGATAGGTTGCCACCGCATTGGCCCGCCATCTGGGCAGCTGGGGAATGAACTTGTTCACCGCCTTGGCGAAGACCGGATCGCTGGTGATGTGCCCGTCCGCATAGGTGAGCGAACCCATCAACTCCAGCCCCGGAATCATCACGTCATTCTGGTCGGCGTAAAGCTCGAAGCCCTTGACGCGCGTGTGGTCCACATTCTGCACATAGCTGTAGAGCGTGGTCGAACCGGTGACCAGCGGCGCGGACTGGGACAGCAGCGCGCCGTCGATGTCCTCCTGGTAAAGCGAAAGGCGAACGATGCCGTCACGAGCGTGCCGCTGCGCCGAAAGTTCGAAGGTGTTGGCATGCTCCGGCTTCAGGTTGGGATTGGGCACCGACAGGAAAGTGCCGGTGGTGACGGTCTGGTACAGCTCGGTCACGGTGGGCATGCGATAGGCGCCGCCCCAGCTCGCCGTCAGCGTCCAGCGCTGCGACACCTGCCAGGCCAGCGAAACCTTCGGCGAGAAGGCTTGGGTCGAGAGCGGGGGCTGGGCCACATTCAGCGCCGGCGACGCCGAATAGTTGGACCCGTCATAGGCGCGCCAGTCCTCCAGCCGTGCGCCCAGCGCCGCCTTCAGCTCCGGCAGGATGGTCCAGATATCCTGCAGCCACAGCGCATTGGTGGCGGTGCGGCCATGTGCCGACTGGGTGATGGCGCCCGGCGCGCCGCTGATCCAGTCGGTGGCGGCGAATCTGCGCTGTGACAGGGTTTCTTCGTCACGGTGCAGGCCGAACGAAATGTCGTGACCGGCAAAGCCGCGCCATTCGCCGCCGGCGTCCAGCGTGTACCAGCCGGTGCCGGTCAACCGGTTGATCGATCCGGCGCCGCCCGCCGACGCGCCGGGCAGGGCGGTGCCGGGCACGCGCTGGTTGTCGTAGAGATAGGCATAGTTGCTGGCGACCAGCGACCAGGTGAAGTCGCCGTCCGGGCCGGATTTCAGCGACAGGCCCTGGGCCAGATGGGTCAGCTGCCAGTGATAGACGTTATTGGAGAAGCTGCTCGCGCCGACATTGTATTGATAGCCGCCGATGTTGAGGCTGCCGGAATAGACTGGCGTGCCCGCGCCGTCGCGCAGATACGTTTCCGCGCCGGCCTCGTCATCCTGGTGGAACAGGCTGACGGTATAGGCGGCTTCGATGCCGCTGTCGAAATCATATGCCAGCTTCAGTGTGTCCGTGTCCTGCACCTGATGCTCCAGCCCCGCCGCGCCGATGATGGCGATGTGCGATCCGGTACGGGCCAGGCCGTCGAAGCCGCCGGTGACGGGCGTGCCGGCCGTGCCAGGGCTCGGCGGACGGCTTAGCGTGGCGATGGACAGCGGCTGGCTCTTGGCATCCAGGTGATTGGCCGACAGGCGCCAGGAAAAGGCACCGGCCCGCTCGCCTGCCCCCGCGGCCAGTTGCCAGGTACCCACCGTGGCGCTGCTGCCATAAAGGTCATAGTCCTGCACCGCGCCCTGCGCGTCGCCATACAATTCGAAATGGTCGGGCATGCGGGTGGTGATGTTGATCACCGCGCCGATCGAGCCGCCGCCATAGGCCGCGGCGAAGGGGCCATAAAGCACATCGATGCGGCTGACATCCTGGGGCGCGGCGACGCCGAAATGCGGACTGGCGGCGCCGTTGTTGTTGCCGATCGGCGAGTTGATCATGATCCCGTCGACAAAGATCAGGTTGCGCGCCGAAGCGCCCACGCCAGACGTGCGGGTGGCCACCGGGTCCTGGGTGTCGCCGAAATGGCGTTTGCGCACCAGAAGCGAGGGCGCGTATTTCAGCATGTCCTCGGTATTGACGGTATTGATCTGCTCGCCGGCCTTGGCCGCGGTAACCTCGATGTCGGGCGTCGCGGGATTTTCGCCGGCCCGCTCGGCGGAGACGATGACGAATTCGGAGCTGAGGCCCGCACCCATGTTCTGGGCCAGGGTTTGTGCAAGGGCGGGTGTGGCAAGAAGCGCGAGCAGTGAAACGCCGGCGCAAAGGCGCATGGAAACGGGCATGGAAAATCCCCTGATGTGATGCATGAGCACCGCGGCGGACGATCAGCCGCGCGGCCGGACCAGACGGCTCAGGCGTTCAGGGGTGGTGCGCGGGGCGATCCTGGGGAAAAGCGCGCCGACAGGATGACGGCATAGGCGCGATCGGCTTCGGCTGCCGCGGCATGGATCTGCGGCAGGAAGATCTGGGGCATCTCCGGCACCGCGGCCAGGTGCGGCGCGGCGGCGAAGGGACAGATGTCGTGATGGTCGGCGGGAAGCTTGCCGTTGTCGGGTGCGTGCTGCAGCGGGCCGTTCATCGTGCAGACGACGAAAGGCGTGTCGACGCTGGCACCCGGCATCCAGCCCGTGGGCAACAGGGCGCGCACGATCATGGCGGCAAGCGCCAGTTGCTTCAGTGCGCGGACAATCCCCTGCATCGGGATTTTGTGCGCCCGTCGCGACAGGGCGTCAAGCAAGCGGTTTGCCGCAGCAAGCCGCCCGAACGGACACGATGGCGCTTCGGTTTGACGCAGGGTTACGAGGGGTTAGATGGTGATGCCGCCATCGACAATGAAGTTTTGACCCGTCGCGAACCTGCTGTCGTCGCTGGCCAGCCACAGCACCATCGAGGCCATCTCCTCGGCGGTGCCCAGACGGCCCATGGGCTGGCGGGCGGTGAAGGCCTTGCGCGCGGCCTCATAGTCGCCGCTGTCGCGCAGGCGCTGCTGCAGTGAGGGCGAATCCACCGTGCCCGGGCACAGCGAGTTGCAGCGGATGCCCCTGGTGACGAAATCGACTGCCACCGACTTGGTCAGGCCGATCACCGCGGCCTTGCTGGCGCCATAGATGCAGCGGTTGGGAATGCCCTTGATCGACCCCGCCACCGAGGCGACGTTGATGATCGAACCGCCACCGCCTTCGATCATGGCGGGCAGGAAGGCGCGGATCATGCGCGCCATGGCATAGACGTTGATCTCGAACGACTTGACCCACTGGGCGTCATCATTGTCCAGGATGGTGCCGTTCTCGACAAAGCCGGCGCAGTTGAACAGCACATCCACCCGGCCGACATCCCGGGCAAGCTGGATGATGGCGTTGCCGTCGGTGACATCCAGCTTGCGCCTGTCGGCGTCAAGGCCGCCAAGCCCGGCAAGGTCGCGGTCGGTGGCGATGACTTTGGCGCCCTCGGCGGCGAAGAGTTCGCACGTCGCGCGGCCGATGCCGGCAGCCGCCCCGGTGATCAGCGCGGTCTTGCCTTCAAGTTTCCTGGTCATGGGATCGTGTTCCTGGATTTTGCTCTGGGGAATGTCGTTCGGTGTGCTGGAAGCGGCGGCATAATGGGGCAAGGGCCGCACGGTTTCCAGAGCGGCGGGGCGGGCGCATTGCCGCGATCACGCGATGCACCCTGGTGTCTCACCTGCCGTGCCCCGCCATGGCGAAATCTTTGACGAAACGGCAGAACTAGGCTTTGCTGCCGAACCGCGGGGGAATGGGGCCGTGCGTGCCCGAATAAACATTCCTGGAACAGAAGAACATTCAGGCAAAGGCACGCCAAGGAAACGCCCCATGACAAACAAACTGCGCTATCTGCTCATCATCTGGATATTCGTGGTGAGCGCTGTGGTCTATATCGACCGCACGAACATCACGGTCGCGGGCCTTGAGCTGTCCCGCGACTACGGCATCGACAAGGTTCAGTTGGGCTGGGTCTTCAGCGCCTTCCTGCTGGGGTATGCGTCGTTCCAGATTCCCGCCGGCTGGGTGGTGGGCAAGCTGGGCCCGCGCCTGACCCTCACTCTGGGGCTTGTGTGGTGGGGCGTTTTCAGTGTCGCCGTCGTCCTGATCCCGCCCGGCATGGGCGGCGCGCTGTGGGTGCTGGTGGCGGTTCGCTTCGTCCTGGGGATGGGCGAGGCGGTTGCCTATCCGTCTTCCAACCAGTTCATCGCCGCCTGGTTTCCCTCCTATGAGCGCGGAATCGCCAATGGCTGGGTGTTCGGCGGCGTGGGTTTTGGCGCGGCAATTTCACAGCCGCTGGTCGCCGCCATCATGCTGGGCTATGGCTGGCAGGCGGTATTCTGGTTCTCCGCCGCCCTCGGCCTGGTGGTGGCCGCGGTATGGTACTGGTTCTCGCGCGACACGCCGGGCGAGCATCCCAGGATCACGGCGCAGGAGCGTGCCCTGATCGAGAAGGGCCTGCCCGAGAAGATCGAAGGCCCCATGCCGCCGGTCCCGTGGCGCCGCATCTTCACCAGCCGCGACGTGTGGGCGGTGACCATCGCCTATGTCGCCTTCGGCTATGTCGCGTTCATATTCCTCAACTGGTTTTTCATCTATCTGGCCGACGGCCGCGGCATCAACCTGAAGGAAAGCGCGCTTCTGGCCACGCTGCCCTTCATCTCCATGACCACCTGCTGCCTTGTCGGCGGCTGGGTCAGCGACTGGCTTTGCAGGCACAAGGGCCAATACTGGGGCCGCAGCATCTACGGCTCCGCCACCCTGATGCTGACCGCCGCCTTTCTGGTCGTCGGCGCCCAGGTGCAGGACGCCACCCTGGCCGTGCTGGTGCTGGCCGGCGGGGCGGGCATGCTCTATCTGGGCCAGGCGACCTATTGGGCGGTGGCGGCCGACTTTGGCGGCCCGCATACCGGCGTGATCTCGGGCCTGGTGAATATGGGCGGGCAGATCGCCGGCGCCATCACCGCGTCGGCGACACCCTGGTTTGCCACCCAGTTTGGCTGGGCTTCGGCTTTTTACATCGCCGCGGGCGTGGCAATGGTCTGTGCCTTCGCCTGGTTCTTCGTCAATCCCGACCGGCGCCTGCACGCGGCCGCCGAACAGGTCACCGCATGATCCGTCCGCTCCTGTGTTGCGCGCTGCTGCTGATGGCGGCGGATGCGCGCGCGCAGGAGCCGGACGACACCGCCACGCCCGTATCCGCCGAGTTTGTGGACCTGTTCTCATCCTATTGCCTGAAGCAGTTTCCGGATGACAGGGCGCTTTCGGACCGGGCTGCGGGCGAGGGCCAGCGCCCGCTGACGTCCGCAGAGGTGGGCAGCTTCCTGCATGTCGATCCCGGCATGGGCTGGACGATCGCGGGCCGCGAAACCAGCTATGTGCTGACGGTGCAGGTGCCGCCCTATCATGCCTGCGCGCTGCGCCGCTACAGCGAGGTGCCGCTGGACGGGGCGCCCTTCATCGAGGCGGCGCGCGGGTTCGCCGCCCTGTCCGGCCACAAGCTGGCGCCGCCCCTGATGCGCCAGCGCGACATCGGAAACGGCATCGTCAGTTCGGGCATCTATTTCCAGGAGCTGGATGAAAAGGACAAGCCGCTCAGCGAGGCCTTCATGTTCTTCACCGTGCGCTATCCGGCGGTGGCGCGGGCCGATGGGGCGCCGTCAAAGCCCTTCTGGGAAGTGCGCTTCGTGCGGCAGATACATGTTCCCCGCTCGATCTAGTTTGCCGGCAGTCTAGCCGGCGGTGAGCCCGGCCGCCCCGATCCCGGCAATCGCGCAGACCTCGTCATTGTCCGAGGTGTCGCCCGTCACCCCCACCGCGCCGATGGGCGCGCCGCCGGCGCCTTTTACGATCACTCCGCCGGCAGCGGGCACAAGCCCCTTGTCCGCAAGCTTTCCCAGGTTGGCGATGAAGATGGGGCGTTCCTGTGCCATCTCGCCGATGCGGCGCGAATTGACGCCCAGCGCCAACGCCCCCGCCGCCTTGCCCAGTGCAATCTCCAGCCGCAGGAACGAGGTGCCGTCCTGGCGCTGGAAGGCGATCACATGGCCCCCCGCGTCGGTCACCACGCAGGACAGGGGCTTGAGGCCCAACTCTTTTCCCCTGGCAAAGGCGGCGGCGATGATGGCGTTGGCCTTTTCCAGGCTGATGCTTGTGTCGGACATGGGTCTGCCTTCAGGATGCAGCCGCCAGCGTGGCGCAAAAATCCTGCGATGGGAAGGCGCGCCATGCTATCTCTCGGCAATGACCGAGGGGGACAGGAAGACCCAGATCGTGGTGGTCGGCGGCGGCGCCGCGGGGCTGGAGCTGGTCACGCGGCTGGGCGCCCATTACGGCCGCGAGAAGTTCGACATCATCCTGGTCGAGAAAAACCGCACCCATATCTGGAAGCCGCTGCTGCACGAGGTGGCGGCCGGCGCGCTGGACGCCAACCTGGACGAGGTGGGTTATCGCAGCCACTGCCACCGCTGGGGTTATCGCTTTTTCTATGGCGCGCTGGAAGGCATCGACACGGGCAGCCGCCATGTGCTGATCGCGCCCCTCATCGACGAGGACGGGCGGGAGATCATGGGCCGCCACCGCATCCGCTACGACTATCTGGTGCTGGCGGTGGGATCGGTATCCAACGATTTCGGCACAAAGGGCGTGGCCGAATATTGCCTGTTCCTCGATAGCCGGCTGCAGGCCGACCGCTTCCGCTCGCAGCTTCTGAACCATTGCCTGCGTGTCTCTCGCACGCTGCAGAACGATCCCGGCGCGGACGCTGTCGTGCGGGTCGACATTGTCGGCGGCGGCGCCACCGGCGTCGAGCTGGCTGCCGAGCTGTACAATGCCGCCGCGGCGCTGCGCCATTATGGCCTGGAAGTGTTCGACGAAACCCGCCTGAAAGTGACGCTGATCGAGGCGGGGCCGCGCATCCTGCCGATGCTGCCGGAAAAACTGTCAGACGCGGCGCGCGCAGAGCTCGAGACGCTTGGCGTGCGCGTGCTGACCGGAACGCCGGTGGTGGAAGCCAATGCGCGCGGCATGGTCACCCAATCGGGCGAACTGATCGAAGCCGACCTCAAGGTCTGGGCCGCGGGCGTCAAGGCACCCGACTTTCTGAAGGACATTGGCGGGCTGGAGACCAACCGCAACAATCAGCTTGTGGTGCGGCCCACCCTGCAGACCACGCGCGACGAGCGCATCTTCGCCATCGGCGATTGCTGCTTCTGCATCTGCCCCGGCGCGACGCGGCCGGTGCCGCCGCGCGCCCAGGCGGCGCACCAGATGGCGGCCACCTGCTTTGCCAACATCGGCGCGCTTATCAAGGGCCGTCCGTTGAAGGCCTTCCGATACCATGACCATGGCTCCCTGGTTTCCCTCAGCCGCTACTCCACCGTCGGCTCCTTGATGGGCAATCTGGTGGGCGGGCGCATGGCCATCGAGGGGCGGCTGGCCCGCTTCGTCTATCTGTCGCTTTATCGCATGCACCTGATCGCCATCCATGGCTGGCTCAAGGGGCTGGCGCTCATCGCGGTGGGCCATGTCAACCAGATCGTCCGGCCCCGGCTCAAATTGCATTAAGGCGAAGCTGCACCGATGAAGGCGCGCGTTCTGGTTTTTCTGGCGGCATTGACCGCACCCGCATTCGGTGCGGGTGCCGACTGGCCGCTTTACGGCGGCACGGCCGAGGGCACACGCAGTTCGACGCTGGTCCAGATCACCAGGGACAATGTGAAAGACCTGGCGCCGGCCTGGACTTTCACCATGGACGAGACCGGCGATCCCCAGACCCATCCTCTCGCGATCGGCGGGGTGGTCTATGCCTATACGCCAACGCTCAAGACCATCGCGCTGGACGGGGCGACGGGAAAGCTGCTCTGGCAGTTCGATCCCCCCATCAAGGGGCAGGGTGCGCAGCGCGGCCTGACCTTCTGGACCGACGGCCATGAGAAGCGCCTGTTCGCTTCCTGCATGTATCTGCTCTTCGCGCTCGATCCGGCCACAGGCAGGCCGATCGACAGTTTCGGAGACCACGGCCATATCGACCTGCGCGCCGGGATGGGCCGCGATGCGGGCAGCTTCTATCTGTCGCTCACCGCGCCGGGCGTGATCTGGCGCGACATGATCATCACCGGCTTTCGCACCGGCGAATCCGCACCCGCCGCGCCGGGCATGATCCGCGCCTTCGACGTGCATACCGGCAGGCTGCGCTGGGCTTTCCGCACGATCCCGCAACCGGGGGCGCCCGGCCATGGCACCTGGCCTGCCGATGCCTGGAAGACGGCGGGCGGCGCCAACAACTGGGCCGGCATGGTGATCGATGAAAAGCGCGGCATCGTCTATGCGCCAACCGGCTCGGCGGTGAATGATTTCTATGGCGCCGACCGGGTTGGCGACGACCTCTACGCCAACTCCCTGCTGGCGCTGGATGCCGGCAGCGGCAAGCTGCTCTGGCATTTCCAGGGCGTGCATCACGACATACTGGACCGCGATTTTCCGTCCCCGCCCGTGCTGCTGACGATCCGGCATGACGGGAAAATGGTGGACGCCATCGCCCAGCCGACCAAACAGGGCTTCCTTTTCGTGCTGGACCGCGTCACCGGCAAGCCGGTCTTTCCCATCACCGAGACCCCGGTGCCCCGGTCGGATGTGCCGGGCGAAGTCTCGTCCCCCACCCAGCCGGAAAGCCGCATCCCCGCGCCCTATGCCCGCCGGCATCTGGACGAGACCGGCCTGACCAACCGCACGCCCGAGGCTCACGAATGGGCGCTCCAGCAGTTCCGCACCTTTCACAGTGATGGTCCCTTTGCGCCGCTGCGGCTGGACCGGCAGACGGTGGTGATGCCGGGCTTCGATGGCGGGGCGGAGTGGGGCGGCTCGGCCGCCGACGCCGGGCGAGGCATACTTTATCTGAACGCCAACGACATCGCCTGGACCGGCGGGCTGGCTGAAGGCGCGGCGGGCGGCGGTCTGGGTGCTGCCACTTACCAGAACAATTGCGCCGTCTGTCATGGAGAGGACCGCAAAGGCGCGCCGCCGGCCTTTCCGTCACTGGTGGAGGCGGTCAAACACCTGACGCCGGACCAGATCGCCGATGTGATCCATACCGGCCGCGGCCGCATGCCGGCCTTCACGGCGCTGAACGGCGATGCGCTGAAGGCGTTGCTGGA
>Ga0097683_1002294_pt1 | contig 18029 bp, 20 predicted proteins | sample ThiBio_1000_plan_2_FD_72846 | JGI IMG/M metagenome (GOLD analysis project Ga0097683, IMG submission 72846) | Wastewater bioreactor microbial communities from Cape Town, South Africa - Thiocy_cont_1000_plan - 1398105538256 (version 2) (version 2) ...
GACCGGAAGTTCAGGGAACTCGGGGGTGGTGGGCGCGCATGACGAAGGGGCGCCCCGCGCGGCGGGACGCCCCTTCGTCGGGAGACTGCGGTCAGAGGCCGAGCTCGGCCTCGAACGCGCCCTCCTCGATGCGGTTCTTGATGGCGACGAGGTAGCGCGCCGCGTCGGCGCCGTCGACCAGGCGGTGGTCGTACGACAGCGACAGGTAGCACATCTGCCGCACGGCGATGACGTCCGAGCCGTCCTCGCCCGTGATGACCACGGGCCGCTTGACGATCGCGCCGGTGGCGAGGATCGCCGACGTGCCGCCGGGGACGATCGGGGTGTCGATGAGCGCCCCGCCCGAACCGGTGTTCGTCACCGTGAACGTCGCGCCGGACAGCTCGTCGGGCGAGACCTTGTTGGCGCGGGTGCGGCTCGCCAGGTCGGCGATCTTGCGGGCCAGGCCGGCGAGGTTGAGGTCGCCCGCCTCGCGGATGACCGGCACGAGCAGCCCGCGCTCGGTGTCCACCGCGATGCCGACGTTCTCGGAGCCGTGGTAGGTGATCTGGTTGCCCTCGAGCACGCCGTTGACCTTGGTAGGCCTTCAGCGCCTCGACGGCCGCCTCGATGAAGAACGGCAGGAACGTGAGGTTGACGCCCTCGCGCGCCTTGAACGCGTCCTTCGCACGGGTGCGCAGCCGGGCGACCTTGGTGACGTCCACCTCGACCACCGTGGTCAGCTGCGCCTGCGTCTGCAGGGCCTCGACCATGCGCTCGGCGATGATCTGGCGCAGCCGGCTGGCCTTCTCGGTGGTGCCCCGCAGCGGGGACACGGCCGGGACGGGCGCGGCCTTGGTGGCCGACGAGGCAGGCGCCGCCGCTACGGGGGCCGGCGCCGCCGCCTGGGCAGCGGCCAGCGCCGCCGCCTGGCGGGCGGCCTCGGCCTTCGCCGCGGCGTCGAGCACGTCCTCCTTGCGGATGCGGCCGCCGACGCCCGTGCCGGCCAGCGTCGACGCGTCGACGCCCTTCTCGGCGGCGAGCTTGCGGACCAGAGGCGTGAGGTAGGCGCCGGCGGACGGCAGCGCGACGGCGGCGGCCTGCTCGGCCGGGACCGGCGCGGGCTCGGCGACCGGAGCGGCGGGTGCCGGCGCAGGGACCGGTGCCGGCGCGGCGGCCGGGGCCGGGGTGGTCGGGATCGGCGCCGGGGTATCGACGGCGGGGACCGGCGCCGGTGCCGCAGCGGGTGCGGGTGCCGCCGGTGCGGCGGCGGCCGGGGCGGGAGCGCCGCTGCCGACGATCGCCAGCACCGCGCCCACCTGGGCGGTCTCGTCCTCGCCGACGAGGATCTGCTGCACCACGCCGGCAACCGGCGACGGCACCTCGGTGTCGACCTTGTCGGTGGAGATCTCCAGCAGCGGCTCGTCGACGGCGACGGTGTCGCCGACGCTCTTCAGCCAGCGGGTGACCGTGCCCTCCGTGACCGACTCGCCGAGCGCGGGAAGCCGCACCTCGGTGCCGCCGGCCTGCTCGGCACGGGCGGCGGGAGCCGGCGCGGGGGCGGCCTCCTCCGCGGGCGCCGGTGCCTCGGCGGGCGCCGGCGGCGCGGCCTCCTCGGCGGGCGCCTGCTCCGGCGCGGCCTGCTCGGCAGGGGCGGTGGCGGGCTCGTCGTGCGACGCGCCCGCGCCGTCCCCGATGACACCCAGCACCGCGCCGACCTGGGCGGTCTCGTCCTCACCGACGAGGATCTGCTCCAGGACACCGGCGAAGGGCGACGGGATCTCGGTGTCGACCTTGTCGGTCGAGATCTCGAGCAACGGCTCGTCGACGGCGACGGTGTCCCCGACGTTCTTCAGCCAGCGGGTGACGGTGCCTTCGGTGACGGACTCCCCGAGGGCGGGAAGCTGCACGTTCTGCGACATGACGGCTCAGATCTCCTTCGGTTCTCAGGCGTGCGCGTGCAGCGGCTTGCCGGCCAGTGCGAGGAACGCCTCGCCGAGGGCCTCGTTCTGGGTCGGGTGCGCGTGGATCAGGCTCGCGACGTCCTCGGGGTAAGCCTCCCAGTTGACGATCAGCTCCGCCTCACCGATGAGCTCGCCGACACGCGCGCCGATCATGTGGACGCCGACCACCGGGCCGTTCTTCTGCCGGACGAGCTTGACGAACCCCTGGGTGCCGAGGATCTGGCTCTTGCCGTTGCCGCCGAGGTTGTACTCGATCGTCTCGACGTCCACGTAGACCTCGCGGGCCTTCGCCTCGGTGAGGCCGACGGAGGCGACCTCGGGGTTGGAGTACGTGACGCGCGGGATGCCGCTCTCGACGATGGGCGCCGGGGACAGGCCGGCGATGTCCTCGGCGACGAAGATGCCCTGCGCGAACCCGCGGTGGGCCAGCTGCAGGCCGGGCACGATGTCGCCGACCGCGCGGATGTTGCCCACGCCGGTGCGCAGCCGCTCGTCGGTGATGACGAAGCCGCGGTCCAGCGTGATGCCCTGGCCCTCGTAGCCGAGGTTGGCGGTCGCGGGGCCGCGGCCGACGGCGACGAGCAGCAGGTCGGCGTCGAACGTCTTGCCGTCCTCGAGCCACACGTGCACGCCGCTGTCGGTCTGCGAGACGCCCGCGAAGCGGACGCCGACGGAGAAGTTGATGCCCCGCTTGCGGACCTGGCGCTCGAACGCCTTGCTGAGCGACTCGTCCTCGTTGGGCAGGAGGTGCGGCAGGGCCTCGACGATGGTGACGTCGGTGCCGAACGACTTCCACACCGAGGCGAACTCGGAGCCGATGACGCCGCCGCCGAGGATGATCGCGCTCTGCGGGATCCAGTCGAGCTGCAGCGCCTGGTCGGACGTGATGACGCGGCCGCCGATCTCGAGGCCGGGCAACGACTTGGCGTAGGAGCCGGACGCGAGGACGACGTGCTCGCCGGTGAGGGTCCGGTCGCCGACCTGGACCGTGTTGGGCCCGGTCAGCGTGCCCCAGCCGTTGACGATCTCCACGCTGCGGTGCGTGAACAGGCCCTGCAGGCCCTTGTAGAGCCGGCCGACCACCGAGTCCCTGTACTGGTTGACCTCGACCATCTCGATCTTCTCGAGCTGGGTGTGCACGCCGAAGCGCGCGCCTTCGCGGGCGTCGTCGGCGAGCTCGGCCGCGTGCAGCAGGGCCTTGGTGGGGATGCAGCCGCGGTGGAGGCACGTGCCGCCGACCTTGTCCGCCTCGACCAGGGCCACCGACTTGCCCAGCTGCGAGGCGCGCAGGGCGGTGGCGTAGCCCCCGCTCCCTCCGCCCAGGACGACGATGTCGAAGGTGCCGGTGTCGGCCACAGCCTGCTCCTCAGGTTTCGGGGGATGTGGGAATCAAGGACCAAAGTCCATCTTGTCATTGCCGCACGTCAGGAACGAACGCGTCCCGCTGTGACCTGCGAGACATTCGTCCCATCACTTACCGCGCTGGTCACACGGGTACGGCGGTTACCCTCGACCGCATGGCGTGGTTCCGCCGGCGCAAGCCGGCCCCAGCGGGCGAGGCATCGACGCGCGAGGCGCGTGAGGCGACGCTGGCGCACCTCAAGGACTTCGTCGCGACGCGCGTCGGCGTCGAGGCCTACGTCGAGCCGGCGACCACGGTGACACCGACCACCGTGATGCTCGTCGCGACGGACGGCGAGTGGACGCGGCGCCGGGTGCCGGACCCGCGCACCGCCGCCCAGATCGCCCGCGACCTGGGCATCCCAGTGTACGACGTGCAGCGCGTCGGCTACCCGCAGCGCGTCCGGGACTGGAACGCGCGCCAGCGCCTGCGCCACGGCGACCGCGACCGCACGACGATCGACCCGGCCTGACGCTCCCCAGCCGGGTCGCGGCAGGGCCGGTCGCCCGTGGTCAGCGGGTGGCGCGGGACTCCACGAACGCCAGCAGCGTGCGGACGCCGAAGCCGGTGCCACCCTTCGGCGTGTAGTCGTGCTCGCCGCGCTCGTTGAACGCCGGGCCGGCGATGTCGTAGTGCGCCCAGGGCGTGCTGCCGGCGAACTCCTTGAGGAAGATCCCCGCGACGAGCATGCCCGCGTCGCGGTTGCCGGCGACGTTGGCCAGGTCGGCCACGCGCGAGGACAGGTTCGCCTTGAGCTCGTCGGGCAGCGGCATGGGCCAGGCCTGCTCGCCGGACCGGTCGGCGGCCGCCACCAGCTCGGCGCGGACCTCGTCGGTCCCCATGACGGCGCCTACGCGGTCGCCGAGCGCGACGACCTGCGCGCCCGTCAGGGTGGCGATGTCGATGACGACGTCCGGCTTCTCCTCGGTGGCGGCGACGAGCCCGTCGGCCATGACGAGGCGACCCTCGGCGTCGGTGTTGAGGACCTCGACGGTCTTCCCGCCGCGGATCGTGACGACGTCCGACGGCCGCTGCGCCGTGCCGGACGGCATGTTCTCCGCCAGGCAGAGCCAGCCGGTGACGGACGCCGGGACGCCGAGCTGGGCGGCGGCGAGCACGGTGTGCAGCACCGCGGCCGCTCCGGCCATGTCGGACTTCATGGTCTCCATCGACCCGCTGGGCTTGATGGAGATGCCGCCGGAGTCGAACGTGATGCCCTTGCCGACGAGCGCCACCTTCGCCTTGGCGCGCGCGGGGGAGTAGGCCACCTTGACCAGCCGCGGCGGCCGCGGCGAGCCCTGGCCGACGCCGACGAGGCCGCCGTACCCGCCCGCGGCGAGCGCCTTCTCGTCGAGCACGGTGATCCGCACGCCCTTGACGCCCTTGGCCGCCGCGCGGGCGGCCTCGGTGAACGCCTCGGGGTAGAGGTGGTTCGGCGCGGCGTTGACCAGGTCGCGCGTCGCGTGGACGGCGGCGGCGAGCACCTCGGCGCGGGCCACGCCCTGCGTGGCGGCTGCGTCCTTGGCCTTCGTCGTGACGACCTCGATCGAGGCCACGGGCGCCCGGGCGGCGTCCGCCGCGCGGTACCGGGTGTACGTGTAGGCGCCGAGCAGCGCGCCCTCGGCGACCGCCACGGTGGCGGCGACGTCGCCCGCCGGCAGCGCCAGGGCGACCGATCCGACACCCGCCAGCTCGCGCGTCGCCGCACCGGCGGCCCGGCGCAACCGCTCCGCGGTGACGGGGCCGGTGCCGAGGCCGACGAGGACGAGCACCTTCGCCTTGAGCCCGGTGGCCGGCACGCGGCGCACCTCGTCGGCCTTGCCGGTGACACCGAGCGCGCCGGCGTCGCGGACCAGCGCCGAGCGCAGCTCGCCCGGCAGCCAGTCGGTGCCGACGAGCTCGACGCCTCCGTCCTTCGGCGCGGTGGCCACCACGAGGGCGTCCACGGGGAGCTTGGCGGGGTCCTTGCTGGTCAGCGCGATCACCTGCCCAAGGGTAGACCGGTGCGGCGCCCGGCCGACCGGTACGGTGTCGAGCCGTGAGCACCCTCCTCGTCTGGGTCGGCGTCGTGCTGAGCCTGGTGCTGGCCGCCTCGGCGGGCTGGCACACCCTCCGGAACAGGCCCGTGATCCTGCGCCAGCTGCTCGCCGGCGCGGTGGTCGAGGCGTACCTGCTGATTCAGCTCGTCGTCGTGCTGGTGCACCCGGCCGGCGGAGGGGCGGCGAGCGGGCTGTTCTGGACGTACGTCGTCACCCAGTTGTTCGTGCTGCCGCTCGCGGCGACCTGGGCGTTCGCGGAGCGGACGCGATGGAGCTCGGTGGTGCTCCTCCTCGGTGCGCTGGTCGTCGCCTTCCTCCAGCTGCGGCTGCTGCAGGTCTGGGGCCAGGCGTGAGGCCGACGAGCCAGGGGCCCGGCCGCGCGCTCGTCACCGTCTACGGCGTGCTGGCCCTCGCGGCGTGCGCCCGCGGGGGTTTCGAGGTCACCACCAAGTTCCACGAGGCGCCGCTCTCCTACTCGCTGGCGTTGTTCGCGGGCGTCGTCTACGCCGTGGCGACCTTCGCGCTGGCGACGAACCGCCGCTGGCTCGCCTGGCCCACGGTGCTGACCGAGATGGTCGGCGTGCTCGTCGTCGGCACGCTGTCGTTCGTCGCGCCGGGACTGTTCCGGCTGCACGCGTCGGTGTGGTCGTGGTTCGGGGTGGAGTACCTCCTGGTCCCGCTCGTGCTGCCGTTCCTCGGCGTCACGTGGCTGCGACGCTCCGGGCGGGCGGCGGCCGACGAGGCCACGCGGGGTGCCGCGCCCGACGAGGCCGCACCCGGCGCCGGCCCCGCGGCCTGACGCCCGGGCGCTGGTGGACCCAGCCGACGGCACGGACCGCCCGGTAGGTTGAGCGCCGTGTACCGGCTGCTGTTCGACCTCGTCCTGCGGCGGACGGACCCCGAGAAGGCGCACGCGGGCACGTTCGCGCTGATCCGCACCGTGGCCGCCGTACCGCTGCTGCGCGACGTGGTCGCGGCCGTGCTCGGCGCCCCGCGCGACTCCTCGTTCGGCATGTGGGGCCGCAGCTGGCCCTCCCGCCTGGGGCTGGCGGCGGGGTTCGACAAGGACGCCCACGGCGTGCTCGGCATGGCGATGATGGGCTTCGGGTTCGTCGAGATCGGCACGGTCACCGCGCTGCCGCAGCCCGGCAACGAGCCGCCGCGGCTGTGGCGCCTCGTGGACCGCCGGGCGCTGCGCAACCGCATGGGCTTCAACAACGCCGGCGCCGAGGCGGTGGCCGCGCACCTGCGCCGGCTGCGCGCCACGCGCCGGGGGCGCGCCGCGGTGGTGGGCGTCAACATCGGCAAGTCCCGCGTGACGCCGCTCGAGCGCGCCGCGGACGACTACGCCACCAGCGCCCGGCTGCTGGCGCCGTACGCCGACTACCTCGTCGTGAACGTGTCCTCGCCGAACACCCCGAACCTGCGCGACCTGCAGGCCGTCGAGTCGCTGCGCCCGGTGCTCGAGGCGGTGCGCGTCGCGGCCGACGAGGCGACGACGGCGGCCCACCGCGCGCCGGTGCCGCTGCTGGTGAAGATCGCCCCCGACCTGTCCGACGACGACGTCGACGCGGTCGCCGACCTCGTCGCCGAGTTGGGGCTGGAGGGCGTCGTCGCGGTCAACACGACGATCGCGCACGACGAGGGTCCCGGCGGCCTGTCCGGCCCGCCGCTGCTGGCCCGCGGGCTGGACGTCGTCGCGCGGCTGCGCGACCGGCTCGGCCCTGCGGCGGTCATCATCGGCGTCGGCGGCATCTCGACCGGCGCCGACGCCCGCGAGTACCTCGCGGTCGGTGCCACGCTGGTGGAGGCCTACACCGGGCTGATCTACGAGGGGCCGTTCTTCGCGCGCCGCATCACGCACGCGCTGGCGGCCGACGAGCGGAGGGCGGGCTGAGCATGCGACCGCGCTGGGAGTGGCGGCTGGAGGACGAGTCCGGCGCCGTGCTGGACCGCCCGACGAGCCCCGTCTTCGACGCCCGCTACGACGCCGAGGAGTGGCTCGGCGACCACTGGCGGGCGCTGGCCGAGCAGCGCGTGCGCCGCGCGGTGCTCCTCAACGAGGGCGCGCCGGTGCCGCCCACGATCGCCCTGCCGGCCGCCTGACTACTTCTTCGGCGCCTTCGGCACGACCGGCGCGCCGCCGCGCCTCACCTGCGGGCGCGGCAGGCGGGTGCGCGGCAGCTGGGTGGCACGCAGCACGCCGTACATGAGGTTGCCGCTCGTCGAGGTCGGGCCGAACTTGGCGATGAGCCGCTTGCGCAGGCCACGCCACAGGATCACCGAGTCGACGACGACCGCGAGCACGTAGAGGTACAGCGCCGCGACGACGAGCGAGAAGCCGAGCGACCCGAGGTACTGCGCCACGAACGCGAAGAGCAGGAAGACGACCGCCAGCGGCAGGAAGTACGAGCCGAGGTTGAAGCGCGCGTCGACGTGGTCGCGCACGAACCGCTTGACCGGCCCGGCGTCGCGCGGTGGCATGTTCCGCTCGTCGCCGGAGAGCATCGCCTTGTACTGCAGGTCGCGCTTGGCCCGGTCCTTGGTGCGCGCGTCCTTGGCCGCCTGGCGGCGGTCGTCGACGACGAGGGGGCGCTTGTTGGCCGCCTCGGCGACCTTGCGCTTCGGGGTCGGGTGGCCCTTGCCCGCCGCCGGATCCTCGACGGGTGGCTGCTGCACGGGGGCGGCGTCCGCGTTCTTGTTGCGACCGATCACCCCGTAAGGGTAGCGGCGGTCAGACGGGTGGTTCCGGGTCGTACTGGATGCCGCGGCGCACCCGCCGGGCCATGTCCCGGGAGTCGAGCCGGTCGACGAGGTGGAGCGCCATGTCGATGCCCGCCGAGACGCCGGCGGAGGTGACCGTGTCGCCGTCGTCGACCCAGCGCGCCTCGGTGTCGACGAGGATCGAGGGGTCCAGCTCGGCGAGCTCGTCGAAGGCGTCCCAGTGGGTCGTCGCCGGCCGGCCGGCGAGCAGCCCGGCGGCCGCGAACACCAGCGCGCCGGTGCACACGGAGGCCAGCACCGGGGTCGTCGCGCGCATCTGGCGCACCCAGGCCAGGTGCTCCGGGTCGGCGGCCAGGGCGCGGGTTCCGTGCCCGCCCGGGTAGATCAGCACGTGCAGCGGGCCCACCTCGTCGGCCGACGTGTCCGGCACCAGCGACAGCCCCTTGGCGCACCGCACGCCGGCGCCGTCGGCCGAGAACGTCAGCACCTGGGGACGCAGGTCGGAGTGCTGCGCCCACCAGGCCAGCACGTCGTAGGGGCCGACGACGTCGAGCTCCTCGGCTTCGTCGAAGACGAAGAGCCCGACCCGAAGCGGGTTCCCGGTGCCCACGTCAGTAGCCCGGCAGCGCCAGCATCTGGTCCAGCGCGACGCGCGCCCAGTGGGCGTCGTCGGCGTCGACGACGATGCGGTTGACCACGCGGCCGGCCGCGAGCGACTCCAGCGCCCACGTGAGGTGGGGCAGGTCGATCCGGTTCATCGTCGAGCAGAAGCACACGGTCGAGTCGAGGTAGTGGATCGCCTGGTCGGGGTGGGTCTGCGCCAGCCGACGCACCAGGTTGAGCTCGGTGCCGATCGCCCAGTGGGTGCCCGCCGGCGCAGCGTCGAGGGCCTTGATGATCTTCTCGGTCGACCCCACCTCGTCGGCCGCGGTGACGACCTCGTGCGTGCACTCGGGGTGGACGATCACCCGCACGCCCGGGTCGGCGGCACGGATGTCCGCGACGTTGCGCGCCGAGAAGCGCCCGTGCACGGAGCAGTGGCCGCGCCACAGGATCATCCGGGCGTCGCGCAGCTGCTGCGCGGTGAGGCCGCCGTTCGGCTTGTGGGGGTCGTAGACCACGCAGTCGGTCAGCCCCATCCCGAGCTGGAGCACCGCCGTGTTGCGCCCCAGGTGCTGGTCGGGCAGGAACAGGACCTTCCCACGGCCGTCGACCCCGCCGGTCTGCTCGAAGGCCCACCGCAGGGCGACCTGGGCGTTCGACGACGTGCACACCGTGCCGCCGTGGCGGCCCGTGAACGCCTTGATGGCCGCCGTGGAGTTCATGTACGTCACGGGGACCGTGTCGTCGGCGACGCCGGCGTCGGTCAGCACGTCCCAGGCGTCCTCGACCTGGTCGATCGCCGCCATGTCCGCCATGGAGCAGCCCGCGGCCAGGTCCGGCAGCACCACCTGCTGGTGGGCTGCGGTGAGGATGTCGGCCGACTCGGCCATGAAGTGCACGCCGCAGAAGACGATGAACTCCGCCTCGGGCCGCGCCGCGGCCTGCTGCGCCAGCCGGAAGGAGTCGCCCGTGACGTCAGCGAACGCGATGACCTCGTCGCGCTGGTAGTGGTGGCCCAGGACGAAGGCGCGGTCGCCGAGGGCGTCGCGCGCCGCGCGGGCACGTTCGACGAGGTCGGGGTCGCTCGCGGGCGGCAGCGTGCCGGCGCACTCGACGCCCCGTTCGGAGGCGAGGTCCACACCGCGTCCCAGCAGGAGCAACGCCGACGAGGCGGGCTCGACGAAGACCGACCGCTCGGGTGTCGCGAGAGTCACACGCCGATCCTCGCACAGGCCCGCCGTGCGACGATCTGGGGCCATGCGCGTGCTGCTGGCTCCGGACGGCTTCGGTGGGCTGCTCTCGCCGCAGGCGGCGGCCGCCGCCATGGCGGCCGGCTGGCGCGCCGGAGCACGGCACGACGAGATCGTCGTCGCCCCCCTGGCGGACGGTGGCCCGGGCTTCGTGGACACCCTGCGGGCGAGCATCGGCGGCCGGCTGCTGCCGTTCGTCGTCCGCGGGCCGTGGGGCGAGGACGTGGACGCGGCCGTGCTGCTCGCCGGCGACACGGCCTACGTCGAGTCGGCCCAGGCGGTCGGCCTCGCGCTCGTGCCGGACGACCGGCGGGACCCGACGCGCACCACGTCGGTGGGCCTCGGGGAGCTGCTGCGGCACGCGCGCGAGACCGGGGCGCGCCGCATCGTCGTCGGCCTCGGTGGCTCGGGGACCGTCGACGGCGGCGCCGGGATGCTGGCCGGGCTCGGGCTGGCCGGCGCTGGCGGCCGCCTCGCCGGGGGCGGTGGCGGGCTCGACGAGCTGGCGGACGACGACCTCGCCGGCCTGCCGGCGCTGCGGGCCGACTGGTCGGGCGTGGAGGTCCTCGTCGCCTGCGACGTCGACGTGCCGCTGCTCGGGCTGCAGGGCGCCGCCGCGGGCTTCTCGCCGCAGAAGGGCGCGACGCCGGAGCAGGCGCAGCACCTGGAGCGGGCGCTGGCCCGGTTCGCGCGGGTCGCCGGGGCCGCGCTCGGCGAGGTCGAGCGCCCGAACCTGCTGGCCGAGCCGGTGGCGTTCGGTCATCACCACGGCGCGGTCCCGACGGCCTCGGCCCGCTCCGGTGCCGACCGGCTGGCCGCGCTGCCGGGGGCGGGCGCGGCCGGGGGGCTCGGCTTCGGGCTGGCGCTGCTCGGCGCGCGGCTCGTGCCCGGGGCGGCCGTGGTGGCCGACGCCGTGGGGCTGGACGCGCGGCTGGCCGGCGCCGACCTCGTCGTCACGGGCGAGGGGCGGTTCGACTGGCAGTCGCTGCACGGCAAGGTCGTGGCGGAGGTGGCGCACCGCGCGCTGGCGCACGGCCTGCCGACGATCGTCGTCGCCGGCGAGGTGCTCGTCGGCCGGCGGGAGCAGGCGGCCGAGGGGATCAGCGCGGCCTACGCCGTCTCGGAGACGCGCGCGCAGGTGGCGGCCGCGCTCGCCGACCCCGCCGGCACCCTCACCGCTCGCACCGCGGCGGTGGCGCGCACCTGGTCGCCCAGGCCGCGCTGACGCGCGGTCGAGAGTCCCGCTCGGCGCGTCGTACGCTGACGGGGAACAAGCGCGCCGACAGCCCCGTTGCGCACAGCAACGGCGTGCGACAGGAGAACGACATGAGCGAGACGATCCAGACCGCCACCCATGGCGTGGAGCTCACGGACGTGGCCGCGGCCAAGGTCCGCAGCCTGCTCGAGCAGGAGGGTCGCGACGACCTCCGGCTGCGCGTCGCCGTGCAGCCGGGTGGCTGCTCCGGCCTGATCTACCAGCTGTACTTCGACGAGCGCATGCTCGAGGGCGACGCGGTGCGCGACTTCGGCGGCGTCGAGGTCGTCGTCGACCGCATGAGCGTGCCCTACCTCGAGGGCGCGACGATCGACTTCGCGGACACGATCGAGAAGCAGGGCTTCACGATCGACAACCCGAACGCGCAGAGCTCCTGCGCGTGCGGCGGCTCGTTCGCCTGATCCTGCGGCCCGCTCAGCGGGCCTTCGCCGGTCCGAGGAGGACGGTGAGCACCAGGTGCTCGCCGTCCTCCGTCGTCTCCAGCACCCGATGCCCGCGCATGCGTGCCCAGGCGGGGACGTCGACGGCCGCGGCGGGGTCGGTGGCCAGCACGGTGACGCGTGCGCCCTCGGGCAGCGACCGCGCCGCCTTGGCGAGCGCGATGACGGGTGCGGGGCACAGCATCCCCCGCGCGTCCACGACCACCTCGTCCGGCACACCCGCACCGCCGGGGGTCACCTCGCCGGTCACAGGTCGACCACCCCGAGCCGGGCCCGGATGGACCGGACGATGCCCGGCAGCACGTCGGCGAAGCGCTCGACGTCGGCGGCCCGCGTGCCGCGCGGCAGGGCGATCCGCACGTTGCCGTGCGTGAGCACGCCCATCGCCGCCAGCACGTGGCTCGGCTCGAGCGTGCTCGACGTGCACGCGGAACCGCTGCCGACCGCGAACCCGGCGGCGTCGAGCGCGCCGACGACCGCCTCGCCGTCGACGAAGAGGCAGGAGAACGTCAGCACGTGCGGCAGCCGCCCCTCGGCGGGCCCGGCGACGTCGACGTCCTCGATCTCCGCCGGGATGCGGTCGCGCAACCGCGCGACGAGCGCGCGCCGCTCCTCGTCGGCCGCGGCCTGACCGGCGAGAGCCGACTCGAGCGCCACCGCGGCGGCGAGCGCCGCCGGCACGCTGACGCCCCCCGGGAACCAGCGGTCCTCGTCGGACGGCCGGTCGGGGGAGCGCCGCACCCCGGCGCGGACGACGAGCACGCCGAGCCCCGACGGCCCGCCCCAGTCGCCCGGGTTGGCGGCGAGCAGGTCCCACGCGTCGCCCACCGGCACGTGCCCGAGGCTGGCGCCGGCATCGACGAGCAGCGGCACCCCGGCGGCGCGGGCCGCCTCGTGGACCGCCGCGACGGGCTGGAGCGTGCCGACCTCGCCGTTGGCGTGCTGGAGCGCGGCCAGCGCCACGCCCGGACGTGCCAGCGCGGCGACGAAGGCCTCGTCGTCCACCTGGCCGGTGCGCGCCACGGGGACGGTGACGCGGCGGCCGTCGCCGCGCGCGGCCGTGAAGTCGGCGGCGTGTAGCACGGCCGCGCGCTCCACGGCGGAGACGACGACGTCCGCGCCGACCCGCCGGCGCCCCAGCGCCACGGTGGAGACGGCCGTGTGGAGGGCCGCCGTGTGGGACGGCGCGAGGTCGACCTCCTCGGTGCGCGCCCCGACGGCCGCGGCCAGCGCCTCCCGGGCGCCGTCGAGCAGGGCGCGGGCGCGGCGCCCTTCGGAGTGGAGCCGGCGGGGGTCGGCCCAGCCCTCGTCGAGCGCGGCGAGGAACGCGTCGCGCGCCACGGGCAGCAGGGGGGCCTGGCCCCCGGCGTCGAGCACCACGCGGTCGACCGTCACGGGGAGAACCTAACCCGCGACGGAGCACGTCATGACGGTTCGGGACGCCGCGTCACGACATGCGAGAACACCCGGTGCAGGCTCGGACGTCCGCGCTACGCTGGGCCAGCCGGGGACTAAAGTCCCAGGCCTCAGGCTTCGTCGCCGCCCCTCGGGCCGTAGTGGAAGGCAGGCCGTGCACCCGGACCACCGACGCCGCTCACGTCGTCGCCGCGCCGTCGCCGGCGCGGGACTGCTCGTCGCGGCCACCGTCCTCCTGTCCGGCTGCTCGGACCTCCTGTGGCGCGGCTTCCTGCCGGGGAGCTCGACGCACGAGGTGACCGACCAGACCGGTCGCATCAGCACCCTCTGGCGCGGCTCCTGGATCGCCGCCCTGCTCGTCGGGGTCCTGGTGTGGGGCCTGATCCTGTGGTGCGTCGCCGCCTACCGCAAGCGCAAGGACGACGACGACACCCTGCCGGTCCAGCTGCGCTACCACGTGCCCCTCGAGGTGATGTACGTGGTGCTGCCGATCGTCATGATCGGCGTGATGTTCTTCTTCACGAACCGGGACACCACGGCGATCCTCGCCACCGACAAGCCGGCGGACCTGCACGTCCAGGTGATCGGCAAGCAGTGGTCGTGGGACATCAACTACCTGGACGACGGCGTCTACGACGCCGGGGTCCAGGCGGCCGACGTCAGCCAGCCCGGGGGGCTGGACAACGGCGTCGTCACGCTCTACCTGCCGGTGAACGAGCGCGTGATGTTCACCATCAACTCCCGCGACGTGGCCCACTCGTTCTGGGTGCCGGCGTTCCTCTTCAAGATGGACGCGATCCCGGGGCGCACCAACACCTTCGAGGTGACCCCGACCGCGATCGGCACCTACCGCGGCAAGTGCGCGGAGCTCTGCGGCGACTACCACGCGAAGATGCTCTTCAACGTCCAGGTCGTGTCGAAGGCCGACTACGACGCCCACATCGCCGCCCTGCGCGCCGCGGGCCAGACCGGCCAGCTCGGCCTGGACTACAGCCGCAAGCAGAGCGTGACGACCATCGGAGGCCAGGGCTGACATGGCGACGCACGTCGAGGTGATCCCCGGGCTGGCCCCGCGCCAGCAGACCATGGGCCGGACGATCGTCAAGTGGATCACGACGACCGACCACAAGACGGTCGGCTACCTGTACCTCATCACGGCGTTCGTGTGGTTCATCCTGGGCGGGATCCTCGCGCTGCTCATCCGCGCGGAGCTGTTCTCACCGGGGCTCCAGGTGTTCCAGAACAGCGAGCAGTACAACCAGGCGTTCACGATGCACGGCACGATCATGCTGCTGCTCTTCGCGACGCCCCTGTTCGCCGGGTTCGCCAACGTCATCATGCCGCTGCAGATCGGCGCGCCCGACGTCGCGTTCCCGCGGCTCAACATGCTGGCCTACTGGTTCTACCTGTTCGGCGGGATCATCGCCGCCGCCGGCTTCCTGACGCCGCAGGGCGCGGCGTCGTTCGGCTGGACCGCGTACGCGCCGCTCAACGACACCGTCTACACGCCCGGCTTGGGCGGCGACCTGTGGGTGTTCGGGCTGGCGCTGGGTGGGTTCGGCACCATCCTCGGCGCGGTCAACTTCATCACGACGATCGTCACGATGCGCGCGCCCGGCATGACGATGTTCCGGATGCCCATCTTCACCTGGAACATCCTCATCACGTCGCTGCTGGTGCTGATGGCCTTCCCGCCGCTGGCGTCGGCGCTGTTCGCGCTCGGCGCGGACCGGCGCCTGGGCGCCCAGGTGTTCAACCCCGACAACGGCGGCGCGGTGCTCTGGCAGCACCTGTTCTGGTTCTTCGGGCACCCGGAGGTCTACATCATCGCGTTGCCGTTCTTCGGCATCGTGACCGAGATCATCCCGGTGTTCAGCCGCAAGCCGGTGTTCGGCTACAAGGGCCTGGTGTACGCGACCATCGCGATCGCCGCCCTGTCGGTGACCGTGTGGGCGCACCACATGTACGCCACCGGCGCGGTGCTGCTGCCCTTCTTCTCGTTCATGACGATGCTCATCGCGGTGCCGACCGGCGTGAAGTTCTTCAACTGGATCGGCACGATGTGGCGGGGCAAGCTGACCTTCGACACGCCGATGCTGTGGACCCTCGGGTTCATGGTGACGTTCCTGTTCGGCGGCCTCACCGGCGTGATCCTGGCCAGCCCGGCGCTGGACTTCCAGCTGACCGACACGTACTTCGTCGTCGCGCACTTCCACTACGTGGTGTTCGGCACGGTCGTGTTCGCGATGTTCGCCGGCTTCTACTTCTGGTGGCCCAAGTTCACGGGACGGATGCTGGACGAGCGGCTCGGCAAGGTCCACTTCTGGCTGCTGTTCATCGGGTTCCACACGACGTTCCTCGTCCAGCACTGGCTCGGCGTGCGCGGCATGGCCCGGCGCTACTTCGACTACTCGCCCGCCGACGGCTTCACGTGGATGAACCAGCTGTCGACCATCGGCTCGGGGATCCTGGCGATCTCGATGCTGCCGTTCTTCTACAACGTCTACCGGACGTGGCGCAGCGCCCCGATGGTGACGCGCGACGACCCGTGGGGCTACGGCAACTCGCTGGAGTGGGCGACGAGCTGCCCGCCGCCGCGGCACAACTTCACGTCGCTGCCGCGCATCCGCTCCGAGCGCCCGGCGTTCGACCTGCACCACCCGGAGGTCGCGGCGCTCGACCACGTCGAACCCGAGCCGATGGTCGGCGCGAGCGGGGGCTCCCGATGAGGTTCGAGGCGAAGCTGTTCCTGGCCGGTGTGCTGTTCTTCGTCCCGGTCGGGCTGATCTACGCGGCCTTCAGCCACGGCGAGCCCGTCGGTTCGGCCGGCCTGCCGCTCGTCGGCGGGCTCGTCGGGATGATCGGCGGGTACTTCGGGCTGCTCGCCCGCCGCATCGACCGACGGCCGGAGGACGACGAGCACGCCGAGATCGCGCAGGGCGCGGGCGACCAGGGCGTGTTCGCCCCGTGGAGCTGGTGGCCGCTCGTGCTGGCCGTGGGTGCGGCACTCGGGTTCGCGGCGCTCGCCGTGGGCTGGTGGATGCTCGCCATCGCGCTGCCGTTCGGCGTCGTCGGGCTCGTCGGCTGGGTGCTCGAGTACAGCAGCGGCCAGCACGCCCACTGACGGGGGCCCCCTCAGGGCACGCGGCTGGCGACGGCCAGGAGCACCGGGTAGTCCCGCTCCCCGCCGTCCACCGCCCGGCGCACGACGAAGACGGTGCTGACCTCCGCCGTCGCGAACCCGGCCGCCGACAGCGCGGTCCGCAGGTCCGCCGGCGCGAACCCGTGGTGACCGCCGAACGCCTCGTCGTGCCCGTGGTAGCTGCCGTCCGCATCGGCGGCGAGGTCCGCCACCAGGAGCAGGCCCCCAGGCGCCAGCAGCGCGTGGAACGTGCGCAGCAGCCGGACCACGTCGGGCACGTGGTGCAGCGCCATGGACGTGTAGACGACGTCCACCGAGCCGGGCTCGGGCCTGCCCGCGGGGTCGTGGCTCGTCAGGTCGACGGGCAGGGGGCGGACGCGCGCCGCGAGCGCGGGCCCGGCGGCGGCGATCTTGCCGGCGGCGGCCGCGAGCATGCCGGGGGAGGTGTCGACGAGGAGGATCTCGTCGAACCGATCGGTGAGCAGCAGGCTCAGCGCGCCGGTGCCGGAGCCGAAGTCGAGCGCACGGTGGTAGGTGCGCTCACCGAGCCGGGACCGGATCTCCGCGGCGATCGCCTGCGTGCGGCGTGCCCGCTGCTCATCGTCGTCCCAGGTGGCGGCCGCTGCGTCGAAGTCCATGAGGCCACCCTATGAGCGGGCCGTCGTCAGACCCCAACGGGTGCCCCTTGCCGAGTAGTACACCGGTGTACTACAACTGACGGGCAGCCCAGTGAGGACGCTCGGCGAGACGGTTCCCCCGTCGTGACCGTGGTCGCCCTCGGAGGTCACCGGCGGAAGGGGGTTCGGGAGACACCTCACCTCGGCGGCGCCGGACATCGGGTTCGGCACGCATCACGTGGCCGACGCCCATCCGTCGCCGCTGGCACGGTGCATACACGGCAGTGCAACCCGCTCACAACGCGGGGAGTCCATCCACGAGAGGCATCCAATGTTGCATGCTCCACATCAGAGTCACCCACGAGTGAGGTGGGTCGCCGCTGCGCTCGGTCTCGCCGTCGTCTCATCCGGACTGGTGGTGTCCGCGTCGCCCGCGTCGGCCTCGCCGGACGGCTGGGAGTCCCAGAGCGGCATCTACCACTACTTCACGGTCCCCAAGTCGATCGTCCCGTCGCAGACCTGCGGAAACTCGACCGGCGCCGGGGCAGAGCTCGAGGGCAACATCGGGCCGTCCGGGACGTGGGCCGCGGTCGGACTCGACGCGAGCGGCCAGAACTGCATGGCCGACATCGGTCCGATGAAGCCTGGGCTCTACTACTACCAGTACGTGGCGCCCATGGCGGATCGCTCCAAGCAGGTCTTCCGCAACCCGGCGAGCGGGGTCGACGTGACGTCGCACCCGAACTGGAACACACTCTTCGTGCCGGGTCCCGAGGTCGCGTGGATGGACGACGTGGCGGAGGGCGGCGGGACGATGTCCGACCTCGCCTACCAGTCCGGCGCCTCGGGTTCTCACTCGGTGATGGTGTGGACGCCGCCGTCGTACGACCCGAACCGGGCCAAGCCGTATCCCGTGCTGTACCTGCTCGACGATGCGGGCCAGTCGTACCGCGAGTGGCAGGAGCTCGGCCGGGCGAAGCAGATCCTTGACAACCTCTCGGCCAGTGGTGACCTCGCCTCGATGCTGGTCGTGATGGCCGACCCCGGTGCCACGGACTACCGCGCCGAGGTCCTGAACCGCATCGTTCCCGCGGTCGAGGGCGCCTACAACGTCATCGGCACCGGCGACGGGCGCGCCGTCGCGGGCATCGGTCGGGGCGCCTCCCAGGCCCTGGGC
>Ga0097683_1002296_pt1 | contig 18009 bp, 11 predicted proteins | sample ThiBio_1000_plan_2_FD_72846 | JGI IMG/M metagenome (GOLD analysis project Ga0097683, IMG submission 72846) | Wastewater bioreactor microbial communities from Cape Town, South Africa - Thiocy_cont_1000_plan - 1398105538256 (version 2) (version 2) ...
GGCCAGTTCCTTCTTTAGCAGATCGAGCGCCGACTGCCTTTGGGTCGAGCGGGTGATACGATCCCGCAGGAGCATCTTGTCATCGGTAAAGATCCGGCAGTTCTGTCGTCCCCGTGAAATGGACACATAAAACTGTTCCCGATGGATGGCCGGAGCCGAACGAGATGAAGCCACGAGGAAAACCGAATCCACCGTGCGAGCCTGGGCGGCATGCGACGTGACGCAGTAGCCGTGGGTAAACTGGCGGTAGTCCGAGGGCAGAATTCGCCCATCGGTGAGAGTCACTTGCCCCTCTTTCACAGCTTTAACCGTGGCAATCTGTCCATTAACCAGCGCCAGCGTTCCGCTGGACCGGTTTAATTTTCGGTTGGCTTGGAGAAGAATCTGATCGCCGGGAGCGAGGGCGATTTCCCGGCGTTCTCCGACATCGAACGAATCTCCCGACCTAGGGCGAAAGGTGCGTTCCTTCCCATCTTCGCTACGCACCCGCAGGCCATTGGGCTGCACATCCATGACTTCCACCCGCTCGTTGAGCAGAAACGAACCGGTGCGTTTTTGAAAAAGGATGCACTGACCGACACGGTATTGATCGACATGGGTTTTCTGGGCTTGGGTCCAGCCGGACGAGTCAAAGACCGAAATTTGTTCCTCGCTTCCGCTGATGGCACCACCGGCCTTCAGCTTGCGCCGGACAGATTCCGTCACGGACTCGATTTCACTCCAGGTTGGAGCGACGAGAAGCGCCGAGCGCCCGTTCTCCCTCGCGTTCAGATAGGCTGTCGCGGCGGCTTCGTAGATTTGTTCCGGTTCTTCCACCCAACCGAGGGCATCCAGCTTGTCGTAGGCTTCCTGCGGACGGTGCCGCGCCGCCAATTCCACCGTTTCCCGATAATCGGAACGTTGCTGCCGACGAATCCGGTCAAGCTGGCCGTAACAATAAAGCGAATGGTCTTCCAGCAACCGCAGGGCGTCACCGCGAGCCACGCCGGCGTGCTGGCCGGTATCACCAGACAAAATGATTCTCGCGCCTTTTTCTGCTGCCAGGCCGAATAAATCCCGCATGTCAGAGAGGCCGACCAACCCGGCTTCATCCAACACGATGACAGCTCCCCGATGGAGTTTTTGTTTCTGTTTGGGATCGACCAAAAGCGCCTTGAGGGTGACCGCTTCAAACCCATCCTTACGCAAAACTTCCGTGGCCGCAGCCGTGGGAGCGCAAAACACGCGAGGGACATCCTGAAGGGCCAGATCAACTTCCTTGAGCGCCGTGGTCTTTCCCGCCCCGGCCAGTCCCCGGAATCCGGTAAACTGGTCCGGGCTTCCCAAGACATGGGCAATGGCTTTTTTCTGATCCTCACCCATGGCGGGATTCGCAGGCTGGTAGCCGGGAGCCAGGGGAGCGAACGCGCTCTGCCCATCGTTGAGCTTTTCAATCAGAAACATCTCCGCAGTGAGGATTTCTCGCGTGGAGATTTCATTTCCTACCCGGAGAAAATCCCTATCTGCCGCCACCTGGCTTTTGAGATTTTCCAGATCGACTTGTCCGCGACCGTGAATAAGGGCGTGCCGCAAGATTTCCGTTTCAGGGACAACGGAAGCCCGTTCGAAAACATGCGCTTTTGCGTAGTCGAGCGCGGCGGATGGCTCGATCCGAGAGACAATCGGCGAACCATCGGCGTTTTGACGAAGGCTTTTCAGAGTTTCGATTTCCGAAGGCGCCATCTGGTCCCGTTGGCGCTGACGGACTTCCGCCGAGGAAATCCCCTTCACCTTTTGTGAGCGGCTTTTATGGACCGCCAACGAAACCTCATTGTTGGAGAGCTTGCGCCCCAGACGATCCTCCATTTGCGCGATGACCGAGTCCCGCTCTACCGCACGTTTGGAGAACTTTCGCATCAATTCCGGTGAGATGCCTTTGATTTCAAAGCCATCCACCTCATAGCCCAGTTCCAGTACGCGGCGGCAGAGTTCATTGCGGTAAACTTCCGTGCCATACTTGGTCACCGCGAAGAGATCACCGGGTTGAAGCGCCTTCCAGCGATTCTCCTTTGGATCGTAGGTGGCATTGAACAGCGTGAAATGGGTATGAAGTTGCGGGTCTAGAGCCCGACTGGAAGTGTGCAGGAATTCCGCGCCAACCACATTGCCTGTCGGACGATCCGCATCCGCTCCTTTCACCCGAATACGGGTGGCCGCGAACCGTTCGAGTTCCTTGAGCGCGAGGCGAGACGCCGCCTGATGCGCTTCCACCAACCGAGTGTCATTCATGGTGACGGCCATCACCGAAACCGACTTCGGGGCCGAGCAGGTGAAGTCGAAAAAGATGCGGCGATTCCCCATCGCATTTTGGCGCAGGGTCAATCGTTCACCTGTCTCTGGATGTTGCCCATCGCACAGGCTCAGGAAGGCAGATTGATCCACAGGAGAGCCTTCCTGCAAACCGAGGCGATCCGCGCCTTCTCCAATCCAGTATCCCGGCTGTACCTCACCCTCGGTGTAATAATCATTATGCGACAGATGCTCGTCGAAATAGACCTGGGCAGTCGCCTTGTTCTTCATCGCACTGGCTGTAAACATGCCTCCAGACTAGCTGGATTTGACATTCCGATGATCCGAAGCCGGATCAGAATGAGGATAGACACCAGCCCCTTATAAAATAAGGAAAATCAGGCCACAACCGGACCATCGTGAATAGTGTCACCGGGTAGGTCATGGTTCGGACGGGCGTCCGTCAATACGAAGGCATTGCCCGTCATGAGACAGCCATGCCGTTAAAGACTACTACGTCCCTCCATCGAGGAAGGATCCGTCATTAGGCGCACATGCCTTGAGTCTGGGCTCCGCGCATTCAACCGCCTACTGATCCGTCACGAACGGATCCGTTTGTTCCGTCGTCGGAGCAGCAGGCCATAGGCGGTGTGCTGTCATCGCTTCGTTATGAGAACGAAACTCGCCATTGCGGCGCTCGAACATTCTATCGACTTTCAGACCGTTACTCAAACGCTCCTCAAGCTGTCATCCGACGAACCTCGTACGCGTCGAAACTCTGTCACACGTCTACTCGACAGGGTGCAACCGGCCCTTCTCCAGGCTCGTCAAAGTGGCGTCTCGCTGGCGGCACTCACGGCTTCACTGAAAGGGAGCGGAATTTCTGTCAGCGAAGCAACATTGCGCCGGTATCTCCGCTTGCATGGTAAACGCCAGAAAGGCCGTCCCCGAAAAGTCAAAGCCGTTCCAAGGCCGGAGCAACCTTCTTCCGATCTTCCGGCAAAGTCCCCGTCAAACCTTCCGCCACGTCTCGCGCGGCGAATCAACCACTAAAACATCATGAACAAATCCAAATCCCGCAAACTCGTAGTCTTCTCCATCGGCGGCAAAGGAGGCGTCGGCAAGAGCTGGCTCATCTCTCTTCTCATCGATTGGTATCGGTCATTGAAGATTCCGTTCCGCGCCATCGACTTGGACAATGAAAACAACACGCTTTCGCGCTTCTATTCCGACGCGGAATTTATCGAGGTTTCCAGCCAGCGGGATCTCGACTCCATGCTGGAAAAGATTGTCGATTCGGAGACTGCGCTCACCCTCATCGACATGCGGGCTGCTTCCACCGATCGGATCGAACCGTGGTGGAGGCAGGTGGATTTCAATGCACTCCGTGACGAGCACGGGGTGCGCTTTTCTGCCATTGGCGTGGTGGATTCTTCGACCGACAGCGTGGCCAATATCGGCTTCTGGGCGAAAGACGTTCTCGCCCATCAAAAGGACATTGCCTTTCTCATCGCTCAGAATTTGGTGCGCGGCGAAGAACTGAGTTACCCGAAGTCCAAGGCTCGCGAGGAATACCGGAAGTCTCTCGACCTCGCCGAAATCACGCTGCCCAAGCTGGACGATTGGGTTCACCAGAAACTCGAATTGAACGATCTTCGGGTGGGCGCTGCACTGGAGGTTTCCGATCCGGTCAGCGAACTGACCAAGTTCATGACCCGCAGCCGCCTTCGCAAATACCAACAGGTGGTTTTTGCGGAATTCGAGAAAGTCAAAACCCGACTCCTGCCATGAGCGATATCCCTCCTGTCCTCGAAGAACTTCTCGTTCCCTATCCGGTCGAGGTTCAACTGAAACTCCGGGAGGCTCTGGCTCGCCTGCACATCACAAACCCGAACGATCCGGTTCTGGAACTGATGCTGGCTCTCGGCCTCTGGGGCACGTTCTACCAGAAGATTTCCGGGCAAATCGTTGAGGCGGGCCGAATGGCTGACCTCCAGCAAACCAGTTCGTTTGAGTTTCTCAACGACCGCCTCCGGCTCTTACAAGGACTCACGCTGACCATTCAGCGGGCGACCGACCGGCTGAGTTCAGCCGGTGACGACATCGTAAATCGGTTCCCGGTGGACGACATTGTGGAGAAGACCACCGAGCGCATCGACGAAGCCATTCAAAGTCTGCCCATTGAGGGGCTGCTGCGAACGGTCGTCACCACCCGCGAAGAAATGGCCGATCTCGGTCGTTTTGCCGAACGGGCGGCCGATAAACTGGAGACCAGCGTGCAGACGATGGAAGATTGCACGAGGCAACTCACCGGCTGCGGACTGCCCGCCGTCTCCTTTGCATGGTACGCAGGATGCGTCGCTTTTGGCTTTGCTCTGGCAATTTTTGCTTTCTGGTGGTTCGGCCACAGGCCGTTCTAATCCGACTTTCGGGAAAAGGACGCCGCAGGCAACCGAACGGGGAGGACCCGTACCGTTGTCTGCGGCTTTTCCGTTCACCGGGAACATTCCGGGCAACCATGAGGGCGCTTCCCGGCCTTCGCCGGACGCTTTCCTCATCGTTGCCAGCCAGTTTGGGCCGGATTGTCCGGCCTGAAGATGTTTTTCATTCCATCGCCTTGCCGTTTAGCTTGCGCGATATGGATCGCTCTCCCTCATTTCTCCAAGCTTTGGAAACCCTGACCAAAGAGGACTATCTGGTCGCTCTTCAGACCCTCGGTCGGAGGCGGCTGTTCGATCATGACTCGGACTATTCCGGTGAATGTTATAATTCTTCCGCGAACTATCCAGCGTTTGAAGCGACAATCTTGTGTCATGTCCCAGATCCGAATCAGGATATTGACGGAGACTTGTCCCTTACTTTTCGGGGACTCGAACTTTCTGCCGTTTTCCTCGCCAACATTTTTGAGGTTCGCAAAGAGGATCTTCCCCTAAAGCCCTATTTCCAAGGTCTGAGACCTGAAGTTCTGGTGGCTGCGGCTAGAACTTTTTACCCCACTCCTCTCAGAGTTTTGATTCAAAAGGTACGCGATTGGTCGGGCCGGTTTCCGGCCTTTGCAGCCTTTATGGTAGATGTCCGCGCTGCCGAGAAGGATAGGCTTATTGTTTAGGGGGCCTACGTTTTCCTGTTCGGGGTGATCGATGTTGCTCTGAAGATTGATGTTGTACCGGTAGGGAAAAAAGAAGGCGATTCTGAGTAGTGGATGTCGCTCTGTTTTTTTTGATATTCTGGCGTTTGCTGCTGCTTCCATTTCGTTGGAAACGACACCACTACTAAAATAGCCTCATGGACGAAGAGGACAAACATCTGAAATTTTGGCGCGCTCTTCACGGGGTGTTGGAAAATTGCCGGGAGACATTGCCATACGCAAGCAAACCTGAGCGCATTCATTGGAGCCATCCTGACGACGACTGGAAAAACGATGCAGAGGTGCAGGCCATTGAGGAAAGCTGCTTTTCCGAAACTGATGCTTTGATTCGTTATTTTTGCCTCAAACAAGAATGGCCGAAACGGTCAAAAAACAATGAACGATATTTTGCCGATCAACGAATTCGATGGGCGCTTGGTTTTATTCGAATCTTTACCATCCCGCTGACCGAAGGCGCGGGTGCGGCCATTCCTCGCCCTCTCCAGAGCGGTTGGGAATTGCTTCAGTGGTTGCTCATCGAGGCATACCAGCAGCGATTTCCACCCCCACCACGCGCACCTTTCTTTATCTCGGGTTAGGGACCGAGGGGACATCGGTTTTGGGCGGCGGAATGGATGGCTGGGTGATTGGAGAACGAAGAAGTTGTCACCTTGGTGGAGCAGGCAAGATCAGAATTTCATTCATGGTGCATCGCAATCCATGCAAACGACAATTCCCGGCCAGCTTTCGGATGAATGCAAACTCGGTCATGAATCTGAAAACGAAGCGGCTGACTCGATTTCGGGCGAAAGCCTGAATGAGGGAGGTCAAACGCTCGCATCCAGACAGGAGCCTGAATTCATTGACGCCAAGGCGGCGGCAAGCTGGTTGGGCGTTCCTTTGCGCTCTCTTTATCAGTATGTGCGACAAGGGTGTCTTCCAAGTTACAAGCTGGGCCGCCATCGACTCTTCCGGAAGCAGGAACTTTTTTCCGCGCTTGCGATCAGTCGGATCGCCAGCCGGGATGAGGTTTTGCGATAGCTCAGGGAGCTACTCTATTGGCCAAGTCCGAGACCGCGAAGCAGAGCAGAAACTTGCATGAAGGCATCTGTCTGTACTTGGTCTGGCGTCATTTCTCCAAGTGCGGCTGACTCCTCCAAAAAGAGCCGCACCGTCTTCGGTCCGAAATCCTCGGCATGGCGGAACTTGCCAGCAATATGCTCATAGCCTTTGCGGGCGACCTCGTTGTCGAGTAGCGTGGCACATTTTGCGATGAGTGCCGTTGGATCGCCGCTATAGTTGCGTACGGAAAAATAGATGTCGTAGGCATCCTTCTTTTTGTCGCGTCCAACAAGTGCGTATCCTTTCATCACCAGCAGTGCCGGGATGGTGGCCACCAGCAACTCGACTTCATTGGTTCGGCCATCGGGCATGACTCCTTCAAGCTTTTGCACGACATGATGAGTCAGGGCCACGTCGCCACCCTGCGCTCCCTGCACCCGCAATCCCTCGACGAGCTTTTCTTCATTCCGATCGCCCCTGGTGCCTCGGGGCATCAGCAAATCCACCAGGACTCCTACCGCATCGCCATCATCCACTCTCACCCAGCGGCGTAGCTGGAACGGCTTCAATCCCTCTTTGTCACGTTCATAGTCCTTTTTTTCCAGAGCCTCGACGAGAGTCGCATATTCGCCATCGTTCAATGCATCCGGATTCAAATCGAGGTCAATATCGAGGGTGCCGATATGTTGCGGACGTGCTCCGCGTAACAAAAGCCACGGCACAGCTCCACCCACGATAACGAATTTATCACGCCATGCGCCCAGTATCTGGCCAATTTCGATGAGGACGGCATATGCAGCGCGAACGTCACGCTCGTGGTAATCTCGGGCCATTTCCGGTTCGTTCATGTAGTTTTCTCCTTCCAGCCCGGCAGCAGTTTTTCCTGCAACAAGTGCTCGGCGGCTTCATCACCCCGTTCGCCGCCGACGCTCAGATCCAGCCATGTTTGTACCAATCCGCTGCACCAGATTCCCGGAGCGGCCTCTACCCGACCGGCAAATACGTCGTCTTCCCGAGGCTCAAGGATAACGACGTTTTCTCCCCGCGATACGGATTGCAATCGCAAATGGTGCTTCAAGATTTTCGCTCCGTGTTTGTCGGCATAAAAGAACTGGGTTGCCTGTCTGGCATAGGGTGCAAACCAGCGGGCGGCGGAATAGGATGCCAGAACCGCGTGCGCTCCGTGTCCTGCCTCGGCGAGGGCTGCCCGTATCGCGTTTTCAAGAGCCTCACCATGCAGCAGCGTGTAGGCGGCTTCACGCGAATGTGGGCTGGCTTTGTAGGAGCTTTGCCACGCTCGGGCCAGTTCCTCCGGCTTACTCAAACGCAAACCGGTTTCACTGGCCATTGCCCACTCGCGATCCAGCAATAGTTTTCTCACATTGCTTACTTGCCCGAGGCTGACGCCTGACACTTCCGCTAATTCCGAAACCTTCCACGCCCGTAAGGGGGGCGTCAGCAACACTCGCAGTACCCGGCTCGCTTTGGCCGTAAACAGTGACCGCAAGTGCCTTTTCACCAGAAACGGATTATCCGCCACCTGAAGCTCGATAAAGGCTTGTCCAAACGATAGCCGCGCATTCCCGGCCAAATCCGCGTAGCCCATTCCCGCCTCGACACAAAGTCGCGCCGACTCTTCGGAAAGAAACGGTGCAACCAAAATTCCGTAACAGGGTTTCTCCAGACTCCCGAAACGCTGCAAGTGAAGCAGGCCGTTTCGAACCCCACGAGGCTGCCCTTGTCGAATACCGTGGACAACCAAATGCCAAGAGATTTCCCCCGCCTCCACATCCGTTAACCAAGTCGGTTCGCCAACCACATCGGTGCGCTGTAAAGGCTTCGCTTTCAGGAAGGGTATCCTACCGAGTAGATTCCGTATCGAATCTTCGATTTGGCGCTCGAATTCATCGGATTTCAAATTTCGTCCAGATTTCAGCATATGCTGAAAATAGCATTTTAAATGAAATTAGCAAGCCTATTCCATTTTTCTTCGGCATTTCATCGAATGTTGAAACGGCAGCATTTGATGAAATATCCGTCAAGCTGCTTGTTTCTCAACCGAGGGCTGCCCCTCTGGGGAAATCCCAAAATAGGCGTGCGCCATTTTTTCCGTCACCAACTCGCGGTAATTCTCGAAAAGCATTTTCGGGGAATTTCCCGCTTCCAGGGCGACTTGAGCGGCGGATTTGGTAATGGCCAGTCGATAGGAGCAAAACGAGTGCCGCAATCCATTATGAACGGGTTTCACAAGGGGATTGCCCTCGACATCCACCAGCTTGCTCGTGGCGGCCTTCAGAAGCTTGGTGAAATGCCTTTCGTCCCGAACGCCCGGAAACACCTTTCCAGATGATTTTGCGTGAGGTTGCAGCCACGCTTTCAGCGCAGGCAAGATTGGCGGTAGCCGCCGAGTTGCGGTTTTGGCCTTATCCTTGCCAACCTCGATCACATCCTGATCAAACCAGATGTCCTTCCACTCCAAGCGGAAGATTTCTACGCTGCGCAATCCTGCGAAACCGCCCAAAGCAAAAAAGGGCAAAAACCGTTCCTCAATATTGGTCAGTAGAATTTTGAACTGTTCCGGGCTGTAAATGCCAATCGTTCCCCCCTTGCTACCGAAACGCGTGGCAAACTCCGCCTCGCTCTTTTCGCCTCGGGGAAGGTGCTTTTTGTCGCGGGCAAATGAAAAAAGCGTTACCAGAGCCACCCGATAGTTGTTCTTGGTGCGTCCGCTGGTCTGCTTCATGCCCGAAATCCATGTATCAATGTCATCGGCTCGGATTTCCCGAATCTGGCCGCGAAAGACTTTGGCCGCCTTCTTGAGCTTGGCGCTCATATCCTGCTCATAGCGGGTGGATTTTTCTCCTTTGATAGCCTCCAAAAACTTTTCCACCAGCTTGGGAAAGGTGATGGGCTCAAGGGCGCTTCGTCGCTGCTCATCCTCCAGGTGCCTGACGTAAAAACGGGTGGCCTCAAGCAGAGAGGAGCGGCCGGCAAGAATCTTCTGGGCTTCCGTGAATTGCCGGACTGCTTCCGTAATCGTCACGCCCACAGGCTTGAGCATATCTGCGGCATCGTGAATGGCTGCCGTTTGCTTGGGCGTGAACGCGCTCACATGGGCGCTACCGGTCGTCAGGTTCTCAATGATGGACTTGGCCCCTTTTCTCCCGGCTTCCAGCGTCTGGAATTTGACCAGCTTGCGCTTTCCTTCCGCATAGTAGGCTGCGATGACCTTCCCGCCTCCCGCATCGTAAATCGGAATGCGCGTGTTTTTCCCTTCAATCACTTCCAGCGGTCCGCGCTTTTTGGTATTTTCATCCTCCAAGCTCGATTTCATGGGAGTAATTGTTACCTTTTTGTTACTTTTAGGTCAATATCAATGATTCACTTGGTGAAATCCACGTGTTCGAATCCTGTCGCCCCGGCCACTCAGGATTTTCGGAGTTTCGATGCGTTCGCTCTCGCAGGTTTGCTTTTGCGTTTGCCTGCGGTTTCGACGAGTCGGCGAAAGGTGGGGCATTCCATATGTGATGGCGCCGGGCACTCTGCGACGTGACGGAGGGTATCGCGCAGAGCCGTCAGTTCGCGAATCTGCCGGTCGATCTCGTCGGCCTTCTGACGGAGTACGGGTCGCGGCAGATCGGGCCTGCCATTCCTGCCGAACATTCCGGCGATTTCCGCCAGCGAGAAACCTGCGGTCTTGCCGAGCGCAATCAACTTCAGCCGCAACAGAACATCGGCTGCAAACTGTCTCCGCAACCCATTCCGCGAAACAGAGGAGATCAGCCCCGCTCCCTCATAATAACGCAGCGCCGAGGGGGCGACGCCGCTCCTGACTACGACCTCTCCGATGTCCAGAAACTTCATGATTGACCTCAAGTTAACTTGAGGTTGCAGCATGAAATCAAATGAATGTTTCGTCAATAAGGCGCGATGAGCCGGGGTTCTCAATCGCATCGCAGGAGAATGGAAGCGGGGTGACAGCCACACTGGCGTGGTCGACGCTGCTAGCGTCGCTCGGCACGAGTATCGCCAATATCGCACTGCCGACCCTCGCCGGAGCGTTTTCCGCGCCGTTTTCCCAGGTGCAGGCGGTGGTGGTGGCTTATCTCGCTGTGATGACCATCTCAGTGGTGATCGTTGGACGTCTCGGCGATGCGCTGGGTCTGAAGCCGGTCCTGCTGACAGGAATCGGTCTGTTTACTTTGGCCTCGCTGGCGTGCGGCGCGGCACCGAGCCTAAGGATGCTTGTCGGAGCGCGAGCGATCCAGGGCCTCGGGGCCGCCATCCTCATGACCCTGTCCATGGCGATGATGCGCCAGACGGCGGGTGAAGCTCGCGTGGGGCGGGCCATGGGCCTGTTGGGCACCGCCTCGGCTCTGGGTACCGCGCTCGGGCCGTCGCTGGGTGGATTGATCATCCCCATGACGGGTTGGCGCGGGATATTCTGGATGCAGGTTCCCTTGGGGGCTTTGGTCTTCGCCGTCGCTCTTATGATATTGCCCGCAGAATCGCGCAAAGGAACAAGGGATGGAGCAGCCAGTATGACATCGATATGCCAGTTGAGCGTGATCCCCAATCTCCTCGTTAATCTGCTCGTAGCGGCAGTCATGATGACAACACTGGTCGTCGGTCCGTTTTATCTAGGCTTGGGCCTCGGCTTACCTGGTGCGGCGGTCGGGTTGGTCATGGCAGTCGGGCCGGTCATCTCGATCTTCAGCGGTGTTCCCTCGGGACGGCTTGTTGATGCACAGGGCAGCGGACGTGTGCTTTCCCTTGGCCTTGGGCTTCTCACGGTGGCGGCATTCCTTCTGGCATTTCTGCCTGGGATGATCGGCGTCGCCGGCTACATCCTGGCCGTCGCCGTCCTTACGCCCGGTTACCAGCTCTTCCAGGCAGCCAACAATACCGCTGCACTGGCCAGCGCGCCTTCGGACCGGCGTGGAGTGATCTCAGGCTTGCTGAATATGTCCCGCAATGTCGGTTTGATTGCAGGTGCATCTGGGTTGGGAATGGTCTTTGCCTTTGGTGTCGGGAAAGAGGATCTTCTCCATGCGACTCCGGCGGAGATCGCAGTAGGCATGCGGACCACTTTTCTTCTCGCAGGCACCATGATGCTCTTCGCGATCGGCATTTCCTGGCGGGCATCGCGCGTGGTCAGTCGTCTGCCTTGAATGGTATTCCCGGCCTTGCGATTCCGGCGGGAATTCTTTGTAGTGGCGGGGCCCGGCGTGATCCGGTCGGGTGATCTCCCTTTATGAATATCTCCGATGCTTTCCGGCGTGGGCTTTGCATGGCCGGGCTTTTGGTGGCGGGTTCGCTTTGGGCGGACGATCTTTCCGCCACGTACGACTGGAAGCCGCTCAAGATCGGCGGGGGTGGGTGGGTGACGGGGATGGAGGTGCGGGCGGATGGCGCGGGGCCGGCGTTTGCACGCACGGATGTTTCCGGGGCTTACCGGTGGGAGCCCTCAACGTCGACCTGGAGGCAGATCGTGACGGATGCCTCGATGCCGGCGGAGGCGGTGGCTTATGGATGCCACGGCGGGGTGGACAGCCTCGTGGCGGCTCCGGGCGAGCCGGATGTCGCGTACATGGCCTTTCGCGGGCAGATCTATCGCAGCGCGAACCGGGGCGATACCTGGGTGGCGACGCATTTTGCCAGCCAGCAGGCGGGCATGGAGCCGAATGGCGAGGGGCGGCTCGATGGCGAGCGGTTGGCGGTCGATCCCCGCGACAGCCGGGTGGTTTTCTTTGGCTCGATCTCAAGCGGGCTCTGGCGCACGGGCGATGCGGGGGCGACGTGGCGGCGGGTGGAGGCGATTCCGAAGGGCACGGAACCGCATGGAGTCAATACGGTTGTCTTTGATCCCTCCGGCGGCACGGTGAAGGCGGAGGATGGCACGGAGCGGACGCGGGTAATTTATGTGACATCGAACCGCGCGGGCGTTTTTCGCAGCGAGGATGGCGGGGCGACGTGGAAGGACATTGCCAGCGCGGAACAGGCCGGGACGGGCAATGTGCGCGATGCGGCCGTCGGACCGGATGGAGCGTATTACGTTCTCTACGACAATGACGCGGGCCGCACGGGCGCGGTGTGGAAGCGGTCGCCGGAAGGCGCGTGGACCGACATCACGCCGACGACGAAGGAGGGCGGCAGCAAGGCGTATTACGGCATCGCGGTCGATCCGAAGGACGCGCAACGGCTGGCGCTCATCGTGAGTGGCGGGCAGTTCTTTGCCTCGACGGACCAGGGCGCGACGTGGTCGGCTCACGGTTTTCAATACCTGAGCCCCACGATCCAATGGCTCGGGAAGCAGGAGAATTACTGGCTGAGCGTGGGCGAGATCGCCTTTGACGCCTCGGGCGAGCTGTGGCTGGCGGAGGGCTTCGGCGTGTGGCATGCGCGGGATCTCTCGACGCCCGACATCGCATGGCAGGCGGCCAGCGAGGGCATCGAGGAAACCTGCGGCAACGACGTGATCGCTCCGCCTGGAGGCAAGCCCCTCGGCGCGATGTGGGATGTCGGGGTGTTCCGCTTCGACGAGCCCGATGCCTACACCGCGCGGCGGGCGGTGCCGTACTTTATGAGCGCGTGGTCGCTGGATTGGTGCCCGGCGGACCCGCAGTTCGTCGCGGCGGTCTTTCGCAATCACCTCGGCTTTGGCCCGCATGTGAACGAGGCGGGCTTCTCTCCCGATGGCGGCATCACGTGGACGATCTTCCCGGCGGTGAAGGACAAGACCATACCGGGCGGGCTGGAGTACGGGACGATCGCGATTTCCGCCGCCAGCCCCGACTGCATGGCGTGGGCTCCGGTGCAAAAGGTGCTGCCGTATTTCACCAGGGATCGCGGCGTGACGTGGCAGCAGGCGCGGCTCGGCGACGGGCTGAAGGAGTCCGGCACGGGCGGGTACTTCGGCCCGCAGAAGCCGCTCTGCGCGGATCGCGTGACGGCGGATCGCTTTTACTACTACCACACGCGCGAGGGGTTCTTTCGCTCCGAGGATGGCGGCGCGACCTTCGTGAAGACCGCGCAGTCGCCGCCGCTCGGGCGGGTGAATTCCATCCTGAAATCCGTGCCGGGCCACGCGGGGCATCTGCTTTTCGCCGAGGGCAGCCAGGGAAACCCGCCGGTGGGCGGGCTCTGGCTCTCGGAGGACGGCGGGGAGAGCTGGTCGATGCTGCCGGGGATTGCGCAGGCGTTCAATGTCGGCCTGGGTAAACCGGAGCGCGAGGGCGGGTATCCCGCGATCTACGTGGCGGGCGTGGCGGCGGGAGCAACGGGGATTTATCGCTCCACGGATGCCGGGAAAAGCTGGGATCGGATCGGCCAATACCCGCTGGGGATCTTTGACTGGATCGACGCGATGGATGGCGACAAGGATGTCTTTGGCAAAGTGTATATTGCCTTCTCCGGGGCCGGGTTTGCCTATGGCGAACCGCGAGCTGCCGGGGAATAGGGTGTTGTCGCAGAATGCGACGAGATAAAAGCTGAAGGTCTGGCGGGGACATCTCCCTGCGGGTCAGGATTCACCCGGAACCGGCGTTTCGGATGCCGAAGCCCGGCGTTCGATTTTGCGGTGGAACGGAAGGCGAAGCCTCCCGGGTTGAGCTTCTTTATCCTGGCAAGAGTGCGGATGTTCTGCCGGATTCATGGAGTAGGCAGCCGGGTTCATCGAGTCCCTCTTGCCTGTCGAACATTGAGGTTCAGATAGTCTCGCCCCATAATATTATGCGAGTTTTTCTTGTTGCGGGGCTGGTGATGTCTTTGGCGCTGAGCGCAGCGATGGCGAGATCCGCCGGATCGCATTGGGATGTGCAGACGGGCCTGTGGACCGAGGACAGTAATTGGACCGCGGGGGTGCCGACTTCTTCCTCCACGGCCTTCATTGATAATGGCGGTACGGCTTTGCTTCCTACGGCGATCTCGGGTTCCTATAATATTCTTTCGGTAGGCAGTGTTGCCGGTGGCGACAAGGTCGTCGTCTCCGGTGGCGCACTATCAGGCACTGTCACCAATATCGGAGCCAGCGCGGGCACTACGGGGAATGCAGTCATCTCCGGCGGCACGTGGGACAATACCTCCCTCTATGTGGGCGCCTCTGGAACTGGCGATCTGCTGGTTAGCGGGGGAACTTTGTCGGTCACCGGCGCATCGGGTGTGATCGATATCGGGAATGGAGCGGGCAGCGTCGGTACGGTGACCGTTACCGGAGGCGCCTGGAACAATGATGCGAACCTCGGTTTCGGCGTGGGCGCATCCGGTAAAGGCACTCTGACCATCTCTGGCGGTACGGTAACAAATACCTCCAACACCACTTCTTATATCGGCATTAATGATGGAGGTGACGGGACGGTGACGGTGAAAGGGAGTGGACGGTGGGTCAACGAAGGCCCCACCGGGCTGCTCGTGGGAACCTACAGCGGCAGTGAGGGAACCCTGAATGTCAGTGAGAATGGCTATGTTTCGGCCTACAACAGCATTCTCGGATCAGCCCAGGGAAGCCACGGCACGGCCAATATCAGCGGCGGCACATGGAGCAATTATCAGGTTAATGTTGGAGATCAAGGCATAGGCGATCTCACGATCACTGGCGGACAGGTATCGGATACAAACGGTTTTCTTGGATATGGGGCGACCGGTGTCGGCACAGCCACGGTCTCGGGTGGTTCATGGGAGCACAGTGAAGAGCTTTTCGTCGGGATGGATGGCAAGGGAACCCTGACGATCTCCGGCGGAGACGTTAAGGACGCTTTTGCCAGCGTGGGAGAGCATGCTGGTTCTATCGGCTCGGTCGTGGTCAACAGCGGCTCATGGATCACGAGCGGGGGGCTGCCTGTGACCGGAGGTGTGCCCACGATGGTGATCGGCAATTCCGGCACCGGCACCTCGGAGATCAATGGGGGGTTGGTTAAGGACGGTATCGGTGTTCTTGGATACCAGGCTTCATCGAGTGGCACGGTGACAGTCAGTGGCGGCAGATGGGAGAATACCGCAACCGTGCCGAGCGGCAGCGCTGTGCCGGATGTGTCGATCCTGGTCGGGGGAGCCGGCGCCGGGGAGCTGAATCTCGTGGGCGATGGCGTGGTCCAAAGTCTGGGCGTGGTGGGTCTGGCCAAGGATCAGGGTTCCTCCGGTACGCTCAAGATCGGCAACGGCACCACGGCGGGAACGCTTCTGGCCCCGATGGTTGTCGGAGGCGCCGGGGACGCAAAACTGATCTTTGATCACAATCACGCGTCATACAGCTTTGCTCCGACCATTGCCGGCAGCGTGAACGTGCAACAGAATGGGGTCGGCAAGACGGTTTTCGCGCAGAGCCAAACCTATACTGGCAGCACGATCGTGAACAACGGCCAGCTCGCGACACAGAGCCTGGCCAGTTCCACGGTGAAGGTAAACGGCGGGTATTTCAGTCCCGGCGATGTGGGGCATGCGACGTCGATCACGGTGCAGGGGCTGAATCTCAATGGAGGCAGGCTGCTTTTTGACCTCGGAGCTTCCGGCACGTCCGATCAGATCATTTCGAGCAATCCGGTGACGCTCACTTCGCCCTCGAGCTTTTTCTTCAATAACGCGGGCTTCACGCCGGGTACCTATACCCTGATCAGCGGCGTGGATAATGGCTTCGATCTGAACCTGCTTGGCTATGGGTCGAATATCTCCGGCTTGAGCGGCGAGTTCAGCATCGTGGGTTCGGATCTCTTGTTTACTGGGGCGATAGTTGCCACCCCGGGCCAGTTGGACAACCAGGCCGGGACATCGGAGACGGCGCTATTTGAAGTGATCTTTGGCAGCGAGACCGGGCCGAGCGGAGCGTCGAACGCCGTGATGAGCCTGAGCTTTGCGCCGAACGGAACGCTGACGCTGAACGGCCCGCTCTCGATTACGCAGGGGACCTTCAACGTGGCCAGCGGCACGGGGGTGATCCTGGGGAACTACCCCGTGAGCACGCCCGGAGACTTTCAGAAAATCGGACAGGGCCTGCTGAACCTGCTGGCCAACATGTTCGTGGGAGGCAATGCCTACATCAACGAAGGAACACTCTCGGTGAACGGAACCCTGCAAGCGCAGAACGTGCTGGTGAGCCTGGGGGCGTGGCTCAAGGGCAGCGGCTTCATCCTGGGAAACCTGTTCAACAGCGGCGTGGTGGCTCCGGGCAATTCGCCGGGAACGCTGACGGTGAATGGCAACTTTACGCAGACGAGCGGGGGTTCGTTGCAGGTCGAGGTGGCCAGCTCGACGGTGTTTGACCGCTTGATCGTGAGCGGCAACGCGCAGCTCGCGGGCCAGCTTCAGGTGCTGAGCTTCGGCGGCTACAAGTTCCAGTACGGCCAGCAGTTTGCCTTCCTGCAGGCAGGAAGCATCAGCGGGAAGTTTGACAGCATCGTTACGTCGTCCCCGGAGACATTCCGTGCGCGATTCCTGACCAGCGGCGGCACCGGCTCGATCCTGATCGCGCCGACCAGCTACACCCTGGTGGCGCAGAACCAGAACCAGACGAATGTCGCGAAGGCTTTGGACAGCTTCATCCCGGCAGGCGGAGACAAGGAAGTGGTCAGCACGGCCCTGGACTTTCTGACGGCAGACCAGTACCCGACGGCGTTTGAGCAAATCATGCCCGGCTTTTACGAGAGCCTGGGCGACATCACCATCGAGCAGGCGATCAGCCAGAACCAGTTCCTCGCGCAGCGAATGAGCGCGGTGAAGCTCGGCGCGCGTGGGTTTTCCGCCGTGGGCATGACGGCAAGCCTGGCGTATGACAAGAATGGCAAGAGCGTGATGGATGCCAAGGACGCCAAGGATGGGAAGGACATCCTGGCTCCCACGCCCGACAACAAATGGGGCGTGTGGGTGCAGGGCAATGGCGTGTTTGCGCAAGTGACGAACGTGAGCAACCTGCCCAACTACAACTACCAGAGCGGAGGGTTCATGACCGGGGCCGATTACAAGTGGAGTGAGAACCTCACGACGGGCGCGTACATCGGCTACCAGGGGCTCTACTCGAAGTATAACGGCGGCGGCCTGATGACCATCAACAGCGCCTTGTTTGGCGGCTACGCGACGTATCAGGCCGGCGGTTTCTATGCCGACACGATCATCGGCGGCGGATACAATGGCTACCTCGCGCGTCGCCCGATCAAGTTTGGAAGCATCGACCGTGTGGCGCACAGCCAGCCAAATGGCGGGCAGTTTACGACCTACCTGGATGCGGGCTACGACTGGAAGGTGAAAGGGTTCACCTTTGGTCCGCTCCTGAGCGGCCAGTATACCTATGCCGGAGTGGCTCCCTTCACGGAGACCGATGCGAACAGCCTGAACCTGAGGGTGGACCAGCAGAATCTCAACAGCCTGCGGATGAACGTGGGAGGACGTGTGGCCTACACCTGGAACGTGAACGAGAAGATCGCGATCATCCCGGAGGGCCGGTTGTTCTGGCAGCACGAGTTCCTGGAGAATTCGCAGAACATCGGAGCCTCACTCGACGGCGGCAGCGGCGCGAGCTTTGACTACAGCACGAGCGCGCCGGATCGCGACAGCGTGTGGGCGGG
>Ga0097683_1002298_pt1 | contig 18006 bp, 18 predicted proteins | sample ThiBio_1000_plan_2_FD_72846 | JGI IMG/M metagenome (GOLD analysis project Ga0097683, IMG submission 72846) | Wastewater bioreactor microbial communities from Cape Town, South Africa - Thiocy_cont_1000_plan - 1398105538256 (version 2) (version 2) ...
ATATCCTTGTCATCGACAAGCGGCAGAATGCCAAGAATCGCCAGCCCCAGTTCTTTCTCAACCTGCTCCGGATTGGTAAAAGTGTTATTCAGCAATTCTATGACATAAATTACGGATGCGCTCAAAGCCATAAACAGTAGCAATGAAATTCCCAAATTTATGCTCAATCGTGGAGAATAGGGGCGATCTGGCATATTTGCAAAATCGACGATGGCTGCATTCTGCGTCTTCAACTCAGAGCTAACGCCAACCTCGTTCAGCTTCGATACAAGGCTATCGTATTGCGACCTATTCGAATCAACCTCACGCTTAAGAATAGTGTATTGAATATTCTTATCATTAAACTCAACTTGCTGCTTCTCCATCTCGGAAAGCTTCGCCTTTAAGTCTTCTTCCTTGTTCTGCGCCTGCTGATATTTCAGGCGCAAAGAATCTGTTATGGCCAAAACGCCATTGCTATAAATTCGCTGCAATTCCTTTATCTGCGATTGCAGCTGTTGCATCTCCGGGAAGCCAGGCTTCATTATGCTTAGTTTCTGCTGATACTGACCGGTCAGATCTGCGAGCTTTTCGCTCAGCGCCTGCAACCCTTTGCTTTCCAGAACCTGGCTAAGGCTGGCACCCCGCCCCTTATCGATCTGATCAACCACCCGGCCGGTGTCCAACCGATCCTGTATTGCCGCCGCCAAAGCTGTGTTGAGCGCCTCGATATTCGCCGAAATAAGCGACTTGTCGTCGCCGGTCACCGTGATGCCCGCGTCTTTTGCATAGGCAACGAGAGCCTCTTCAGATTTCTGGAGCTTCTGCTTCACCTGGACGACCTGGTCCTGGATGAACTGGCGCGCCAGATCCGAAGTTTCACTCGTTTGATCGACGCGCTGATCTATAAAGCTCTGCGCGACCTGATTGGCTATATCGCTGGCGTACTTCGGCTTCTGATCCACAAAGGTAATAGACAGAAGGCTGGTGTTCGTAACTAGGTTCACGGTCAAGTCATCGAGAATTCGCCTTATAGCCAGCGCCTCGCGCTGCTCCGGCGTCTTTTCCTCGATCGAGGGCGCCTTCGAAATACCGAATGCGCGATAAAAAATGTTGGCAAGCGAGAAACTCGGTGTCGGAAACAGGAAATCCGGCTTTTCACTAAGCCCAAGTTGATACACCACGCGTTGAGCCAAAGCTCGACTTTTTAGCTTCTCCCGTGCCGTCTGAAAGGCACGCAAATCACTATTTTCGGACACAACTTCAATATCCTGGAAGACTTTGGCTGACGGGACCAAAACTTCAAGTTGCGTCGTCGCCTGATATCTTGGGGTCTGCATCATCGTTACGATGAGGCCGGCAACAAGTCCGGCAACCGTCATGATGACGATCAGCCACCGATACTGAACAATATAAAAGAATAGCTTAAGGGGATTGAAGCCGCTTTCCTGCTCGGAGTAATCCCGACCATAAGCGCTATAATAATTGGAGCCCTCATAGTACAGATCCGCGGACAAAGCCTGGCCATGGCCAGGCCCGGTGATTTGATGCTGTCTATTGCGATCGAGCATAGCGGGAAATCACCTTACGTTCACCTGCAGCTAGGCCGTCCGAAATCACAAACCCGGCACCACTGCTATTCGGGCAGCGCTCGAGGCAATGCCAAGAGCATCTTTGAGATTGTTTATCGCGATCTTCGACTTCGACGTAAACACGACAACCTTGTCACCGCCGAATATGCGTGGATTGCGAGCCTTACCAGCGCGTATCTGTTCCACGTTGTAGTTGGCGACCATCGTATTCTGGCCCATGTTACGGTACACGAAGACCTTACTCGCGTCACCGATTTGGCTGAAATTACCAGCAAGCGCTATCGCATCGAGGAGGGTCGCACTGCTGGATACCGGGTAAATACCAGCCCGATTGACCTCTCCATCGACGGTTATCCGCTGGCCCACGGAATCCTTGACGAAAACCGTTACGTCCGGAGATTGCAGATACTTCGCGCCATAAGCAGTTTCGATTTCCTGCTCCAATTGACGAACGGTCTTGCCTGCGGCTTTGATTGTACCAATAAGCGGAAGCGAAATCTGGCCACTCGCGTCAATCTGAACCGTTCGGTTCAGATTGTCGACCTGAAACACATTTATCTCCAAGAGGTCATTCGGCGATAACGGCTGCTCACTACCATTCTGCGTATTCTGGGGGGCAGGCAGGTCCTTTACCACCTGCAAGGCCCCGCCACCTCCAAGTGGCGTTGACGACGTCAATTGCAGCGCTTCGACCGAACCGGACGATCCCGTCGATGACGTACTGCAGGCAGAAGCCAGAAGCACCACGGATGAAGCCACAGCGGCAATCCAAGAAGCTTTTATGTGGTGAACCGTAATCGTCATCTTTCGGACCCGCCTTTGAACAGTCGGCCCAACATCCCGAGGCGACCGGCGGAGGCTGAGGCCGATTTCCTCTGGAGCCCCGCCCCAACGGGATCAAGCGGCCTGTTCGCTAGTATTTCACCAGGGCGGAGCAACGCCATATTGTAAGCCTCGTCTTCTCCGCGACGCTTCGCCACTGCCATAACCGCCCGCGAAAGCCCCGGCCGCCGCCTTGTCGAGCTATGAGCATCCGAAGCGATAATGTCCACCCTGCCTTCGTCAAGAAGCTTTTCAGAATAATAAAGCGCTGTCCGCCCAAACGCACCTATTATCGAATCGGCAGTCAACTGAATCAGGCATCCGGCAGCATTCAGACGCTCAATCACATCATAATTTGACTTGATCCAAGTCAACCTCTCCGGATGGGTAATGATAGGCACGAACTCGGCTCTAATTAGGCGAAGTGCCAATTCCTCTAGCCGCGGCGGAAGGACATGGTGGGGTGGCTCAAACAAGAAGTAGCGGGACTTATTTAACGTTGGCACATTGCCTATTGACAGCTGTTCCTGAAGATCGGGCGCCACGTGGACATCCGCACCCACGTAGAGCGACAGCGGTATGGCTGCCTCTCTCAACGCGCGCTCCAGACCTTGTATAGCTCGAACTATGTTTGCCGTCCGATTCTCGTAGACACCCGGCATAATATGAGGAGTGCAGGCCATATGCGTCGTCCCATCGGCGACCGCCAGGCGCGCCATTTCCAGAGACTCTGCAAGACTCGGCGAACCATCATCAAGTCCCGGCAATATATGGGAGTGCAGATCAATCATCAGAGCTTTGACTGTACCTCGGCGGCGCCGCTGGTACCCATTCGACGCAACGATAAAGGAGACGCCCGACGAGTACCCATGAAGCGACGGACATCTGGTCCAGGCTATTTGCCGAAAAGGATGGCGCCATCGTTCAGATCGAGAATGAGAGCCGCAACACCGCCGACCACACAGGCGCCAAGGAGGGCCAACACCAGACGTCCCCTTGAGCCGTAACTTATTCCGTCCGCTTGGCGTCCTTTCGTCGGCACAGACCGCGCGCGCCCCAAGCCAGAGCGATCAAAGCTTATCGAGGAGCGCACAGAGCGACGCCAACCGGTCTCGTCATCCGACCCTAGCCGGATCGAGCCCTTCCCCACCACCTCAAGGCAGGCGGCATGACAAGGTATGAGCAAACTACCAAAAATCTGCCTTAGTTTGGCAAGCGCCCTGCCAATCACAGGAAGACCATTGCAAGATCCCAACCAGCCATCGGCGAGCGCCAGGAACCAGCTCGAGGGAAGACGACCCACCGCAGCGCCCGACGCCGCGATCAAGCCACCCCCTACAGAGCAACAGTGCTCACGAAAGAAATAAGGCCGAACCACCGCCTAGCCCCCAAAAGACTAACCGCGCCGAAATAACAAGCCCGGCACGGTCAGACAAATGAGAAAGGCAAAAGCCGAAAAGGCCCGCAAAAACAGCTCAACGACTAACGCCGTTGTCGTCATCCTGCGTCGCGGCAAGCACACCGCTCGTGATTAGCGCGCCCGCAAAAATCGCCTCCGGCGGACCAAACTTGAAACCGCCGCCACCACTCTGGTTTGACGCCCCCGGAACGGCAGCGGTCTGCTCGGACCCCAGAACCTTCAAGCAAACCTTGTCGCCGACACGGGAAATGTCGAGGCTGGAATTCGCGGGCACAGCAACGTTACAGCCACCCGACTGAACCAAGGCAGAGCCCTTCGGACCAACCACCACCCGGCTCCCGAAATCAAGCGCACTGCCGACCTTCGCAGAGTCGTAGCCGGCCGCCTGCGAAACAGCCACATCGCCCTGGACCTGCCGTATCGACCCGACCGGATTGCCAGGACCACGATAGGCCGTGGCGCAACCGCATGACGCATCCTGGGCGAACGATGAAACCGGGCCGAAACCAATGAAGGCAACGAGGCCGGCCAGAACACCTTTTACAATTAGCTTCATCTGCTCAGATCCTTTTGTCCCGCACGACTCCAGACCCACCCAAATCAAGGAGCAATAACTCCGTGTAACAGCTTTCCACCGGGATGCCAACCTTTTTTCGCATTTGCGAGATGACTTTTCGCCCCTTCGTTGTCAGAAGACAACAGTACTTTAGCAATCTCAGATAAACAACTTCTGTTGCCGGCTGCATTGTTTCAATTGTTGCCAAACAAAAATTGCCTTCATTCGATTCAAGCCTCAGTAAATATACTGCCAACAAGGCTGGCAAATCGCCCAGCATTGCGCGCGCATCGCGGCACGGGTGGCAAGATTGAAATCGGCAAGGAGGGCCGCTTTTCGCATGACGGTTAGCAAGCTTTGTATAGAGAGCCGATTACGGAGGGGTTCCCGCACAGAAGACCCTTCTGACTAAGAGCCGCGGCCAGGTCAACACCATCAGAAGTCAAGCACTGAACGACCAATGCGGCGCCCAATTTCGAACCGGTCTTACCGTCACATGGCGTACCGAACCCAACCGGGTTGCAGGTTACCACTATACCTTGGAAGTCCCTTCGAGCAGCTTCGGTCGCAAGGGACCACACCGACGGCGATCTTGGTGGAGACGTGCCGCATAAAACGATCCTGCGGTTTCCAACTCGCAGATCATCTATGCCATTGATCGCCAGATCGCCCCTGATCGGCCGCAACGCCTCACCCGACTGCCGCGAAGCGGATCGCTGAACATCTCGCTGAAGTACGATAATAGCCAGAAAGCCAACCGCAAATGCGAATGAGACGACGAGAGCGATAGAGATCCGTTTTTTCATAGGACGCCGCTCTCGCTCGCAAAGTCGCAGAGCTTGCGATGATACGCCAAACCCGAATACCTAGAGAAAGAGCCTCAATCGTCGATCGAGTTTCGCCACAGAGACCCTAACCGAGGTCGAGGTGCGCGACGTCGCCCTTGATCGATCCGCTCGCCAAGAACCTCAGCACGATACCAATCGACATACCTGGCAATGCCGTCCCCGAGGGGCACTTGCAACTGAAAACCCTCCGGTACGCCGGAGGAGTCAGAGATCAGACTCAGCGGATCGCCCGGGCGGGACTTGCCCGAGAACGACAGGCGGTGATTGCCGCCCCAAGCCTCCAAAACCATATTGGAAATCGTGCGAACGGAGGCTGGCGCGCCCGTGCCGCCGTTGTAGATGGCAAAGCTAGGTTCACCAATCGGCAATACAGCATGAAGCAATCGGACAACGTCCGAAACGTGATGCCAGTCCCGAACCTCCGCTCCGGTGCCGTCGAGCACCAAATCGACCTCACCGGCCGCGAGTCTTCGGCAGATATCCCAAAGCAATTGCTTGCGCAGTCCTTCGCCATAGACAGAGAAGAGTCGAGTGACGGCCACCGGTTGACCGTACCCCGCATGATACGGCCACCCGAGTTCCTCAACCATTCGCTTATGGTGACCATAAGGTGAGTAGGGGTCGATCACGGAGTCGACCCTTATCGATCCACGATGCCCCCCACCATAGACGGCGGCAGACGAAGCAAGCACAACGGGGACATCCGGCGCATAGCGACGCAGGAAGTCAAGAACACAGGCCGATGACACCACGCTCTCTTCAAAATCCTGCAGAGGATTAGCGATCGACCGGCCGACCGTAGCACCTCCGGCCAAATGATAAACGGCAGCTGGCCGACCGTAGGTTGCGAGAGCCGCACTCAATACGCTCGACGTTATACCGCCAGAAAAGAATGTTCCGCCGGTTGCATCTGCGAAAGCCGGTGCTTCATTCCGACCAAAGCCGACAACGCGCGCGCCCTTTCGGGCAAGGAAACAGGCGAGATTGAGGCCGATAAAGCCACCGGCCCCTGTCACCCAAACAGAATCCACCGTTCCTGAGAGCGTCAAAATAGGTCAACCTTCTTAGTGCTTTACAGCGAAGGAAGGAACCAAAGCACCGCAACGATATGCAGACAGCAGTTGGCGGCCATTCAGTTTCTTCGTTCCCTTCAATGAAGTTTCCCGCGGAACCGGTTGCCACGATTTCCAGGCGTCACAACCGAGCTATATCAAAGAGGCATACCCTTCGAATGAGCCCAAACAGGCTCTTCGCATACATGCCCTCCGACGCCTTCCAGACTTGACATTATGGACACACAATGCGCACCAAAGCGAAGAGCCATCCCGAAAACAACCAGCGGCAGCGCGGTCGGCGCTCCCCTCGCGGAACGACTCTCTTGCCCGAACATGAGTAAGTGAATGCTCATAACTTTTCAAAAGCGCCTTGTTGAAATCGTACTTCTATGGGCGCTCATAGGCTACCCCCTACTGGGGATGTACACCACCATCACCGGCATCGACAATCGCATTGCTTCAGTTACAGCCAGAATCGTCGTTGCATTGATTTGTCTTTTTCTTATAACAACATCGCTTTCCGATGGAAAATTCAAGATCGCAAAATTGCTATTTTTCTTTCTTTTCTTATATCTTTCACGTCTCATCTATGATTATGCTTACCAATATAACGACTATGCCCTTGTTGCGATACAGGTTTATGCTTCATCCGTTCTAATACCAGCAATAGCTGTTGGATCCTACTCGGAGTACCTTCTGTCGATCCAGAAAAGAATCGTAATGATGATTTCCTTCTCGGGCGCGATCTTCCTGCCGGCCTTCTTTTACGCATATCGGACCGGTCTCTTCTATACTCAAGGCACAGACGATACGAACGTCCGGTACGCTTCAGAATTCGTCAATGCCGTTTCATTGGGACATTTTACATGTACAGTCGCGATCGCGGCATTCTTTTATGTGATAGAATATAGACCCCGACTGATAGAACTCTTGGCGCACGCAACCATAGTGGTTGGATCGGTGGCGGCCTTGTTTCTATCGGGGTCACGAGCAGCCTTTATCGGCTTGGTAGTAGCGTCGGCTATCTACGCTATCTCACGCCCGTCACGCTTGCTGGTCCTCATCCCCTTCTTGCTAAGCGGCTTGATGTATCTGCCACAGGACAACTTTCTGGTTCAGCGCATGAGTGACCTTGTGATCGCAAAATGGGACACGGGGGCGTTGGCTCGCCTGGATGTGCAGAGCACTGCAATTGCCGACTTCCTCGATAGTCCCATCATCGGAAAGCACTTCATCGACATGAACTGGGGACCAGGTTTGTATCCTCACAATATCATGATCGAGATACTCATGGCCCTAGGCTTGATTGGAGCCATCCCACTATACGCGTTGATCGGCGTATCGATGTATAGAGCGCTAAGGTTTCGAACGCATCTTACTTTCTATGCGATCATATACTTCGTTTCCTTCGCATTTCTGCAAACGTCAGGCGCGATATGGGCTGCAGATAGTTTGTTTGTACTGACCTCCATTTTCTTGACGGCCAGCAAAAAATTCGATCCCCGCTTCCTCACCCTCCCTACGGGCCGAAGTAGAACAATGCAACGTTCGCTTCATGCCGGCGCTTGAGGACGATTAAGGGATTTTGCCCTCCTCGCGAAGGAACCTCAGGGTTGCCTGCCACCATTCGGCATTCTCGTCCCATTTTTTGGGTGAATACCCAGCCGCCCCGGTCATCGTGCCCCAAATCACAACTCCGTCCGCCAGCCTCCTACACGTATCAAGCTGCGCATACCAAAAGTCGCCCGGCAGGAACGCCATAGTCTTGTGAAATTGGGGCCACAGGAAGCAGTAAACAGGCTTTCCCTGAGAAATTCTTCTCGCCTCATCAATGTTTGCCTTTGCAAACACGATCCAGGCGTCTTTATCACCATAGAACGTATAAAGGGAGGGAAAGAGCTCGTCGACATTCGGCACCAGGGCGGCCGCCACTTCCGTGTTTCGTGCCTTCCACGCGTCAAGCTCCTCGCTTCCTCGCCAGCCGATAGCCCGCCAATAGTCGCGAACCGGCAAAACACTATACAGCCCTAGCTTGACGCTTGGGTCCGCCCGCCTAAAGGCCTTAAGCGTCTGCTGATATTTGGCGAGAGAGACTTGCGTGTCAGCATTCGAACCCTCTACCGGCCACTGCTCGATATCGACGACCAAATGGCGATCGCTCCCAACCAGGGCTAGACCTTGACGCACCTGATCGCCATTAGGGACGTCAAGACCGAGGATATGTGGGTCAACGATAGGGAGATGCTCGATACCGAACAGACGAAAATCGGGAGGATTGCCCGAAAACTGTAGATTCTCGAACACCCTGAATAAGGTGCGAGATTGTGCCGTGGCAGGCACAACGCTGACGACTATGCAGATCCCGCAAAGAAGTATCCCGCGGACAACAGCCGCCAATGCCCCGTGCTCTTCGGGCACTGCCGCATTCTGCTCGCTGATCAGCACTACGGATTGCATTTTGGACATAGGCACGATCACCCAATCATCGCATATACGAAAACGGATACGTCACACCAGTTCTAGGAACCGTTCGAACTGACGCCCCTTGCTGTACTCTTCGCGGATAGCTCGGTTACCCGCCTGCCCGATCGCGTCCCAGGTCGCGTCATTCAGTCGTCTTTCTATTGTCTTTGATATGTCCTCAGGGCGATCGTAAATCACCATGGTTTCCCCATTGCGCATCGGTTCGGGATAGTTTCCTGCATCCGAAACCAACAAAGCTCCTGCTCCCATGGTTTCGAAGCAACGCATATTGCCGCGATCGGGACCAGCCATGTCAATGGAGGCGTTAATGACAACCTTGGCTCGTCCAAGGCTCGCATACATGGCGCGCCCAAAGACGGGAGCTACGCTGACCTTGCGGATTGCACGCGGGCGACGAACCGCATTCAAGGGGCCAAACCACCCCAGCGGCGTCTCAGCAAGCGACGTGTAACGCGACAGATCTAGATGAAAAACAATTTCGCGATGGTCTGCCAGACCGGCAACGGCTTCCAAGATGTGCCTGCGGCGCTGGTGATGTCTGCTGTAACCGCCGATAAAGAGGACATCAATGTCCCTGTTTCGATTTTCTGCTATCGCGTCGAGTTCAGGATCATGAGCCGGAGAGAAGTGCGCGGTTTTTGCCCCCTGCTCTTCCCAAATCCGACGCATCGAGGCAAAGTTGCACAGCACCAGGTCATAGCCAGAGAAGTCAACTCTTCCAGGCGCGGCGCGCCAGGCAAACTTTCGCTTCACATGGCCAGGCAATCGACGCACAAAATCGGCGCCGTACCGAAATGGATCCAAGTTGTAAAAGACGTCCGTCCTGTGATCCTCGATCTGAGCAAGCAGTATGTCGGACAGAGACTTATCGTCACCAAGTCCCTTCTCTCGCGCCCAAGCCCGCTGCAGCCTTTCGTCATCACCATTCGTAAAGAACGCTTCCGGGGCATGAGCAAGTATCGGCAAGAGCATATGGGCAGCTCCATACCGGTCGTTAAGGAACACCTCCCTTTGTCGCTCAAATCGCGACTCGTCTCCAACGAGACTCGCTAGCCGAGGCCTGTAGCTTGGATTAAGCCCGGAATTCTGAAAAAGTCGCATAGATTCGTTCTTGCTATTATCTAGGCTTTGATGCGCTGATGACGAAACCAGAGCAAAAGAAACGCCAGTTCAGTATTGCACAGAGATTTTCGAAGAAAGCGACGCAGAGATATGCAGGCAGAAAAAAGGCAAAATAATCACTCGCGCGATAGAATGACCTTACATCGACACGCTCAAATCCTTGGCTGCGCAACAAATCCTCCATGTCTGAAGGAGAACAATGGTTAAAAAATGCCGGATAACCGGTAACCCCGACTGCAGCAGGCCTGAGGTACGGGATCAACCATTTCTGGATGGCAGGTCCGACGACCCGCAAGGCTATCGAATAAGGATGCCATTTGGACGGAATGTAGTGGTGCATAACTCCTCCCGGCCGCAACGCCAGAAACATGGAATGGGACGCAGCCCTGTTATCCGGCACATGCTCCATCAGGGTTATGGAAATGACCATATCAGCTTCAGCATCGACGGGTTGCTCGATCGACTGAACAAGAAAACGATCATAGACTCGATAGCAGTCCGGCCTTTCCTCGATATCGAGGCCGATATAAGTGAAATTTGTATCGCGCACCAAAAGCGGCCTGTCGATGCCCCCCACTTCGAGGATTGCCGACGGCCTCAGGCGCACTACATCCTCAGCGATTCGTCGCTCCAGCTCGGCCTTGTAGGAAGGCGCGCCGAAGACTCCGGGGAACTGCCGTTCGAGCCATGCGGCGCCGTTCCTGTTCCAACCAATGAACTTCTTGAGCATCGCTACAAGCGCCTCCCTCACGGACCGAAGCTATGAGCCGCCTCAGGCCACGTCGCATCTTCTGTCCCGTAAAGAACTACCGCTTTATCTGCTTTACAAATGTTTCAGGAAACAACCCACCATCTCGGAAACAAGCTTCACGGGTTGGGTCGTCGTTGACTGTCACAATCGCCTGATTTGGGTAAGTGATGCGCGGAACCTGCCCGAAAAATGCGGCCCACAGATTGAAATTCGACCCTGTACCAATAATGGCGGCGGCCTGAGCCATATCCAGCATGTGGGTAACGGACTCTGCGTCGGCTGCCCTCTGAACCCGAGGCAGACGAAGCAGCGGGAGAAGATCTGCATCATCGCCATCCGAAAAGATGCGAGCCTGCATATCGGTACCCAAGGCCTGTCTAAGGGCCATGAGACTGTCTCGATACCACTCGATAGGGAGCCGTTGGTTGTGGGTTTTTGCCCCTGCGCGATCTGCGTTGAAGTGGGAGAAGTCACCGAGACGGACATGTATGGCCAAGAAAGGTGCAACCGGCGTTTCCGGCAGGTACTTCTTGCGGGTGATCCTGCGGAACGCATCATGCAGTTCCGGCCCGTGACCGCGAACCTCGTGAAAATGATTCTCGAAGTTGGAAGCCACTGTGTTCCTGAAGACAAAAACTGTGTTGCCAGAAGCTTCAACGCTAGATGAGTTCAAGCCTGCGGGGACTTTATGCGCGGTCGCGAGCAACAGGGTACGCCAGGGCTCTCCCAAGTAGCCGTCGTTGGTAAAGAGCTTGAAGTACTCGCGCTTGTCTCTCTCTCGACGTAGATAGGGACCAATACGCGGGCGAAGCCAGCGTGGACCAATCATCCGCGCACCAGTCTTTCGGCACCAGACCTCACAGCGCGCCCAGGCAAGCATGCTGTGACCAAGGCCGAAGCGGCCTATGTCAGGATAGCCGTATAGATGCGCCATATGGGGATCGCCTACCTAAGCCCTGTCGTCTTTTGGCAGAAAGATCGCATCAGCCCAAGCTAGGCGACCAAACTGATTGTGATGCTGGTCATAGATAGCATGAAGTTCGTAATCCAGTTGATCCAGATAGGCTGCCACATCATGAAATCGACACGATCCATCGTAAATTTTCATGAAATTCACTTCCGTGTATATTAGGCCAACCCTCTTGTTTTCGATAAGATTTTTTGACCCCTTCAAAATATCAAGCTCAGCCCCCTGCGCGTCCATCTTTAATATATCAATTCTATCTATTTTTACCCCAAGGCAATATTCATCAAGTGTTGTTACATTTACTTCAATTGATTTTTTCTTTTGTGTATACTTATCAAAAGTCGAACCAGTGCTTCGGGCGCTAAACAGAGAGCTGGCATCTGGGAGCGCAGCAACGTGGAATGCCGCAGTCCCCGATTTCGATGACACAGCCATGTTTTCAGGCCTGATCCGCGGTTCGGCTTCAGCAACAGCCTGAAGCTTGGCGAAGTTTTCCGGCAATGGCTCGAAGGCATGCACGATCGCCCTGGGATACCTCTGAGCATATATGCTCGTATCCCGTCCGTCCGCAGCACCAACTTCAAAGATCGTGAGAACGTCGCCGCCCGCCAGGCGTAGTTGCTCGTCGAATGAGTCATCTATTCGAACTCCACTCTCGAGCTTTCTCAAGTGATAGCCGAACATGCCGAAAATTCGCTGTGCGGCAAACGCCAAGCTTACCCTCATAGAATAGATCCTTCGCTTTCCCTTGCCTTGAGGGCAATTGCCTTCGTTGCACGATCTGCCAATATGAGTTGGAGGGCATAGGTAATCCCAGTCACCAATCCATACCAAATCATGACTGTGGTCGGGTCAGCCACACCTTCCCAGGCGAGCCAACCAAAAACGCACAATGTCAAAGCGAATCTACTCACCTCCCATGTAAACTGAAGCGACTGGCGATCGACGATAATCAAAGTCATCGTCAATGCCGTTGCCACGAAGCGCACATACGCAATAGGAAACGCAATAGCGCACAGTTTACCCGCCATACTCCAGTCAGCACCAAAGACAAGCGGTACCAGGCTTGGCGAGAGCACCATGCCAAACACCATCGGTAAAAAACCGACAGCAAGAAGCTGCAACAGCGAGCGCCGAAACACCCTGTTCAGCCCATCTCTCTCGCCACGATAGATTGTCGACAACTCACCGGTGAAGACCTGTGAGACAGCAATCGCAATAACACCGACCGGCATCAAGATAAACCGCTCGAGGAGAGCATACTGGCCCGCAACCTCCAGATTAAACATTGCAAGAAAAGCAAACGGGGGAACTGCCGCGCTTAGCGATGACAAAAGCGTCCCAGGAAAGGTCAGCAAGCCAAATTTCTGGAAACGAAAAGCGGTAAATCTCATCTGTTTAAGAGAAATGGGTAAGATCAAGCGCCGCCACAGATTGCCACTTTCGACAAGAATCGAAACAGCCCCGCAAGCCCGACCAAACACATCTGCAAAAATAAGCCCAACACTAAAGAAAGGAAGAAATGCAGCTCCCAGTCCACCAAAAGAGAATCCGACAGATTGCAAGATCTTTGAACGCGCACTTAGGCCATAGTTACGATCTCGTATTGGCAGAAATGTAAGCATCTGATATATTCCAGCAATTGCCATTGCAATTGGTAGAAATAGTATAATAGACCTCAAAGAAGAGACCGCCGCCGGAACAAAAAAATCAACAGCTTCCGCCACGAAGATGGCCATTAAACTAGTGATAATACATAGACGAAACGTTAGTCTTAAAAGATTATCAAATACCCTGCCCGGACGGGCCCCGATAAGTGCGACTTCGTAGCGAAATGCAACGAACATAACTGCAACATTCAGTATTGATATGTATATCTGATATCGTCCAAATGCTTGGGCGTCATACAATCGCGTCAATATAGGAAGAGCAGCAATCGCGATGAGTTGCGCAACCACTGATCCCGACAGAACCGTTAAAATATTTCGAAACATTCTCTTTCGCTGGATACTTTTTAGAGCGCTCCCACCGCTCCACGTTTACGAAATAACATCCTGAGTTAGTTTTAAAGTAAATGGTTCCATACCGGCCATCTTCTCATGCCTCATTCCAAAAAATCGTATTCGCTCCCATGCGTTCCTTGTTCTGATAGACACCTTGCAATAGGCTAGTCACACGGAGGTTTGCATCTTCGTCATTGGATTCGATACAGAGGCATCGCGGGACCAATCGTTTGTCGAGTTCGGAAATTTGCTTGGCTACGATCCAGTCGACGCCTTCAATGTCGACGCTAGCAAAATCGATACCTCTCCCCTCTCCGTATTTTTGAAGCAATGTACCCAGAGTTATTTGGGGGAGCTCAAGGCGCTCGATCAACCTGTCGCCAGTCGCAGCCAAGCGTTCGTATTGCTCGGCGGAAGTCGTCGAGAGCACAGACGGGTACATGAAGAAAAACTCCGCCACGCCGTCCGTCTCTCCTATAAGGCACTGGACATGAGTGTCGCGGGGACGCCATCGCTGATGAAGGCGAAGTAGGCGGCTGATCGGCTCTACAACTATGCCGGACCAACCTTTGAGATAAAGAAGATACGTGTTCGATATCCGAACAGGATGCGAAGCGCCGATGTCGAGATATCTACCCGGACTCTTCTGATCTTTGAAGATCGTTTTGAGGAGGAAATTGTCCTCGCCGTGCTGTGAATAGCCCTCCCGGCGCTGAAAATGAAGCGGGATGTCTCGCAATCCTTGGATCAAGCTAGATTTCGCAGCCCAAAACTTCATCTCATTCAACACGGTAGCGGACTCCATCGCATTTTAGCCAGCGCACCCGCTTCGCAACTTGCATCCCGTGTTTCGGCGACAGAGCTGCTTGACGATGCGATTGGCGTTGACAGATTTTGAAATAACTCAGGCGTAAAACTGATCATTCGTTGAGAGACCGCCGCGTTTAAGAAATAGCGAACTAATCTACATTTGGCTTCACGCCGCGAAAATGAACTGTCTGATTTTTCGCACCGGCTTCGCAACGAGCGCATAATCAACTACCCCCGTCCCCAGCCAGCGCCGCCTGGAGCGCAATGCCTCTAGGTTGTGCCCAAGGTAAGAGCGAAGGCTTTTGGTGCTCGCGCCGCCGATCATCATGTCCACCAGGACATGATCGACAACACCACTCCTGAAGCCATGAAGCTCGACGGCCCTCAGCATCCAGTCATAGTCGGAGGATACCTTCAACGAAAGATCGAACGGCCCGACCTTTTCCGCCACATGCCGTCGCACATAGAAGGTCGGATGCGCAGGCATCCAACCTGAGCGAAAACCGTTTGCTGGCCGCGGCTCGGCTCGCCAGCGGCGAACCACGCGTTTACCTTCATGGCTCTCGACAAAATCGAGATGTCCATGAACGATGTCGTCCTTGGCGAGCGCCGCGCTAATCCTGGAAAGCGCGGAGCGGCCGTGGAGAGCATCGTCGGCATTGAGCGCCCCAACAGCCTCGCCCGTGCAAAGAGCGAGCCCCTTGTTGAGGGCATCATACATGCCCCGGTCCGGCTCGCTCACCACGCGAATATGCTCTTGCGGATAGGAGCGCACGATTGCCAACGTATCGTCGGAGGAAGCCCCGTCAATGACAATCAGTTCCTTGTCCGGGTGTTCCTGGGCAAGGAAGCTCTCAAGCGTGTGCCTGATCGTCGCCGCCGAATTGAAGCAGACAGTGAGTACGGAGATCTTCATGCCGCGCGGGCGTCCAAGGGCTAACGGGCTGCCTTGCGGCCGTGCTCCTCGTCGAGGCGGCGATGCTCCGATTCACGCGCCACCGCCGTGAGGTCGGACTGCACCATCTCGCGCACCATCTGCTCGAGAGGCGTCGTCGCCTTCCAGCCGAGCACACGCTCCGCCTTGGCGGGATCGCCGATCAGCAGGTCCACTTCGGTCGGGCGGAAATAGCGCGGATCCACCTCTACCAAGGTCCTGCCGGTCTTCGCGTCGACGCCCTTTTCCGCCACGCCAGAACCATTCCATTGTATGCGGATGCCTACTTCCGCGAATGCGAGTTCCACGAACCTGCGCACCGAGTGCTTCACGCCCGTGGCAAGCACGTAGTCATCAGGGGTATCCTGCTGCAGCATGCGCCACATGCCCTCGACATAGTCGCGCGCGTGGCCCCAGTCGCGCTCGGCGGAGAGATTGCCCAAATAGAGCCTCTCTTGAAGACCAAGGCTGATCGCCGCCGCGGCGCGCGTGATCTTGCGCGTCACGAAAGTCTCGCCACGAAGCGGGCTCTCGTGATTGAACAGAATGCCGTTCGAAGCGTGGATCCCATAGGCCTCGCGGTAGTTGACCGTGATCCAGTAGGCGTAGATCTTGGCCGCTGCATAAGGAGAGCGTGGATAAAACGGCGTCGTTTCCTTCTGCGGAATTTCCTGAACCTTGCCGTAGAGCTCCGACGTCGACGCCTGGTAGAAGCGCGTCTTCTCGGCAAGGCCGAGCAGCCTTATGGCCTCCAGAAGGCGTAACGTGCCGATCGCGTCCGCATTGGCGGTGTATTCCGCGGTCTCGAAGCTGACCTGGACATGCGATTGCGCCGCGAGATTGTAGACCTCGTCGGGCTGAACCTCCTGGATGATGCGGATCAGATTGGTCGCATCGGTCATGTCGCCATAGTGCAGTGAGAAATTGACGCTGGACTCGTGCGGATCCTGGTACAGGTGGTCGATGCGGCCGGTATTGAACGACGAGGAACGCCGTTTTATGCCGTGCACCGCATAGCCCTTGGACAGAAGCAGGTCCGCCAGATAGGCGCCGTCCTGGCCGGTGATACCAGTGATGATCGCTGTCTTTCTACTCATTTCATCTCCGACAAACTTGGCTGCCCGCCTCGCGGGACGCCCAACGTCTAATTCGCTCTGGTTCGATCGACCCTCAGCGAGCCCCAAATCCACTCAACATGGTCTTCAAAGTTCTTAGCACGATCAGAATATCAAGCCAGGGAGAGAAGTTTTTTATATAATAAAAATCGTAATGAAGTTTCTCGATTTCGTCGTCGTCATCCGAGACATACCCTTGGTTCACCTGAGCCCATCCCGAAATTCCAGGCCTAACAATATTTCGGTATCTGTAGAAAGGCAGAGATACTGAATAATGCGAAGATAGTATTGTTGCTTCTGGGCGAGGTCCGATCCAACTCATCTCCGAACGAACAATATTGAAAATCTGCGGTAACTCATCAATTCGGCTTCGCCTGAGAAAATGACCTATGCGCGTAATCCTGCTATCGCCGGGCTTTGTAACCGCAAGACTGCGAATATTCTGCACTTCGGGAGAACTGACCGTCATCGTCCTGAACTTGTATACCGTAAACGATTTCCCCCCATAGCCCAAACGCTCCTGTCTGAATATTGCGGGACCAGAAGATTCCATTCTGATAATTATAGCCACCAAAAGCAGCAATGGAGAAATAACGATCAAAGCAGCAACTGCGCAAATCCAATCTATTACCTGCTTTATTTTTATGTAGGCCTGATTTGGATTTAGAGATCCCAGAGTATTTTCGGAAAGATGTTCAATCTCAACCCGTCCGGTCAAAGACTCGGTAATATGCTTGACGTGATAGACAGGGACACCGGCCAAGGCTTGGTCGGCGATATAGCGCTCCCACTCGTGAGAGAGATCGGCTCGCAAGTCGACGACGACACCATTCACGCGCTCGATGATCATGCTCGGAGACACCAGCCAATGCCAGTTCACTCCAGGTATGGCTTCAAGCCGAGAAACCACCCCTCCCGGAATTACCGCCAGATTGTAGGGATCCAGCCTACGCCCGAGGAGGTTCAGGCTGAAATACCAGAGTATGGACAGCGTTAGGCTGCCTGCAGCCTGAAAGCGGCTGTAGTCGATACGGAGCAAGAAAATCGTTAGATAGACGATGCCGTAAGACAGAGCGAATGTCGGCAGGATGTACCCGGCCGCAGCCACACCAGGAAACGTTCCTATACGCCGAAAGGAGAAAAACCCTCCAACATGCGCGATCATGGCCGCAATCATGGTCGCCCGCAAGGTCTGGTCGTAGACCAGACTGGGATTGAACGCCACTCGCACCAATGCAGGCGTTAAGATTGCGAAGATCAGCCCTCCGAGGAGCTGAAATCTCACCCTGTGCAGCAAATGCCGCTGGTTGGATAGATTGACGACGGGGACGTTCAATTTGAAACGCTCTCTATCATCTCGACAAAATTTCGCGCACGGCGCCACGACCTCGAGGCTTCAGATGTCCCGGCGACATTGTCAAGCTTGGCCACCCAAACCGAACAACTCTACGAGACGAACCTATACCTTACCTCTACAATAGCTACCGCACTCCCGGGTGAATCCGGGAGCGAGAAACCGCCACAAAAGATCGCGCGATCCGGCGTTAA
>Ga0097683_1002331_pt1 | contig 17762 bp, 13 predicted proteins | sample ThiBio_1000_plan_2_FD_72846 | JGI IMG/M metagenome (GOLD analysis project Ga0097683, IMG submission 72846) | Wastewater bioreactor microbial communities from Cape Town, South Africa - Thiocy_cont_1000_plan - 1398105538256 (version 2) (version 2) ...
TCGGGCAGACGATGGCGTCGACCTTCTCGTACGCGGCTTCAAAGTCGCGCCGGATGAGCGTGCGCACCTTTTGCGCACGGAGGTAGTACGCATCATAGTAGCCGCTCGACAGAACATAGGTTCCCAGAATGATACGCCGTTTTACCTCGCTGCCAAATCCCTCCTCGCGCGAGCGCAGGTAGAGATCCATCAGATCCTTCGGCTGGTCGGCGCGCTTGCCGTAGCGCACGCCGTCCAAGCGGGCCAGGTTGGCCGAGGCCTCGGCCGTGGCGATGATGTAGTAGACCGACACCGCGTATTCCGTGTGCGGGAGCGAAATCTCCACCAGCTCCGCCCCGGCGGCTTCGCACTGGCGGATGGCTTCCTCGACTTTGGAGCGGACGCGGGCGTCCATGCCGTCGACGAAATATTCCTTGGGGATGCCGAGCTTCACGCCCTTCAGGTCACGACCGAGCTGGGAGGTGAAATCCTCCGTCGGCAGGTCGAGCGAGGTCGAGTCGTGCGGATCGCGTCCGGCGATGGCGTTGAGCAGCAGGGCGCAATCCTCCGTGGTGCGGGCAAAGGGACCGATCTGGTCGAGAGACGAGGCAAAAGCAATCAGGCCGTAGCGGGAAACGCGCCCGTAGCTGGGCTTGAGGCCGACACAGCCACAAAGGGCGGCGGGCTGGCGGATCGAGCCGCCGGTATCCGATCCCAATGTCGCGGGAACTTCCAGCGCGGCCACGGCGGCAGCGGAACCTCCCGAGGAACCGCCCGGGATGCGGGAGATATCCCACGGATTGCGGGTCACCTGATAGGCCGAGTTTTCCGTCGACGATCCCATGGCGAACTCGTCCATGTTCAGGCGGCCAAACGGAATGGCGCCCGCTGCGCGGAGCCTGGTAATGACCGTCGCGTCGTAGGGAGAGGTGTAGCCGGTGAGAATCTTCGAGGCAGCCGTGCAGGACTCGCCCTTGACGTTGATCACGTCCTTGATGCCGATCGGCACGCCGCCCAGCGGGAGCGAGATGTCGGCGGTTTCGGCGGCCTTCTTCGCTGCCTCAAAGTCGCGGGAGAGAAAGGCCTGCACCTGCGGCTCGACGGCCTCGATGCGTTTTTCCAGCGCCGTGATGGCGTCGACGGGAGTGAATTGACCGGCGCGAAAGCCAGCCTGGAGTTCGGCTGCGGAGAGAGTGGTCAGATCCATTATTCGAGAACCTTCGGAACGATCAGGAGATTGTTTGCGGAGCGCGGGGCGATGCCGAGGAAGGCTTCGCGCGGCAGGCTTTCACCCGGCACGTCGTCGCGGGTGACGCTAAAGACCGGATACGTGTGGGCGGTGGGTTCCACATCCGAGACGTCCAGCTTCTTCAGGTGCTCGATATGCTCAAGGATGCGACCGAGCTGGTCTTGGAATGTGGCGACCTCCTCATCGGAGAGCGCGAGGCGGGCCAGGGTGGCGACTTTGCGCACGTTCAGATCGGGTGAGCTCATGACGAAAAGGGAATCACACTGCCCAGCGCGGGCGGGGAGGGAAAGTGTAAAGCGTCGCCCCGAGGGGGATTTTTGCGTTTTTCAACTCGGTACGGAAGTTGCTTTGTGAGGGTATGGACCACCCAAAAACAGCCGCTTCACCGCAAAGTGCGGGGCATTTGGCTGGCCTTCTCGCCTCGCTGCATGACTTGGGAGTACGCAATCGCGAGGTTTATAATGGCGTTCTTCGCTCAGTCCTCGACGCAAATCCGCACTTCCTCGGGGTGTGGTCGGTCTGGCAGCCGGATGCCCTCGACGGTCGGGATCATGAATACGCCGGTGCGCCGGGCCATGACGAATCCGGTCGCTTCGTGCCGCTCTGGCATCGCTTCGGCGGGGAGGTGCAGCTCGAACCCAATACCGACTACGACGAACCCGGCGCCCAATGGTACCGGCTCCCGGCCTGTCGCGGCAGTCAGGTCGTCATCGACCCCTACGAGTACCGGGTGGGTGGGGAAAATCTCTTTATCGCCAGCCAGGCCGCGCCGATCAAATTCGGCGGTCGCTGCGTCGGCGTGGCTGGTTTTGATGTTCACATGGACCTGCTGACCGACGCGGATGCCCGCCCGCGCAGTGTCGAGCCGATCGAGCATGCCCTGAATCGCCACCACGTCATTCTGGACGACGGGGGCGATGTCCGGTTCTGGAGTCCTGTCACGCGCCAGTTGATATGGCGCTACGTCGGCGGACGTTCCGCCGGGCAAAGTGAACTGCCGGCGCCTCTTCACGAAATGGTGGCCAGCCGGTTGCAAAATCCATCGCGTCGCGGAGCGTCCTGGACCTTTCCCAAGGGAGCGAGGGAGTTGGTAATACGTTTCACTCGCCACCCGCATGCCGGCTGCGGCCTCCTCCTCGTGGAGGAGCGTGGCCTGGAGTGCGCGCCCATGGCCCCCGAGAGCGGGCTGAGCCAGCGCGAGCGCGAGGTGGCCGACTGGATGTGCCAGGGCAAATCCAATGAGGAAATCGCCATCATCCTCGGGATCAGTGCCCACACGGTGAAGAACCACCTGGAGAAGATCTTTCGCAAACTCGGCGTGGAAAACCGCCACGCCGCCGCACTCGCATTTCAGCGCGAATACGCTGAATCAGCCGCCTCATAGGAAGGTCTTCCTATTGTTGTACAGGAAGGACGGAGGCAGTGTGCGAGCCATGTCGGATGTAGAAGCAATCAAGCAGGATCTTCAGGGAAAAGGTGTGAAGTATTGCATCGGCGCTTACGTGGACATCCACGGTGTCCCCAAGGGGAAAGTGGTGCCCATCTCGCACTTTGAAAGTTTCGCCTCGGGCTCGGAGCTTTACACGGGATACGCCCTCGACGGTCTCGGCCAGAGCCCCAATGACGATGAGATCGCCTCGCTGCCTGACCTGGAGCGCGGGCTCCAGTTGCCCTGGCAAAAGGAAGTCGCCTGGTTCCCTGCGGACAATACCTATCACGGCGAATCCTATCCGCTGAATACCCGCAACGTCCTGAAAGGCGTGCTCGCCCGTGCGGCGGAGAAGGGTTGGAAGTTTAACCTCGGCATCGAATGCGAGGTGTATTTCCTGAAGCTAACAGACGATGGACGTCTTGAGGTTGCTAACAAGGATGACAATCTTTCCAAGGCGGCCTACGACGTTAAGCGCTTCCTCGATAGCTATCCGATGCTGGATGAAATCGCCGGGTACATCGATGACCTCGGGTGGGGGCTGTATTCCTTTGACCACGAGGACGGTCACGGGCAGTTCGAGTTTGATTTTGGCTACTCCGACGCGCTGACCATGTGTGATCGCTATATCTTTTTCCGCTACATGGCGAAGCAGGTCGCGGCGAAATATGGGCTCATCGCCACCTTCATGCCGAAGCCATTTGGCGACAAGACGGGCAACGGCGCGCACTTCAACATGTCGCTCGCCAGTCTGGAAACCGGTGAGAACCTTTTCAAACAGGCGGATCGCAGCGACCCATACGGCCTCGGCCTCTCCACGTTGGGCTATCAGTTTACCGCTGGCATCCTGCGTCACGGGCAGGCGCTGTGCGCGGCCTGGGCGCCGACGGTGAACAGCTACAAGCGCCTCGTGCGTCGCGGCCTCATGGGCTACTACTCGTGGGCTCCGGTCTTCAACTCCTTCGGCACCAACAACCGCACCAACTCGGTCCGCATCCCCATGGCGGGCGGTCGGGTGGAATCGCGCAATGCCGACTCAAGTTGCAATCCCTACCTCGCCGCCGCTCTCGCTCTTGCGGCTGGACTCGAGGGCATCGATCAGCAGTTCGATCCCGGGCCGCCGCGAACGGAGAATCTTTACGAACACACCGACTCCGAACTCGCTGAACTCGGTGTCCAGCATCTGCCCAGATCGCTCGGCGAAGCTGTTGCGGCGTTCGACCGCGACCCATTCGTCGAGCAGGTTCTCGGGGCGGAACTAAAGAAGGAATTTGTCACCTACAAATCCGCGGAGTGGGAGGAGTACAACCTCACTGTCACGCCGTGGGAAATTCACAAATACGCCCGCCTATACTGACCCATGCGCTCGAAGAAAGTCCTGTTCGTCCAACACGGAGATACCGATAAACCCGGCCTGCTCGGTGAAGTCCTCACCCAGCGCGGCATGAGCCTCGATGTCTTGAGGTCCGACCTCGGCCAGCCGGTTCCCGTAACGTTGGAAGGATACGACGGACTTGCCCTGGGGGGCGGAGCGCAGGGTGTTTATGAGCAGGATCAGTATCCCTATCTCGGCGCGGAGACGAATCTGGTGCGTCAGGTCGTCTCCGAAGGCAAGCCGATCATCGGTCTGTGCCTCGGGGCCCAGTTAATGGCGGCAGGCCTCGGTGCGGAGGTGCGCAAGGCCCCGCATCGCGAGGTGGGCTTTTATCGTGTCACTCTCGACCCGATCGCAGACTACGACCCGATCTGGGGCGGGCTGCCGAAGGACTTCGTCACCACGCACTGGCATGGCGACGTGTTTGAAATTCCGGTCGGCGGCATGCGGCTCGGCTCCTCGGAGCTCACTCCGAACCAGCTCTTTCGCTACGGTCATTCGCTATACGGTATGCAGTTTCATCTGGAGATGACGCCCGAGATCCTCGCCGAGATGGTTGAGGATTCTCGCGACTATCTCACGGAATCGGGAGTCGATCCCGACATCATGGTTTCTCAAGGAAAAGAATGCCTCCCCGTGCTGCGGGAGACAGCGATCGAGGTGTTCACGCGCTGGAGCGATCTCCTATGATTTACGGGGCGGGGGATTCACGCAAGCCGGTGCGGCTTGAGCACCTTTCCTGGACTCGCATTCGCGATCTTCAGGCGGGGGGGTGCGATATGCTTCTCCTTCCGCTCGGGGCCACCGAACAGCACGGCCCTCATCTCCCGATCAATACCGACACCGTGATCGCCACCGCCGCCTGCGACTACGCCTCCGCTGTGACTGGTGTGCCTGTATTGCCTGCTCTTTCCTATACGGTGTCCGCGGGGCACACGGAGAAATGGCCGGGAACCTTTTCCATTTTCCACGAGACTTTCATCCACACGTTGCGCGAGATCGCGGCCTGGGCCGTCGCGACAGGGTGGAAGCGTCTGCTTCTCGTTAACTCCCACTTTGGCAACGACGCCTCGCTCCGCGTCGCGGTGGATCGCCTGCGCTTCGACTACGTCAACCGGCTCCAGATCGCCACGCGCAATACCTTTAGTCTGACGCCCTCGATCTGGGAGTATTTCATCAGCGACGCCGCCGATCTCCATGCCAACAAGGCCGAGACCGATCTCATGCTGCACCTCGCGCCGGAGACCGTGGACATGTCGGTTGCCGAGGACGATCCCGACCGGACGACGGAGACGATATTTAACTACATGGTGGCAAATACGAGCCTGAATGGCGTCACCGGCAATCCCACCGAAGGCACAGCCGCGCGCGGAAAGCTGCTCTTTGAGGAAATCGGCGAGGCCCTCGCCGCCATTGTGGAAAAAGCCCGCCGCGAGACCGCACCGGTCGAGTGGCAGAGAACCGCCGGAGTCTTTTGAACCCCTCGAACGATCCAACAACAAACGGAGAACAACCATGATGAAAAAAACACTGATGGGTCTGCTCGCTGCCGCGCTTTGTGGCGGTGTCGCGCAGGCGGAACCCCTGAAGATCGGTTACAGCGACTGGCCGGGCTGGGTGGCCTGGGAGGTTGCGATCCAGAAAGGCTGGTTCAAGGAAGCCGGCGTGGATGTTCAGTTCGAGTGGTTCGAGTACGTTCCGTCGATGGAAGCCTTCGCCGCAGGCAAGCTGGACGCTGTCTGCATGACGAATGGCGACGCCCTCGTGACCGGCGCGACCGGAGCGCCGAGCAGGACGATTCTCATCAATGACTTCTCGAACGGCAACGACATGATCGTCGGACAGCCGGGCATCGAGAAGCTGCAGGATCTCAAGGGCAAGAAGGTCGGTGTGGAGGTCGGTTTCGTCGACCACCTCCTCCTGCTCAAGGGCCTTCAGGCCGTGGGCATGAAGGAATCCGACGTTGAACTCGTCAACGTGCCGACAGGCGAAACACCCAAGGCCCTCGCCTCTGGTGATGTCGCCGCCATCGGTGCCTGGCAGCCGAACTCCGGGCAGGCAATCAAAGCCGTCCCCGGCGCCAAGCCGATCTACACCAGCAAGGACGTACCGGGTCTGATCTACGACGTGCTCGCCGTGAGTCCGGCCAGCCTCTCGGCTCATCCCGAGGAGTGGAAAAAGATCGCTAAGGTTTGGTACAAGGTCGTCGACTACTTCTATGATCCCGCCACGCATGATGACGCGGTGAAGATCATGGCCTCTCGCGTGAATCTCTCGCCTGAGGAGTATGCGAAGTTTGTCAGCGGTACGAAGATCCTGAAGCTCGACGAAGCCAAGAAGGCATTCAAGAAGGGCGAGGGCCTCGATTCCGTCTACGGCTCGAATGTCGTGGTCGACGAGTTCAACGTCTCCAACAAGGTCTACGACAAGCCGCAGCCCACGGCGGACTACATCGCTCCGGCCATCACGGACTCTCTGTAAGAATAATAGCTAATGTGGACCGGTCGCTGATGTCCCTCTGCGACCGGTCCCACCACTACTCATGAGCAAGGGAAAGAAATGGCTGGTTCCATTCGGGACGCTCTCGGAGCCCCGGCAGTTGATTCTGCTGTGGATCTCCTTTGCCCTCCCGCTGGCGGTCTGGGCGATCGTTAGTTACGTGCCGTTCGTCTGGCATCCGCTGGTGAAAATCGACGATCCGGGCGGCGTTTCGTATTTCACTCGCGACGCGTTGATCGAGCGATCCACATTCAAAGCCGAGAATGCCAAGCTGGCAGCCTCGGGCGGCCATATCGCCACGGGCACCCCGGCGAATCCGGTCTTTCTTCCCGCGCCCCATGAGGTCGCGGTGGCCTTTTACAAAAGCTTCACCACGCCGCCCAAGCGCAAGGGCGAGAAGTGGCTTCATGAAAGTCTCTGGCAGAGTATTCAGGTCATCTTCTGGGGCTTTCTCTGGAGTTCTGTCTTCGGGGTCCCCATCGGTATTCTTTGCGGCACCTTTCCATTCTTTTCCCGCATCACCGAGCCCTTCGTGGACTTTACCCGCTATATGCCTGCGCCGGCCTTTGGTGCGCTGGCGGTGGCTGTTCTCGGCATCTACGATGCGCCAAAGATAGCCATCATTTTCATAGGTACGTTCTTCCAGCAGGTACTGGTCATAGCCAATACAACGCGCAAGCTCGACACCTCGCTCGTCGAGGCCGCGCAAACCCTCGGGGCGAATCGCCGCCAGCTCCTGTTCCGGGTGGTGGTCCCCGGCATCTCGGTCGATCTTTATAATGACATGCGCATCCTGCTCGGGTGGGCGTGGACCTACCTGATCGTGGCGGAATACATCGGCGCGAGCTCAGGCATCACCTTCTTCATCAATCAGCAGGCGAAGTACCGCATCTACGACAACGTCTTTGCCGCCATCATTATCATCGGCATCATCGGCTTCACCTCCGACCGCATCCGCGACTGGATCGGCCGCCAGATTTTCCCATGGCAGAAGGGCGTCAAAAAATCCCTCCTGCGCGCCATTCTCGACCGTCGTCGCAACAGCACACAGAACACGGAGACAGCCAATGCAAACGCTTAACCTGCCGAGCTACCTGGATCAGAGTCCCGAGGTCGCCGCGCGATTCTCAAAGCTCAAGAGCCGCCCGCTCATTCTCGACGTCAAACATCTCAATAAGACGTTTCACACCCACACGACGCTCAACGACATCTCGCTTCAGGTCTTCCGCCGCGAGTTCATGTGCGTGGTTGGTCCGTCCGGTTGCGGCAAATCCACGCTCATCCGCATCATCGCGGGACTGGAGACGACTACCTCAGGCGAGGTGTTGCTGGAGGGAACTCAGGTTTCCGCGCCGGGGTCGGATCGCGGCATGGTCTTTCAAGGGTACACGCTCTTCCCGTGGCTCACCGTAAAGAAGAACGTCATGTTCGGTCTCGAGATCGGGGGGCGCTCACCAGTGGAGTCCGAGAGCGAGGCGCGCCAGTGGATCGATCTCGTCGGCCTGAGCAAATTCGAGAACTCCTATCCCCACGAGCTCTCCGGCGGCATGAAGCAGCGTGTCGCCATCGCCCGCGCGCTCGCCAACAACCCGCGCATCCTGCTCATGGACGAGCCCTTCGGCGCGCTCGATGCCCAGACTCGCTGCAAGATGCAAAGTTACCTCCTGGAGATCTGGAAGCGCGTCGATGTCACGATCATGTTTGTGACCCACGATCTGGACGAGGCCATCTACCTCTCCGACCGCATACTGGTGCTGGGCACGAACCCGAGCCGCATCATGGAGGTCATCGAGGTGCCCGTCCCGCGCCCGCGCAGTTCCAGCCAGTTTCTTTCACCCGAGTTCCTGGCCACCAAGGCCCGCCTGGAGGAGCTGATTCACGGCCCGGAGGAAGCCGAAGCCATGCCTCTGCCCAAGATCCGCCTCACCCACGCGGGTGATGACGTGGAGTGATTTAAACGCTCTTCTTCAGCAAAATTTCCGCCGCCTGCGAGACGTCCTTGTCTCCGCGACCGGAGAGGTTGACGATCACGAGTTGATCGGGGCGCATCTTGGGCGCCACCTTGATCGCGTGAGCCACCGCATGGGAGGACTCCAGCGCCGGGATGATTCCCTCCACTGAAGCCAGCGTGCGGAAGGCCGTCAGCGCCTCGTCGTCCGTGGCGTAGTCGTATTCCGCCCGGCCAATCTCGCGCAGGTAGCAATGCTCCGGCCCCACCGCGGCATAGTCGAGACCCGCCGAGATGGAGTGAGTCAATTCGATCTGCCCGTCCTCGTCGGCCAGCAGCCACGTCTTAGCCCCTTGGAGAACACCGAGGCGTCCGCCCTGGAAGCGCGCCGCATGGCGGCCCTTGATGATGCCTTCGCCCCCGGCTTCCACGCCGACGAGACGCACGGAGGAGTCTTCAAGGAAGGGGTAAAACAAGCCGATGGCATTGCTGCCGCCGCCCACGCAGGCGATGAGCAGGTCGGGAAGGCGATTCTCTTTTTCCAGAATCTGCCGCCGAGCTTCGTCGCCGATGATGCGGTGAAAATCACGCACCATCACGGGGTAGGGGTGGGCGCCGTAGGCCGTGCCGAGAATATAATGGGTCGAGCGGACATTCGTCACCCAGTCGCGCATCGCTTCGTTGACGGCTTCCTTCAGCGTGGCCTGTCCGGCGGTGACCGGGACCACCTTTGCGCCGAGGAATTCCATGCGCGCCACATTCAGCGCCTGGCGCTTCATGTCCACCGCGCCCATGTAAATCACGCACTCAAAGCCAAACCGCGCCGCCACCGTGGCCGTGGCCACGCCGTGCTGGCCTGCTCCAGTCTCGGCAATGACGCGTTTCTTGCCCATGCGGCGGGCGAGGATGGCCTGGCCGATGGCATTGTTGATCTTGTGCGCTCCGGTGTGCAGGAGGTCCTCCCGCTTGAGATAAATCTTCGCTCCGCCGAGGTGCTTGGTCAGGCGCTCGGCGTAGTAGAGTGGGGTTTCGCGACCGCAGTAGTCGGTCAGCAGGTTCATATATTCCTGCTGAAAGGCGGGATCGTCCTTGGCCTTCAGGTACTCCTCTTCGAGTTCCTCCAGGGCGCTGTAGAGCGTCTCGGGAACGAATTTGCCCCCGTACTGGCCGAAGTGACCGGTGGCATCGGGCGCGTAGACAGGTGAAGGAGAGGACATAAGTCAGCCAATATGCCCGTTTCTGATCAAGGCTGCAACAGCTCGCCGATGCGGAGATGGCATCGGGGGCAGTTCCGTGAGAGAAAACCCCTTGATTTGGTTTCCGGTCCTTTTCCCGGCATGGACGCTCATCGTCACGCGATAGCGAGTGATCGGATAAATCTCCGTGTGCAGGAGCTTCCCGTCGCCTTCCGAAGGGGGCAGCAGCCACATGCCTTTCCAGCGAGGGCCATGAGAGGGTTCCAGCCAGAGTTTCCCTTTCTCAAAAATACAGGCCCGGCTTTCCGTCACGAGTTCCACTTGCGGGCGCGCTCGCTTCACGGGTAAAGCCTCCGGGTTTTCCGCGCGGCACTCCAGACGCACCGGGCAGCCGTCGCAATCCGGGTTCCGCGCCGTGCAAACCAGCGCTCCCAGCTCCATGAGGGCCGAGGTGTGAAGGCGTCCGCCCTTTGCGGGCAGGAGCGCGTGCGCGGCCTTTTCGAGGAAAGCTTTCCCCGCCGCGTCGTCGATGGGGTTTTGCCAGTTGTTCAATCGGGCCAGCACCCGGGCGATATTGGCGTCGATCACCGTCTCCACCGCATCGAAGGCAAACGCAGAGACCGCCCCCGCCGTGTAATCTCCAACCCCCGGCAACGCTCGCAGTTCCGCCCGACTGTGCGGCACGACGCCCTCATGGCGCTCGACCACCGCCTTCGCCGCCGCATGGAGGTTGCGGGCGCGGCTGTAGTACCCGAGCCCCTGCCAAAGGTGCAGGACTTCCTCCTCGCTGGCCTCCGCGAGATGCCGGACGGTTGGGAATCGCTCCATCCACCGATGAAAGTACGGCTTCACCGCCGCCACCGTCGTCTGCTGGAGCATGAATTCGGAAACCAGGATCGCATACGGGTCCGTCGTTTCCCTCCAAGGAAGCTTTCGGCCATTGCGCCGGAACCACCTGGCCAGCGACTGGCGAATTTTTTCCTCCGCCTCCGCCGTGCTCCGGTTATTAGTGGGTGTTCCTGTGTCCGAAAAAGCCATCACTCTCTACAATACGCCGCTCACCTCCGAGCAAGCTGCGAAACTCAAGCTGCTGCTCCAGGCGGACGGTTTCAAGTTCGAGACGCGTCCCTACACGCTTTTCTTTGCCCAGAAGGACAAATTGACCATCGCGGTGTATGAAAAAGGACCGAAGGTGGTCGTCCAAGGCCGTGGCACGGAGGAGTTTGTGCAGTATCGGCTGGAACCTGAGATTCTCGGCGAGGCCAAGCTCGGCTACGACGAGGTGCTCAAGCCCGAGATGTTTGAGCCGCACTTCGGCATCGACGAAAGCGGCAAGGGCGACCTCTTTGGCCCGCTCGTCATCGCCGGGGCCTACGTCGACCGCGACATCGCCCAGCAGTTCAAGAAACTCGGCATCACCGACAGCAAGCGCATCAGTTCGGACAAGAAGATCCGCGACCTGGCCAAGGCCATTCGCGAATCCCGCACTCCGCAGAGCGTCGTCACCATCAGTCCCGAGCGCTACAACGAACTCTATAAAAAAATCGGCAACCTGAACCGCCTCCTCGCCTGGGGCCACGCCCGGGTCATCGAGAACCTCTGCGAGCTGAAGCCCGACTGCCCGCGCGCACTTTCCGATAAATTCGCCGACGTGCGCGTCCTCCAGCGCGCTCTCATGGAGAAGGGCCGCGCCATCACCCTCGACCAGCAGACCAAGGCGGAATCCGACTACGCCGTCGCCGCCGCCTCGATCCTGGCCCGTGAGAAATTCATCGACTGGCTCGACGCCCATGGCAAGGAGGCTGGAGTGCCGCTGCTGCGAGGTGTTTCCAAGGCGGTAAAGGCTGCCGGACGCCAGATCGCCCAGCAGGGCGGAAGCGAGGCGCTCGCCAGGTTCGCCAAGATGCATTTCAAGACCGCACAAGAGGTTCTCACCGATTAACCCCCAAAAAGACTGACTATGGACATCAACGCCTGGACCAAAAATCTCCGACTGATCTACGACAAGGCCGTCAAATCCTACCAGGACGGCAATCGCGACCTTACCTCGTACTTTAGCGACGCCGAGAAGCTCTTCCTCGCCTCGATCGGCCTGAAACCCATCAATGTCTACGACTACGCCGAGGACTTTGCGAAATACGGCGAGCCGGATTGGGATACCTTCATCCTCATCGTCGCTGCGCGCCGCGACTACTTCCTCTATGTGCAACAGGGCATGCCCAGCTCCGGGGAAATCGACGAAAGCGAGCTGCCGCCCAAGACGGCGGACCTGGAGGGAATCGCCTGGCTGCCTCGTATCGTTCGCAAGGCGAAGTGCTTCCTTCACGGCGACCTCTGCCACGACATCATGTATGGATGTAGCGGCGACCGGAGGTTTCTTCGGGAGCACAACCTCCATCCAGCTGATTTCCTGAGGGCGGTTTGGGCCTCTCACGGGGACGATCAGAAGGTGCTCGCCTTCGTTCGCAAGGTCGAGGGACGCCAAAGCGCTTAAGGCTCAAGACCTTCGTTACGCGATTTTTTCGCAATTCCCGCGAGTTTTTTGATGACAATCTGCTCGCGTGGAATGAAATTTGCTGCCCAGTTTTTTCTCTGAAAACGCTGACCTGCTACTGCATCTCTGGAAACCTACGGGGAAACACACATGAATCAAAATAGCCTGAATACCGAAACGCTCCCAACTTGTATGTACCGTCCGGAGCACGAACATGATTCGTGCGGGGTAGGTTTCGTCGCTCAGGTCAGTGGACGCCGTTCCAACCGCATCCTGCGCATGGGCCTCCGGTCCATCTGCAATCTCATGCACCGCGGCGCGCTCGACGCTGACGCCAAGACCGGTGACGGAGCCGGTATCCTGACCCAGATCCCTTACAAGCTCTTCGTGCCGGAGGTGACCCGCCTCGGCCACACGCTGTACAAGGAAAGCGATCTGGCTGTCGGCGTTCTCTTCCTGCCGCACGACAACGCCTACGCCCAGGCTCGCGCCAAGGCCATCACCGAGGAGGTGCTGGAGAAGCGCGGTCTGTTCCTCTTTGGCTGGCGCGAAGTGCCGATCAATCTCCGCGTCCTCGGCGAAAAGGCACAGACGACTCTGCCGCGCATCGAGCACGTCCTCATCGGCAAGCCCTGGGGCATGGCCGACGACGACTACGAGCGCCGTCTCTTCCTCGCTCGCAATGAGATCGAGGACATGGCCGCCGCCGCCAAGATCAACAATTTCTACATCCCGTCGTTCTCGCACCGCGTGATCGTCTACAAGGGATTGCTCGTCTCCGCCTCGGTCGAGAAGTTCTACCCGGACCTCTCGAACCCCGACTACGAGACCTCGATCTGCGTCTATCACCAGCGCTACAGCACGAATACCTTCCCGAAGTGGCCGCTCGCGCAGCCCTTCCGCATGCTCGCGCACAACGGTGAGATCAACACCGTGCGCGGCAACCGTATCTGGATGAGCGCCCGTGAGGCCGAGCTTCAGGCGGATTTCTGGGGCAAGGACATCGATCTGCTCAAGCCAATCATCCAGCCCGGTGGTTCCGACTCCGCCAGCCTCGACAATGCCCTGGAGGTGCTCACCATGAGCGGCCGCAGCCTGCTGCACGCCGTCACCATGCTCGTGCCTCCGGCCTGGAGCTCCGACAAGAGCCTGCCGAAGGTCGTGAAGGAGTTTTACGAATATCACCGCTGCATCTGCGAACCGTGGGACGGTCCCGCCGCCCTGTGTTTCAGCGACGGCATCACTGTCGGCGCTTCGCTCGACCGCAACGGTCTGCGCCCGGCCCGCTACAAGCTGACCGACGACGGCATCTTCGTTCTCGGTTCCGAGGTGGGTATTGACGGACTCGACCTCCGCAATGTCGTCGAGATGGGCCGTCTCGCCCCGGGTGAGATGATCGCCATCGACACGGCTGAGGGGACGCTGCTCCGCGACGCCGACATCAAGCTCGGTCTGGCTTCCCGCAAGCCGTACGGCGAGTGGTTGGCCAACAACCTCGTGCGCTTCGAGCATACGAAGGAGGAGGAACTCAAGCCCTCCGAGAGCGAGCTCGACATCATGTCGCTCACGCAGCAGCAGATCGCTTTCGGCTACTCGAGCGAGGAGCTCGATATGATCCTCAAGCCCATGTACAAGGACGGCGCGGAAGCCGTCGGCTCCATGGGTGATGACACGCCGCTCGCGGTGCTCTCGCTGCGTCCGCGTCTGCTTTACACCTACTTCAAGCAGCTCTTTGCCCAGGTGACGAATCCGCCGATCGATCCGATCCGCGAGAAGCTCGTCATGTCGCTCGCCACCATCATGGGATGGCGCCGCAACCTGCTTTCCGAGTCGCCCGAGCATTGTCATCAGGTCGTGATGGAATCGCCGATCATCTTTGACGCCGAGCTGAACAAGCTCCGCGCCATCGGCGGCGATTTTGAATCGCACACCATTCCCTGCACATGGCCCGTCTCGGAAGGCGCTGCTGGTCTGGAAAATGCCGTCCGCCGCATCTGCCTCGAGGCGGAGAGCGCGGTCGACAACGGCGGTCGCCTGATCATTCTCTCCGATCGCGGAGTGGATCATCAGAATGTGGCCGTGCCGATGCTCGTCGCCGTGGGTGCCGTGCATCATCACCTGAGCCGCGTTGGCAAGCGCATGCGCGCCAGCATCATCGTGGAAACCGCCGAGGCCCGCGACGTGCACCAGATCGCCTGCCTCATCGGCTACGGCGCGAGCGCCATCAACCCGTATCTCGCCTTCGAGACCGCTCGGGAAATGATCGAGAAGGGCCAGGTCGAGGGGGGCTTTGCCACTGCGGCCATCAATTACAAGAAGGCTCTCGAAAACGGCATCCTGAAGATCATGTCCAAGATGGGCATCTCGCTCGTGAGCAGCTATCGCGGCGCGCAGGTCTTCGAGGCCATCGGTGTTTCCACCAAGGTCATCGACGAGTGCTTCGCTGGCACCACGACTCAGATCCAGGGCGTTGGCTTCAATGAGATCGCCGCAGAGAGCCTGACCCGCCATCACATGGCGTTTGGCGAGGCTGTCCCGGTCGAGGAAGGCAAGCTGGAAGATCCCGGTTACTACCGCGTGCGCCGCGGCGGTGAGCTTCACGCCGTCACTCCGCCGGTGCTCCAGAGCTTCCACACCTTCGTCGGCATCAAGGGCGAAGACAAGGCAGGCAAGTGGGAGGATTACCAGAAGTATGTCGACGCCGTGCTGACGAACCGTCCGCACTCGCTCCGCAACCTGCTGGACATGATTCCCGCCCCGACCGGCCCGGTGCCGATCGACGAGGTCGAGCCGATTGAGGAAATTCGCCGCCGCTTTACCTCGGCTGGCATGTCGCTCGGCGCGTTGAGCCCCGAGGCTCACGAGGCCCTGGCCATCGCCATGAACCGCATCGGCGGCAAGTCGAACAGCGGTGAGGGTGGTGAGGACCCGGTGCGCTTCAAGCGTCGTGAGGACGGCGACTGGGCCAACAGCGCCATCAAGCAGATCGCCAGCGGTCGCTTCGGCGTCACGGCGGCGTATCTGGCGAGCGCGAAGGAAATCGAGATCAAGATGGCCCAAGGCGCCAAGCCCGGCGAGGGCGGCCAGCTGCCCGGCCACAAGGTCAATGCGTACATCGCCAAGCTCCGTCACTCGGTGCCCGGCGTCACGCTGATCTCGCCTCCGCCGCACCACGACATTTACTCGATCGAGGATCTGGCTCAGCTCATCTATGACCTGAAGCAGGTGAACCCGCGCGCCCGCGTCTGCGTGAAGCTCGTCGCCGAGGCCGGCGTCGGCACCATCGCGGCTGGCGTGGCCAAGGCTCACGCCGACATCATTCTGGTCAGCGGCCACGATGGCGGCACCGGTGCTTCTCCGCTCAGTTCGGTGAAGAACGCTGGCGGCGCCTGGGAAATGGGCGTGGCGGAAACCCATCAGGTTCTGCTGCTCAACGGCCTGCGCAATCGCGTCACGCTCCGCACCGACGGCGGCATGCGCACGGGTGAGGACATCGTTTACGCGACGCTGCTCGGCGCTGAGGAGTACAACTTCGGTACCGCTGCGCTTATCGCGCTCGGCTGCGTCTACGTGCGCCAGTGTCACCTGAACACCTGCCCGGTCGGCGTGGCCACCTCTCAGGAGAAGCTCCGCGCGAAGTTCAAGGGTACGCCCGACAACCTCGTCCGGTTCTTTAACGCCGTGGCGCAGGAAGTCCGCGAGATCATGGCCAAGCTCGGCTATCGCACGATCAACGAAATGATCGGTCGCACCGAGTCGCTGCGCCAGCGTGTCGTGCCCGATCATCCGAAGGCGAACACCCTCGACCTCAGTCCGCTCCTCGTGGACGTGGCCAAGGGCGATACGACCATGGTGCGTCATGCCACCCGCTCCCGCAACGATGGTCCCGAGGATCGCACCCTCGACGACATCATCATGCAGGACGCTAAGGAGGCGATCAACGACGCCCAGCCGATCACGCTTTCCTACAAGATTACCAACGTCAACCGCTCCGCCGGCACCATGGTGTCGGGTGAGATCGGCTACCAGTGGGGTGAGGAAGGTCTGCCTCCGGGCACGATCAACCTGCTCCTTCACGGCAGCTCGGGCCAGAGCTTCGGCGCGTTCCTCGCGCCGGGCGTGCGCCTCGTGCTCACGGGTGAGGCCAACGACTATGTCGGCAAGGGCATGAGCGGCGGCGAGATCGTCATCAAGCCGGTCACTCCGCGGAAGTACACTCCATCCGAGTGCATCGTCCTCGGCAACACCGTCATGTACGGTGCCACGGGCGGCGCCTTGTATGCGAATGGCCGCGGCGGCGAGCGCCTCTGCGTCCGCAACTCCGGCGGCACCGCCGTCGTTGAGGGCGTGGGTGATCACTGCTGCGAATACATGACCAACGGCACTGTCGTGGTCCTCGGTCCGACCGGAAAGAACTTCGGCGCGGGCATGACGGGCGGCGTGGCCTACGTACTCGATGAAGGCAACACCTTCCTCGATCGCTACAACCCGCAGCTCATCACTCCGGCCCGCCTGGAGAATGCCGACGACATCACGACGCTGAAGGAATTCATCTACAAGCACCTCGAGCTCACCGAAAGCGCCAAGGCCCAGGCCATCCTGGCCGACTGGCAGGCTTACGAAGGCAAGTTCTGGAAGGTCAGCCCGACCGTCCCGGCCGCTGCTCCCGCCCCGGCGGAGGAGAAGCCCAAGGACGAACAGGTGATCAACGAGAACGTTACCGCCTCGCGGTAAGTTCCCGGCTTACGCCAACTTCAACAGAGAAGGGCGGGCAGAAATGTCCGCCCTTTTTCTTTGGAGAGGAAATGACGGAGGAGGAAATACTCTCTGTGGTCGCAACAAGGCTGTACGCATACATTCGCCCCCACCGACCGACGCTACAAAGCGGCCATCGCCGCCGGGTATGGGCTACAGATTGATGGAGTCTGCCCTTAAGCCGACTGGGTGAAAAATCGCCGCTGCTTTTCCGAGATCGGGCGCTCCAGGTGCTCCAGCACCTGCAACATGTCTTCCCAGACCTTGCGTTTTTCGCTGATGAGCTGATTCCGCAGGAGATAGGCGGGATGGTAGGTCGCCATCACCGGAATGCCTCGGAAATCGAACCACTTGCCGCGCATCTTGCCGACCGGCCCATTGGAACCAAGCAATCCCTCAACCGCCGTCGCGCCGAGCGCGACCATGGCCTTCGGCTTCACCAGCGCAATCTGCTGCTCCAGCCACGGAATGCAGGTTTGCATCTCCTCGGCCTTGGGCTTGCGATTGCCGGTCGATCCCGGCGGCATGTCGGGGCGGCATTTCAGGATATTGGCGATATAGACATCGTCGCGGCCGTATCCCATCGCCTGGATGATCTTGGTCAGGAGCTGACCAGCCTTCCCGACAAACGGCTCGCCCTGCAAATCCTCATCGGCCCCGGGAGCCTCGCCGACAAACATCAGCTCGGCATGACGATTCCCCACGCCGAATACGACTTGGGTGCGGGAGCGCACGAGATGCTCGCATTTCGTGCAATTCAGCGCCGCGGCCTCCAGCGTCTCCCATGTCCAGACGGGCGATATGCTCGGTGCATCCGCTGGCGTCTCGGCGACGATCG
>Ga0097683_1002341_pt1 | contig 17664 bp, 17 predicted proteins | sample ThiBio_1000_plan_2_FD_72846 | JGI IMG/M metagenome (GOLD analysis project Ga0097683, IMG submission 72846) | Wastewater bioreactor microbial communities from Cape Town, South Africa - Thiocy_cont_1000_plan - 1398105538256 (version 2) (version 2) ...
CTGCACGGAACTCTCCAGGCCCGGCACCTCGAAGAATGCCACGACAGCGATTACCACGGCGAAGATCAGGATAAAGTTGCCTCCCCCCAGGAGGAGAAACGGAAGAAACAGGCTATTGCCGTGCTTGCGAAACTCTTTCCATGGGCGAACCACGGCATCGCGGTTGTGCAGCACGTTGTCGAGCAGCATGAACTGCCCGCGGCATCCGACCCAGAGGATGACCAGCCCGATCCCCAGCCCGACCACCAAGGCTGCGACGATAATGATCAGAAAGACCACTATCATCGACGAGGAGCCGCCGAGAAGCTGCGAAAAATCGGGCGTGGTTGCCTGCCCCGGCACGGGCGCGGCAGCCAGGAACTGCGGCCAGTGCGTGGTCAGCGCGGAGGTGGAGTCTGACCGCGTATTGATCTTCAGCAGCGTGTTGACGATATCAAACGGGAACGAGCAGTTGCCCGTATTCCCGATAAGGATATTGGCCAGCCAGGCCGAGAACCCCAGAGCGAACCACTTGCCGAAGCGAAAGTTATCGAAAAGCTGTTTCGAAACAGCCAGCCAGGCAACGGAAAGGGGTTCGAGGAGCTTCATGAAAGCATTGGGCGCGAAGTGTAATTCCTAGAGCAGTTCAGCGATCTGGACGGCATTGAGCGCAGCCCCCTTGAGGAGCTGATCGCCGCAAACCCAGAAGCTGATGCCATTCTCCAGGGCACAGTCGAGACGCAGGCGGCCGACGGCGCAATCGTCCTTGCCCGCGTAGTCGAGCGGCATGGGGTAATCGCGGGAGGCCGTGTCGTCGCGCAGTTCGATGCCCGGGAAGGCGTTGATCGCCTCGCGCGCTTCATGCAGCGTGACAGGACGCTCAAACTCGGCGCTCACGGCGATGGAATGCGCACGGTAGACCGGCACGCGCACGCAGGTGACCGAGGCCTTGAAGGTCGGCAGGTGCATGATGCGACGGCCTTCGTTCTGCATCTTCATCTCCTCCTTGGTGTAGCCGGTGTCGAGGAAGGAATCGACCTGCGGGATCACGTTGAACGCGATCTGGTGCGGGAAGATTTCCTTCTCGATCGGGAGATTGTTGGCCACCGCCTTGACCTGCAAGCGCAGCTCCTCCAGAGCGCGGGCGCCCGCGCCGGAGACGGCCTGATAGCTGGAGGCGAAAATCCTCTTCACCCGGAACTTCTTGTGCAGCGGGTAGAGCGCCATGAGCGTGATGGCGGTGGTGCAGTTCGGATTGGCGATGATGCCCTTGTGATGAGCGACATCCGCACCGTTGACCTCGGGCACGACGAGCGGGACGTTCTCGTGCTGGCGGAAGGCCGAGGAGTTGTCGATCACCACCGCACCACTTTCCACGGCGACGGGAGCGTATTCCTTGGAGATCGATCCGCCCGCGCTGAAGAGCGCGATGTCGATGCCGGCAAAGGCGCTCGGCTGGAGCGGCTCGACGACGACATCCTTGCCGCGAAAGGTCAGTGTTTTGCCCGAGGAACGCGGTGACGCCAGGAGGCGCAGGGAAGCCACAGGGAAATTGCGGCGCTCCAGGACGCGCAACATTTCCACACCCACGGCGCCAGTTGCGCCGACAATTGCGATACGATAATCTCGGGACATAACAAAAGAGACAGGCCCTACGATGAACGACCCCGACCAAAAAGTCCACGCCACACTGTCTCTCCTCGTAAATGTCCCCCGCCAGGTGCTGGAACTGCGCGAAAACGGGCAGGTTTTGCGGGAATTCCCGGTTTCCACCTCGCGCTTTGGCCTCGGCAGCGAACCCGGCAGCTACAAGACGCCGCTCGGGAAATTCGCCATCTCCGAGAAGCATGGAGCGGGCGCGCCGCTTGGCGCTCACTTCGTCAGCAGGCAATTCACAGGAAACATCGCGGAGCCCGGCGGTGAAGAGGATCTCGTACTCACCCGTATCCTGTGGCTGGAGGGCCTGGAGTCTGACAACGCCAATACCAAGGACCGCTACATTTACATCCACGGGACGAACCAGGAGCAACTCATCGGCACACCAGCCAGCCATGGCTGCGTGCGCATGAAAAATGCCGATATCTGCGAGCTCTACGACCTGGTTCCCGAGGGAACTCCAATAGAAATCGTCGCCTGAGCGGCCCAAATTTCCCGTTTTCTCCAATCAAGCCACCCCATCGGGAGATCCCTTCCCCCTCGATAGGGGCGAAACCTGTTACGATTTCACACCTTCTTTATTGTCAGTTGGATAGGATTTGCCAAAGTCCCCCTAGCAACCTGCTAAGAAAGGAGGGGGACATTTAAGTGAAATTCGTCAAAATTTTGGCCGCTGTTGCGGTCGCGACGGGCGCTCTGAGCCTCGGCGCTTGCGCCAGCAAGCCGAAGCCGGCTCCGGCTCCGACCGTGGGCTACTCCAAGTAATCGGAGTTACGCTCTAGCAAATTTCAAGACCGGTCGTGACACGTTCGCGGCCGGTCTTGACTCCTGAAGTGACTCACATGCCGGTTCGCCGGTACGTGGAACCGCCATGGGAAATCCATCGCGCGGGAAATACCGATCCGAGGCCCGACCGCAACGGGCAGACTCGCTTTAGCGGCGAGGAAGCAGCGTTGGGGATCGGAACAAAGATCGAGGCCATGATCATCCCCAGTAACCCCCAGCGCCCTGGCCAGCTTGCCAGGTCCTGAGCACAGTTGCGTCGGGATGTTCGTCCCCCGTGCAAGCATCATCGCATCCAACCCGGCCACGGGTTCGAGGGCGCGGATGAGGACAAAGCCCTGGCGGTTCCCCTTCACGAGTACATTCAGCATCCAGTGTACGCCGTAGTTGAAGTACACGTAGGCCGCTCCGGCCTGATGTTTCGCCACAAAAGCCCGCGCACTTGGGCGGGAAAAGGTATGGCACGCCGGGTCGTCCTCGGCATCGTAGGCCTCCGTTTCCACCACGATGCCCCTCGCCTCGCCCCAGACGAATTCGCACCCGATCAGGTCCCGGGCGCACGGTACAGGGTTTCGCTCAAAGAAAGAGCGCGGCAGCATCACAGGCCCGTCGGGTGGTCGATGAATTGCCACGGCAGGCCGTAACGTTCCTGCAGAAGAGCTCCCAGCGCCTTCACCCCGAAGGTCTCGGTGGCATAATGCCCGCCGTAAAACAGGTCGATGCCGCTTTCCTCCGCCGCCGTGTAGCTCCAGTGCGGACCCTCGCCCGAGATGAAGGCGTCGACGCCGGAACGAGCGGCTTTGAACACCTCGCCTCCCGCACCTCCGGTGACAACCCCGACCGAGCGGATCGCACCCGATCCTCCCGGCGCGACATGCACGTGGCCGCCGACAGCTTTGGCCAGACGCTCTGCAAGCTCTTCGCGGGAAATTTCCAAAGCAGCCTTCCACCCGAGATCAAGAAAGGGCTCACGTTCCGGCGGGAGGCCGAGCGCATCGCACAGGAGGGCATTGTTTCCCAGCGTGGGATGAGCATCGAGAGGCAGGTGGGCACTGTAGATGGCGAGCCCGCCATCGAGGGCGATCCGGAGTTTGCGATAGGCGGCTCCCGTCACCGGCTGCAGCCCGCTCCAGAACAAGCCGTGATGCACGATGAGCAGATCGGCACCCTGCTCCACGGCGGAGCGGAGGATGTATTCACAGGCATCCACCGCCACTGCGACGCGAGTCACCTCGCCGGAATTTTCCACCTGGAGACCGTTGACGGCATTGGGATAGTCCTTGATCTCAGCGAGCCGGAGTTCCGAGTTGAGAAAAGCGGTGAGTTCGCTCAGTTGCATGCGCGGAATCTAGCGCGAGACCCGGACACGGCCAACCGCTTTTGCAGCTAGTAGGCGACGTTGCGGTTGTTCCAGGTGTAGTAGAGATACAGGCGATGCGCCTCGGTATCGACGAAGAGCCGGACGAGCTCCGGCGCGCTCACTGTCACCTGCGTGCGCCAGAGGACGTAGCCTTGGGCAATTCCCGCCGGATTGAACCACGGCGCATCGGGAAGAGGAGCGGGCAGGACGGATTGCGGGATCGGCTCCGCCCGGGAAAAACCCCGAAATTGCTCGGTATACGGGCCGATTTCCTCCGGCTTCAGCATAAACGCGGCGTAAACACCTGCGGAAGTCTGACTCCACGAGTAGCATGTCACCTCCGTAGCATCAGCAGGGATGCCGGGCAACCCGGCCCGGGAGAGAACGGAATCCGCCGCCTGGATCTCGGGAGGAATCTCGTCCGCCGCGTGGGCGGGGACGGTCGAAATCATCACGGCGAGAGCCAGACTGAACCGAACAAGATGAAGCGGGGAAAATGCCATCGTGGAAAGCCGCAGGGATTCCTGCTAAGATACGCACGAGATGTTTGAAATCAAAGCGCGGGAAAAAATGGTCGAGCGGGCGCTCCTCGTGGGAGCCTTTACCGGAAACGACCTGGAAGACGAAGCGCAGGACCTGCTGAGCGAGCTCGAGGAACTGGTGCGCACCCTGGGTGTGCCCGTGAAGGAAAAGATGCTCGTCTATCACCGCGAGCCACAGTCACGCTACCTCATCGGATCGGGCAAGGCCGAGGAAATCGCCGACCGCATCAAGGAACTCGAGTGCGACGTATTGATCTTTGACAACGAGCTGACCCCCGCCCAGCAGCGCAACTGGGAGGATCTCACCAAGGTGCTCGTGATCGATCGTCAGGAGATCATTCTCGATATCTTCGGCGCACGCGCCCAGACCCGCGAAGCCAAGATCCAGGTCGACCTCGCCCGCATGGCGTACTCGCTGCCCCGCCTGACCAAAGCATGGAGCCACCTCGGCCAGCAAGGCGGCGGGATCGGCGCCAAGGGCGAAGGCGAGAGCCAGCTCGAGCAGGATCGCCGAAAAATCCGCGGCCAGATCGACCGCCTGAAGCGGGAACTCCAGAGCGTACGCAAGGCCCGCGCCACCCAGCGCAAGGATCGCAAGCGCACCCCGGTGCCCAACGCCGCCATCGTGGGGTATACGAATGCCGGGAAATCCTCCCTCCTCCGCCGCCTCACCGGTGCGGAGGTACTGGTCGAGGACAAGCTCTTCGCCACGCTCGACACCACCACCCGCAAGATCGCCCTCCCCAACAAGCAGCCGCTCCTGCTCACGGATACCGTCGGCTTCGTGCGCAAGCTCCCTCACCAGCTCGTCGAGGCCTTTCACGCCACGCTGGAGGAAGCGACGATGTCGGACTTTCTCATTCACGTCCTCGATGCCTCCAACCCTCGCGTGATGGAGTATTACAACACGACGATGAAGGTCCTTGAGGAACTCGGCGCGGATACCAAGAAGACCCTCGTCGTCTTTAACAAGATGGACAAGGTGACAGACCCATCCACCCGCGCCGTGCTGCGGCGTCATTTCCCGGAGGCCGTTTTCGTCTCAGTCCACAGCGGAGACGGCATAGACGATCTGGTGAACCGCATCGGGGATTTCGTCAGCAATCAGGTCCAGGAAACGACTCTCCATATCCCTGCCCATCGCGGGGATCTCCTGGCGCGACTTCACCGCGAGGCGCAAATCCATGACCTCGCCTACGAGCCGGAGTACGCGATGGTGAGAGCCTCCGTACCGGCCCGATTTCTGGAAGCACTCACAGAATTCGTCGTCGTCTCTGCCGAGGAATCGACTCCCGTGCAGAAATAAAGCGTGGCGCAACGTTTCGTAGACTTGCCACGCCCGGGTGGTTTTGTTAACTCTTCTGCCTCGAAGAGTATGTTGGACGCCCACCCCCGCGTCGCCTTCATTAGTGACATCCATGGAAACATCGACGCGCTCGATGCAGTCCTCGCAGACATTCGCGATCACAGTGTGCAAGCGGTTGTGTGCCTGGGAGATATCGTCGGTTACGGCGGCGCTCCAGCGGAATGTGTGCGCAAAGTTGGCGACCTTTGTCCGGTCGTTGTCATGGGAAACCATGAGGCGATGACTGTATTTGACGACATCGTGTACCTGGAGGAGATGCCTTCCAGTATTCGCCGCCCGATCGAGCTGGCCCGCACCTCGCTGACCAATGACGAGCTATCCTGGCTGCGCGAGCTGCCGCTGGTGAGCAAGGTCGGCTGCTTCACCGCCGTGCACTCCTCGCTGCATCACCCTGGGGAGTTTCCCTATGTGTTCCGCACCGAGGACGCGCGCAGGAACTTCAAGGCGCAGACCACGCCAGTCTCTTTCCATGGGCATTCCCACGTCCCGATCATCTGGGAGGAGCGCGGCCCCGTCATCAAGGCGCACAAGCCCGCCCTCGCCAACGTCCGGCTCTCCTCCGAGCACCGCTATACCATCAATGTCGGCAGCGTCGGCCAGCCGCGGGATGGCGATCCGCGCGCGAGCTATGTGATCTACGAGCGGGAGAATCGCGATGTGACGTTCCGTAGGATTCCGTATGACATCGAGGCCGCGCGCCGCCGGATCTTTTCCACCCGCATCTCGGGCCGCAACGCCGACAGGCTTTCCATCGGCGAGTAGTTGCCAGCAGGCAGGTTCAGCCCTAGAAAAGGCGTCTACTCATGAAAGCTGGCCGCAAAGGGATCTTGCTCTGGAGCGCAATGTGCCTCCTGGCCCTGTCGCATCCCGCCTCCGCAGATCCCACCGGCGAGGAACAAACCGTGCGCAAGGGTCCGGCTCCCGCCTGGGCGCAGCCGGAGCAGATTCCCCCACCCGTCGACAAAAAGGAACGCAACGGCAGCCGGATATGGCTCCTCCGGGACGAGCAGGCCAACGCCGCCGAGCAAGCCAGCTACCACCACTACGCCCGGCAGTTCTCCACCAAGTCGTCGGTGGAGAACGACTCAAGCATCACGATCCTCGTCGACCCCTCGTACCAGAGGCTCGTCCTCAACAAGCTCGTCATCCACCGCGACGGCAGGGAGATCGACCGCCTGCCGGAGCAGGAATTACGCATCCTGCATCGCGAGGAGCGGCTGGATCGCAACATGTTCGACGGGGAGCTGTCTGTCATCATGGTGCTGGAGGACATCCGGGTGGGCGATGTGGTGGAGTACGCCTTCACGTATGAGGGGGAAAATCCGATCTTTGGCGGGAAGTTCATGGATTCCTTCGGCACGGTCGACGATGATCCCATTTCCGCCATGAGCTACAGGCTGCTCTGGCCGAAGGGCCGCGAGGTGCAGGTGCGCAACCACAATACCGACCTGTCCCCGGCGAAGACCGATCTGCCCGACGGCTCCTCGGAGTACCGGTGGACCGCCCGCGATGTGCGCCCGCTCATTCCCGATGACGACCTCCCCGACTGGTACGATCCCTGGGGCTGGGTGCAGCTTTCGGAGTGGAAAACGTGGGGTGATGTCGCCCGGTGGGGAGTGCCGCTCTACAACACCTCCGAGCCCCTGCCCGGAGAGATCGAGGAGGAGCTCACTCGCATCCGCTCGCTTCCCAAGCCGGAGGACCAGGTGCGCGCCGCGCTCTGGTATGTCCAGGACAACATCCGCTATCTCGGCATCGAGATCGGCCCCAACGCCCACCAGCCGCACCGCATCTCGGAAATCGTGGCCCGGCGCTTCGGCGACTGCAAGGACAAGACGATCCTCCTCTGCGCGATGCTGCGCAACCTTGGCTTCCAGGCCGATCCCGCGCTCGTCACCACGGATGGCTGGCTGAAACACGACAACTGGCTTCCCTCCGCCTGGGCGTTCGACCACGTCGTCGTCCACCTCTCGCTGAACGGCAAGACGTATTGGCTCGATCCCACAGAGGACAACCAGGGCGGCGCGTTGGGCGAGATTTATTTCCCGGACTACCACCAGGCGCTCGTCCTGCGCGACGACACGACGGACCTCACCGAGATCAAGGCGGGCGGCTACGAAACCTCCAGCACCGACGTGAAGGAAAATTACGATTTCCCGGATTTCACCGGCCTCGTAAATCTCTCCGTCGAGACCACGTACCGCGGCCACGCCGCCGACGTCATGCGCCGTCACCTGGAGAACTACAGCAGCGAGGAGATTACCAAAAACTACCGGAACTTCTACGGCCGCGATCACGACAACATCCAGTCGCTCGACTCCCCCGAGTTCACTGACGATCGCTCCCGCAACATCATCACCTGCCGCGAAAAATACGTGATTCGCGACTTCTGGAAAGACGGCGATACCAGGAACAAACTCAAGGGCAAGATCGACGCCGACATCGTAAGCGAGAGGCTCTCGCGCCCGGACTCCTCCTCCCGCGAGATGCCGTACGCCATCGACTTCCCCTCCCGCGTGAGCAGCGTGATCGAGCTTTCCTTCCCGAGATCGATGAATTTCGATTCCGACTCGGAGACGGTGAACGACCCTTCGTTTCACTACTCTTTCTCGGCCACACCGGATGGAAGCCGCCTCACCCTGCGGCACAAGTACGAAGCCAAATCCGACCACGTGCCCCCCTATCGCATGGGCGGCTATCTCTCCAATCTCAACCGGGCCTACGGCTCCACCGGCTACCAGATCACCGTGCCCGACTCGTGGGCAAAGAACGGCGCGCAGGACGAACCGGACAAACCGGCCGTGCAACCGCACAAGCTGTCCTCTTTGAAAAGCACGCTGATCGTCCTGCTGACCCTGGGCGCCGCCGGTCTCCTGGGGGGGGCTTTTTTCCTGCTCCTCTTCGCCGTGCTGGCCTTCCGCATGCACCGCCAGCCCAAGCCCGTCCCGGCGTCTCCGTTTCAGTCTCCCAACACACCTCCGGGCGTCTAGGATCAGTCCATACCGCAATGGCCATCGAGGAAAAACTAGCCGCACGGCTCAAGGCGGCGGGGATTCGGCCCGAGGACATTACCTTTTCCTTCACCCGTGCCAGCGGTCCCGGCGGCCAGCATGTCAACAAGGTCAGCACCTCGGTGGAACTGCTGCATATCCCCACCGGCACCCGGGTGGTCGCAAGCGACTCTCGGTCGCAGCACACGAATCGCAACCTGGCTCTCCTTCGGTTCGTCGAGAGGATCGAAGCCGCCCGTACCGCCGCCGCGCAGAAACGCAAAGCCGAGGCCTCGAAAAAGCGCCGCCAGCGCGCCAAGCGCAGCTACGGCACAAAGCAGGAAATGCTGCGCGACAAGAAGCATCGCGGAGAGACGAAGAAATTGCGCGGCAAAGTGCAGCCTGGAGGTCACGGGTAAACAACCCGATTTTTTCTACTCGCTGCAAGGCCCATAGCATCGCTTTACGCCCCTCGCGTTTTTCCAGAGGCGTCTCCCCCATTCACTTCATCTGCACGACGACTTTCCCCTTCGCCCGGCCTCTTTCGAGATAGGCCAGCGCGGCCTTCGCCTGATCAAACGGGAAGACATTGTCGATGACCGGCCGGATTTTGCCTGCCTTGAGGAGCTCACCGATTTCCGCGAGTTGTCCTCCGTCGGGATGCACGAAGAGAAACGAATAGGTCGCGCCTTTTTTCTTGGCCCTGCGGATGATGCCGCCGCTCAACAAGCCGACCACGGACTTGAGAACAAAGTTCATGCCGCGAGCGCGCGCAAACGCCGCGTCCGGTGGCCCGATGAGCGAGACAATGCGGCTGTTCGGTTTTAGGACTTTCAGGGATTTCTTGAGTGCCTCCCCTCGGAGGGTGCCCAACACGACATCGTAGTTGCGCAGCACGTCTTCAAACTCCTGTTTCTTGTAATCGATCACTTCGTCGGCGCCGAGGCCTTTGACCAGGGCGACGTTCCCCGTGCTCGTCGTCGTTCCCACTGTCGCGCCGAAATGTTTGGCGAACTGGATCGCGAATGTGCCGATGCCACCCGAACCCGCGGGAACGAATACCTTTTGGCCAGGCCGAAGTTGCGCTCGCTCTTTCAAGGCCTGCCAAACGGTCAATCCGACCATGGGGATGGAAGCCGCCTGCACAAAATCCAGGTTGGCCGGCTTGAGCGCGGCGGCGCTCTCCGGCACGACGGCGAAGTCGGCAAGCGTTCCCGTGCCCAGGTCGAAGACGCTCGCGAAAACCGCATCGCCCTTCTTGAAGCGAGTCACCCGACTGCCCACCTCCACCACGATGCCGGCCACGTCGCTGCCCAGCGTCGCCGGGAGGTCGAAGCGGAGCATCAGCTTGAACGTTCCTTTCGGGATCATGGTGTCGATCAAGTTCAGGCCGACAGCGTGAACCTCGACAAGAACCTCGTCCGGCTTGACGGTCGGACGGGGAAGATCGGCAAATACAATGTTGTTCGCTTTGGCGTAACGGGTAAAAGTGAGCGCCTTCATAATCAGGGCATTGATTTGGTGATGGTTGAGTGAGCGAATGAGCAGGATTCGTGAGGGCTAGGACTGCAGCCTTGACCAAGAGCGGTATCGCCGGGCCAGGAGCTTATTCCTCAACTGGTCCCGGATGATGCTGAAGATCGCGCTGGCATTTGCGAGAGGTCGCTGGCCGTCGCCCAGACGCTGCAATTGCCGCTGGATAACGGCCATATACGCGACTGAGGCCAGCATCTTGTCCTTGAACTTGATGGTGGGCAACACGCCGTCCCTGGGTTTGGCCTCCCTCCACGTTAGCGGCAGACCGGGGTCCATCGCCAGCGAGGTAGCGATGCCGACAAGGGACACGCCCTGGCTAAGCACGCCTTCCGCGACTTCACGCCGACGGATGCCGCCAGTCGTCATGATCGGCATTCGGGCGACCTTGGATATGTCGCGGGCAAATTCCAGAAAGTAAGCTTCGCGCGCCAGGGTCCGTCCGTCCCGTGTCTGGCCCTGCATGGCCGGCGCTTCGTAACTGCCACCGGAAAGCTCCACGAGGTCCACACCACTGGAGTTGAGCATCTTTACGACCTCCAGAGCGTCGTCGGAATCAAAACCGCCACGCTGAAAATCCGCCGAGTTGATTTTGACGCCCACACAGAATTCCCGTCGCACCGCGCCCCGCACGGCGGAGACGACTTCGAGCAGAAACCGCACACGATTCGCCATGCTGCCGCCCCATTTGTCCTTTCGCAGATTCGTCAGGGGCGAAAGAAACTGGCTGATGAGGTAGCCGTGAGCCGCGTGAATCTCAACACCCGTGAATCCGGCGGCTTCAGCCTCGCGGGCGGTATCGGCAAATCGCTGAATGATCTGTCTGATTTGCGTTTCGTTGAGCGCTTTGGGTTTGGCGATGAGCTTGGAGTGTTTTCCCAAATCCACAGCGACCTCGGACGGCGCCCAGCCGGGTTGACCCAACACCGCCATGGTTTGGCGGCCGGGATGATTGATCTGCATCCACACTTGCGCTCCATGACTGCGAGCGGCTTTGGCCCATGCCCTGAAGGGCGCAAGATCCATGCCTCGCTGCAAAACCACATCTCCCGGACTGCCAAGAGCGAGTGGATCGATCATCACGTTGCCGGTAATGATGAGGCCCACTCCGCCTTGGGCGAAGTTCGCTTCCATGCGCGCCAGCCGGGCATCCGGAGCCTGTCCCGGCCCGGCCAGGCTCTCGGCCATCGCCGCCTTGGCGATGCGATTGGGGATCACAGTTCCGTTGGGCAGCACCAGCGGAGAAAATAATCCGGGGGAAGTAGCAGCGTGGGAGGAAGCGCCGGAGGGCGCGTCCGCGAAAGAGGTTTTCATGACCGAGTCCTGGTTAATTCAGTTGGAATTCCTTGCGTAAAGCGCGATCGAACAGGCTCGCTGGAAGAAAACGGCGGAGTCGGCTCAACGTGACACCTTTGCCGACGGGGTAGCGGAGCCGGGGCGACTCGGCGGTCAGCGCCGTAAAAACGGCTTCCGCCACAAGATGCGGGTCGTCACCGTACGCAATGCCCTTCCGTGTCAGCTCCAAAATTCGACCACGGTGAACGGCATATTCGTCGAGCTGAACATCGGCGTCTTTCCCGCTGTGGCTGATGTTGCTCTTCGTGAAGGCTGGCTCGATGAGCAATGCCCGAACTCCAAAGCGACGCACCTCGTGGTCCAGCGACTCGGTGTAGCCTTCCATCGCATGTTTGCTCGCAGCATACATGGCCATGAAGGGCGACGGGAGCAATCCCACCACTGAACTGATATTGACGAAACGGCCGAAGCCAGCCCGTCGCATTCCCGGCAGGACGGCATTCGTCACCCGCAAGACGCCAAAGAAATTGGTTTCAAACTGCTGGCGAGCTTCCGTGAGACTTGTTTCTTCCACCGCTCCAGTAAGAGCGTACCCCGCATTATTGACCACAAATTGAATGGGCCCGCTTTTTTGGACGATGCTCTGGACTGCGCCAGCCACGCTGGCGTCGTCGGTGACATCCATGCCAATCATTTCCACGCTGGGAATCGGGCGGGCCGACTTCGGATCACGCGCCGTGCCGAAGACGCGAGCACCCCGTTCGGCGAGTAATTGGGCGATTTCCCGACCGATGCCGGAAGAGGCGCCGGTGACCAGGGCAGTTTGGTTTTTCAGGGATGTGATCATAGATAAAAGAGTTCGGCCATAAAGATGATGTTCATAATCTAAACGTCAAACACTTTTTGATGTTGATTGACATCATTGACCGGGAAAGCGTTAGTCTCGGGAGGAGAATCCAAAGAATGAAAGTGACGAAAACGCAGGCCCGGGAGAACCGGGCGCACATTGTGGAGACGGCCTCCGCGCTGTTCCGTGAGCGCGGCTACGACGGCGTGAGCGTGGCGGATTTAATGGCCGCTGCCGGTTTTACTCACGGCGGATTCTACAAGCATTTCCGGTCCAAGGCGGACCTGATGGCAGAAGCCGCAGCAAACGGTTTTTTACAGTCTGCCGCAAATATGGCGGAGAAAGATGAAGCCGCGTTCGTGCAAGAATACGTATCCCGGAAACACCGCGACGCGCCCGGCCATGGCTGCACGCTCGCGGCTCTTTGTGGGGACGCCGCGCGCCAGCCAGAAGAGATCAAGGAGAGCTTCGCCGCCGGCATCGAAGGCCAGCTCGCCACCTTGGAGCGTGAAGATGGTGACTTGAGCGAAATCGCGAAACGCGAAGCGCGAGTCCGGAGGATCGACACGCTTGCCCATGCCCTGGGCGCCATCGTTTTGTCACGGGCCTGTCCAGACGACTCCCCGTTGGCGGACGAGATTCTGGAAATCTGCCGCACCCGGATACTTGAGTCTCTATGCCACGAAAGCAAGTCAGCCAAATCCCAGAAGCAGAGACCCCGACAGGTCGGAGAGTAAGGTAAGTCCGCGCCAAGGGGCAGCTACGGGAAGGGGTAATATTTCCGATTGGCAGGTTATGGCACCAGAGATAGTGCACTGTCATGCCCGATGCCCTTAACGACATCGCCAGGGAGATTCACCTGGCGGCCTCCGGCGATGCGCCATGACCGCGTCCGCACTCATGGCGAAATGTGCGGCAGAGATCCAGGGGCGGCTCGGCCTGCGCCTGGGCCTGGTGATCAGCCTCTATATCGGGCTCTATCTTGCCACCGGACAGAATGACATCCTGAGTGTCGCGGTGCTCGCCGGGGGACTGTACATCGCCAGCGAAGGGCTTCGCCTCGGGTATTGGCTGACCATCTGCCATTACCTCATCGGTCTTTCCGCATTCCTCCTCCTGTATCTCACGATCGGCATCCCCTGGCTTTTCGCCCTCTTGTGCGGAGCACTCGCTCTGGGCGTCATCTCGCTCACCCGGCTGGCGGCGGAGTTGCGCCCATTTGGAAACTGGATCTTTATTCCCGCAGTTTACCTGGCCTGTGAACTGGGCGAAAATCGAAGCTGGCCGCAGCGACTGGCCAGTTTGCCGGAAACGCTTCTTTATTCGCTGATCGGCCTGGCAGCCGTGCTGCTCCTGATGTTCAGCCGGAAAAAGAAACCGGCAGCGACGCTTTCCTTGCTGACAGCGAGACTGGGCGATCCGAATCTGCAATGGAAGCGTCAGGCTGTCGCCGCATTCTTCGCCGTGCTCACGGTCGCCGGAGTGGCGATCACATTCCAGCTTCCCAACTCGCAGTGGATGATCTGGTCCTCCCTCAGCGTCATCGCCATCGACCTTCCCGCCTCGCGAGCAAAACTCGGCGACCGCATGTTTGGCACGATCGTCGGCTGTCCGCCAGGCTTCCTCTGCGGGTGGCTGCTCCCCCGCAATGAGACGGTCTTCGCCCTCGCCACTCTGGGCATCCTCCTCTCTCTCGTGGCGTTTCGCACCTACCGGGTAGGCTTCACCGTTCGGTGCGCCTTGACCGCCCTCGCTGCCGTGGCTGGAGGCGGGAGCGCATCCATCGCGGAACAACGCGTCGGCAATGTCATCATCGGCGGCATCATCGGACTGGTCGCCCAGCATCTGGCCGAGTGGGTCGCCCGAGCCCGGCGCCTCAAGAGGTAAACCGGTATATCAGTCGCGCAGTGACGGATGGCCTCCGGCCTGCGCGGCCTCGGCTCACGTCGCAGCCTGGCGAGCCGTTTTCCGATCTCGGGAAAAGACCGTTGACAAATCAGGCGCCCGCACGTAGCTATACCTCCATCCTGTAGCTGAAGCTACATTTCGAAAACACGGATGCCCATTTCGATCCGTGAGCAGGCAGACAGATCGAACCGAACAGATGAATCCATGAAAAACAGACATATCGCCCTTTTGTGCCTCGCACTTGTCACATTGACTCTCCCGAAAGCGTTTGCGGCAGACGCCGCCCCATCCACAAAACCGAAGCGCATCCTCACGTCGTTCACCATCATTCAGGACATGGCGCAGAATGTCGCCGGCGACAAAGCCATCGTGGAATCCATTACCAAGCCTGGGGCGGAAATCCACGAATACGAGCCAACGCCGCTGGATATCGTCAAAGCGCAGTCGGCCGACCTGGTGCTTTATAACGGCATGGGCCTGGAGCGCTGGTTCGAGAAGTTCTTCAAAACCGTGAAGGGCGTGCCGGTCGCGGTGCTCACCGAGGGTATCGAACCGCTGAGCATCTCGGAAGGCCCCTACAATGGGAAACCGAATCCCCACACCTGGATGTCCCCGGCCAACGCAGTCATTTACACGGAAAACATTCGCAAGGCGCTGGTGAAGATCGATCCGGCGAATGAGGAAACATACAACGCAAACGCAGCCGCCTACATCAAGGAGCTCAAGGCCATCGATGACCCGGTCCGCGAGAAGCTCGCACAGATCCCGGAAAATCAGCGGACGCTGGTTTCCTGCGAGGGCGCGTTCTCCTATCTCCTCCGCAACTACGGCATGAAGGAACTCTACCTGTGGCCAGTGAATGCCGACGAGGAGGGAACGCCGCAGCAGGTCCGCAAAGTCGTCGATACCGTGAGGAAAGACAAAATCCCCGTCGTATTCAGCGAAAGCACGATCAGCCCGAAGGCCATGCTCCAGGTGGCCAAGGAGACCGGCGCAAAATATGGCGGCGTGCTCTACGTCGACTCCCTCACGACCGAGGATGGCCCGGCGCCAACCTATCTGAAGCTGCTCCAGTACAACGCAGACACCATCGTCAAGGGCTTCACCGGACAGTGAAGTCCTTGCAAAACCACGTAATGCCTCCTTCCCTCGGGACACATGGCCGGAAAGGAACCTCATGATCAGCGATCAAGCATCTCTCGAAGTCCACGTGAGTGACGTAACGGTGACCTACAACAACGGTCACACCGCGCTCCACGATGCGTCTTTTCATCTCAGAAGCGGGTCCATCTGCGCGCTCGTCGGAGTGAATGGCAGTGGCAAATCCACCCTCTTCAAAGCGATCATGGGATTCGTCCGGCCATCGAGAGGCTCGGTCACGATCGGAGGGCGCCCCGTCAAGGAGGCTCAAAAGAAAAGCTGGGTCGCCTATGTTCCGCAGTCCGAGGAGGTCGACTGGACCTTCCCTGTCAGCGTGTGGGACGTGGTGATGATGGGCCGGTATGGCTTCATGAATTTCCTGCGCACGCCACGCCCCGAGGATAAGCGACTGGTCCGGGAAAGTCTGGAGCGGGTAAAGATGTGGGACTTCCGGGACCGCCAGATCGGCGAGCTTTCCGGCGGGCAGAAGAAGCGGGTCTTCCTGGCTCGCGCCCTCGCGCAAGGCGGACGGGTCATCCTGCTGGACGAGCCGTTTACCGGAGTGGACGTCAAAACCGAAGCAGCCATCATCGAGCTTCTCCGAGAGCTGAGGGCGGCCGGGCACATCATGCTTGTGTCGACGCACAATCTCGGTTCCGTGCCGGAATTCTGCGACCAGGTGGTGCTCATCAATCGCACGGTGCTGGCATCTGGCCCGACGGAGGAGGTCTTCACCCAGGCCAACCTGGCCCTTGCCTTCGGTGGCGTGCTGCGGCAGTTCCAGTTTGACCACTCCACCGTGGACGACTCGGACGGGCGGGCGGTGACACTGCTGACTGACGACGAACGTCCCGTGGTGCTGGGACGCGGCGGACATCTGGAGCACCGGCTCTCAGATGAGGGGAAACAGGGAGACGAGTCATGATCGAGCAACTGACCATCCCGTTCCAATACGAGTACATGCTCAAGGCGATCTTCGTGAGCGCGCTTATCGGAGGCGTCTGCGCATTTCTTTCGTGCTTCGTAACGCTCAAGGGTTGGTCGCTGATGGGAGACGCCCTCTCCCATTCCATCGTACCGGGCGTGGCGCTGGCAGTGATGCTGGGCCTGCCCTTTGCCGTCGGCGCGTTCTTCGCGGGCCTGCTCGCCGCGGCTGCCATGGGCTTTGTCAAAGCCAAGACGCCGATTCGCGAGGACGCAACGATAGGCATCGTATTCACGAGCTTTTTCGCGCTGGGTCTGCTTCTCATTTCGTTGTATCCCACGGGATTCAATCTCCGCACCATCGTCTTCGGGAACATGCTTGGCATCGCGGATTTTGACATCCTCCAGGCGATCGTGATCTGCGCCATCGCCATGACTGTGCTGCTGGCCAAATGGAAGGATCTTCTGCTTTTCTGCTTTGATGCGAACCAAGCCCGCTCCATCGGGCTCAACACCACCGCCCTGCATTTCATCCTGCTGTCTCTTCTCTCAGCAGTCGCCGTGGCCGCCCTCCAGGCGGTCGGCGCCTGTCTCGTCGTGGCCATGCTCGTGACCCCCGGCGCAACGGCCTATCTGCTGACCGACCGTTTTGGAAGGATGCTGGGCATCGCGTCGACGATGGGTGTATTGACATCCGCCGCCGGAGCCTATGCGAGCTATTTCCTCGATGGTTCCGTCGGAGGATGCATCGTGGTGCTCCAGACGACACTGTTCCTCCTGGCGTTTGCCTTTGCTCCCAAACACGGAATGCTCGCGTCGAGGCGTGCCAGTCGGAAGGCGATTGCCGCCACACTCCAGGAGGTTTCGGCATGAATGCAGCCGTCGAACTTTTCCTCCAGGACCCGGCCGCGCCATTCCGGCACCAGTTCATGCTCGAGGCGCTCGGCGTGGGGGTGCTGGTGGGCGTTGTTTGCGCGATGCTCTCGTGCTACCTCGTGCTGAAGGGCTGGTCGCTCATGGGGGACGCCATCTCGCACGCGATGCTCCCGGGCATCGTGCTCGCCTATGTCGCGGGGCTACCTCTTTCCGTGGGAGCCTTTGCCGCCGGGCTGCTGTGCGCCTCCGCGACAGGCTTCATCAAATCGCATAGTCGCGTGAAGGAAGACACTGTCATGGGAATTGTCTTTACCGGTCTCTTCGGTCTGGGGCTGGTGTTGTTCACCAAGGTCAAAACCGACGTGCACCTCAACCACATCCTTTTCGGGAGTCTGCTCGGCATCTCGCAGTCACTCATCATTCAGACCTCAGTCATCGGTGGACTCACATTGCTCGCGATCCTG
>Ga0097683_1002430_pt1 | contig 16999 bp, 9 predicted proteins | sample ThiBio_1000_plan_2_FD_72846 | JGI IMG/M metagenome (GOLD analysis project Ga0097683, IMG submission 72846) | Wastewater bioreactor microbial communities from Cape Town, South Africa - Thiocy_cont_1000_plan - 1398105538256 (version 2) (version 2) ...
CTTGAATTTACCTGTTATACGAAGGATTCGTTTCCACATAAACGTATAAATTTCTTCGTCATTCGCACAATTTTCTCTTGCTTTAGCAAAACTTTCATTGAGAATTGTCAAGAACATACTGAAACAAACAAAAACTACGATAAATATGAACAAACTAAATGCCACCGGTCCTAAAATAGCATCTGCATCAATTAATTCATGTGCATCAAATTTCATTAATGTCATTTCAAATAACATGCCAGCTGTTTGAATAAGACTCGATGCTTGAAAAAATTTCGAACAGAATAATAAATAGAACAAGCACATATAACCAAAGAAGACAATGGAAAACATAGTAGCAAAACCAAGTAATTCTTTGCTAGCCAATTTAAGTGTATCGAAAAAGAAGTAAACACGTGAATTAAAACGAAATAATCGAAGTAATTTAATTGTACCAAAAAAGCAACAATAAGCATACATAAATTGTAAGAAATCATTTAAATAAGTTAAATATTGTAGATTAACATAAGCATATCCATTTGTTTTAGCAAATATATCGCCAATACGTGAACATTCTTTTGTTCGAAGAATGAAAAGTGCAACACCCATCCATGAACAAACAATAATACCAAGTTCAATAATAACCCAAAATTGAGTGAAATATTTTCGTTTTAATCGAAATAATTTCTGAATTTCAACAACCATAAAATAAATGATGAGTACAAGATATAATACGATTAAAACAATCGTCGATGAAACATAGAAAAGAATTGGTTCGAATCGAAGTTTAATATGTAAACCACCTGTTGACAAAATTTCAGTTAAAATTAAAACCGATGTAAACAATTGAACATTTGGATTGTATAAATTAAATTGAATAATAACAGCTCGTGTTTGACTATCGATCCAATTGTTTTCATGTAATGCTGATAGATTCGAATAGATTTCACTGATTCGACCACGAAATTCATAAACATAACCACCAGGTGGATACCTGGCATGATTACCGACAATTGTGTAAGTATCTAACTCTTCTTTTGATTGATATTGAAATGCTTTTTCAAGTGTTGAATTTCCTTTCGATGTTGTAACATTTTCCCATGCTATTAAAAACGAATCTCGTTCTTCGTTCGATAAACGAAAGTCAAGTTCACATGATAAATTGAATGTTTTCAATTTACATGGTTCAGATCGAACTCTCACTTGTCTCATTGTTGCCCAACCAATCAATCGATTGGAAGTATCATTCATATAACCACTGAGATATCTCGGTGGATCACCATTGTACCAAGCTTGTGCACGAAGTCTTTTAACGAATGTTCGATTTAACCATCGATAGTAATCAGTAATAGTTAAAACATTTTTGAATTTGAAATCATTTTCCAAATGTTGAACTTGAAGAAATGGAGCAGCTGTTCGATTCGAATAGGTTATAACGAAAAGTAAAACAATGAAAACAATATAAACGCCAGCTTCACTAACAAATGTCCACATATGAACTTCTTTCATTCGTTGATCGCGTGCATGATTAATTTCATATTGATTTAAACGATTGGGTTCGATCGTCGGATGATAGATTGCATAGAATTCTTTCGTTCGTCGTTGATGAAGATATTCATCGTTATCATCGATTTCAATTAAATATTCGTCGGCTTCTCGATCTTTATCCGATTTTCGACAGAAACAAGCAAAAAATATTGCCAATGTAACGATTTTTATCGGTTGAGTCAGCAGAACAGATGAGAAAAAGCCAGTTAAAATCGATGCTAACCATTGTTGTGTTTTGACATCACCGAATTCAATACCACGAACGATAATAAAAAACATCGAAACACCAACTAAAATCACGCATAGACCGTAGGCAATGAACATACACCACCATGGAAATGTGAAGCCTCTCTTCTTTTTATTAATAACAACGCCTCGTGGTCGAAGACGACGAAACATTTGAACTACCAGGAGACTCGGAAACAAGGCTAATATTTCGACCGCAACGCCAATGGCAATTTGTTCTTTTGCAATGACAATTGGACCAATTGATAAAACATTTGTGGAATTATTTGATTTGGCTTGATTGGACAGATCGTAGTACATGATATTGAGAAACATGGAGAGAAAAAATAGAACAAAACAGCATGTACATCGTTGAACACGAGTGAATTGATTCGATGGCGGTCGAGAGAAGATCGAAAACCATAGATGACCATCGGAAACACTATGATAAGCTTGTTTGGATAATAAATATGAAAATTGTGTTTTTTCCGTGTCACTTGCAGCTGGTAGGACACGTTCAATTTGTCCGTCATCTTTTTCCACGGCTAACCATCGTTGACAGATGAAATAGAACGTGTCCATTGTTTGAAGATCTCGTACGACGATATATTTCAAAAACCATGATGCCGATGAACCTTTGCCACTGTTATCATGCCAAATATGAAAATAAGTCAATGGACCTAAACTTTTCGGCACGGACATAACGAATGCATCGATACCGCCCTGTTCGAAAATGTTTCGTTTGGGATCGGAAAATAATCGAACTTTGGTTTGATCCTGATCACCAGCGAGAATAAATTGTACTTTCGATTTTGTATGTGATTCTTTTCGATGGCCAGTGAACACAAGAATCTGATAATTATATCCGTCCGATGGATCATTGTCTTCTAACGGTGTAACACCTAATTTTTCCAAGTCTTTCTTATCTTTAAAACGAGCAAATATGACTAATAAGAGATAGATAATCGTTACAGTGATGACAGTTGAATAAATTGTTTTATTTCTCGCAAAATCAGCATTAGCAAATATATATTGCCAATTGACTGGCTCAGGTAAAACAAGATAACCGCCGGCAAATGTTGTTAAATGAGTTGACAAACATTGTGTTTGATTGTGATTGGTTTGAGAACCAACACGTACTCCATCGTCTTGCCATTGATTATTTTCATCGAGATAGTAACAACCTGATGAATAAATTCTTAGATTATAATTTGTTGTGAAATTCGATCGTTGATCGACAATCGGTGGACTATGAACTTTAACATTGATTTCAGATGAATTCAGTTCACGTAAACCGAAAATTAATGAACGATGATTTTGAGTTTGTTGATTATCAAGAAAATAATGATAAATCCCATCATTCGAAAGAATTGTCCAACCATCGATATCAGCCATTGAACTATTCAATTGTGGTATGCGATCGAATTTGTAAATGAATAAATAAGCAACATGGATATCTATCGGTTGAATTTCAATATGAAGTGAACTCGAAAGACTCGTACTATGGCTACTAAGATTAACATAATGTAAATTGAATAATTGTTGATGAAGTGTTGAGTCAATTGAAGTGACATTTTGTAGAATCATCGATGGAACGACTCGATTCGGATCACGTGGAATGATAATTTCAATTGGATGACTGTCATTCGCATGAACGGGAAGTTCATTGGCATTTTCATCCACAATCGAGAGGGAAACTAATCGTGAGACATGTGTATTTGCTGATACTTTCGAATTTCCAAATGGTGCCAATGGTTGAGTCATTGATCGAATGATTTTCTGTGTTGAAACATCGATTTCAAGCGAGAGAATTGTTTGTGATGTATGAATTGTTAGTTTTTGTCCGATAGTCAAATGTACACTCAACATGACAGTTAATTTTGAAATGATTTCATTGAATTGATGAATGATTCGATTAGCTGTTTGTTTTTGATGGTAACTATTTTCATTGATAATCAAATCTGATTGATCAGCATTACGTGTCGAATCTAAATCTAAAACAATTGTACGTTCTTGCAATGGACCGTTGACAGCCTATAAAATTCGAAGTTTTTTTTTTTAAAAACGAATGAAAATATCTTCTTACAGTAAGAACATTCGAGGCACATTCAATGAGTGCTGTTGCAACAATTTGAAGATCTTCGAAGGCAATATTCGATGGCGTGGAAAACAGAGCACGTGTCAATCGATAACATCGATTTGCTGCATTTGTTACTGTTAATCGTGTTAATTGATTTGTTGCTTTAGTTAATTGTGCCAATGTTGATGCTTGTAATTTGATGGTATTTAGTGTTGTTATTGGAAGTTGAATGAGTTCGATTGTTAAATCTTCTCGAAGTTTGGCATAGAAATTCAATTGACGAGTGAATTCAAGTAATGCTGATTGTTTCATTGTTGTTTTTGTTGATGATGATGGAGATGGAGATTGGTCATCTAATGATGAAATCGAAATATTTGAAAGAGGAATACCATTTTGAACAGCTTGATCAATGAGTTCATTATTTTTCTGATTCAATTCTTGACAAATTTGAATGATTAATTGATTGATTGAATTTTGATTTCCGATTTTGAATTTATTCGATAAATCTGTAAATTCATCGGTTTGTGTAACTCTGGCTGTTAGATTGTATTCAGTTATACTATCGAATCGATCTCGAATTGCAACGATGACATTCAACGATGATGATGGTAATCGAATTTCAAAGTTGGAATTCGATGAATAGCCAATAAAGATTTTCTTTGAATGGTCGCTTGTCCAGACATAAACTAAGTAATCCTTAATTCCATCTTCATCGAACCAATCTGCACATGAAATTGTAAACGAAGTATCTGTTGCGGAATCGATACTTGGTGAAATTAAACAAGAACCATTGATAGGTGGTTGATTGACGATGATATTCAATGAACTGATACCTTTTGTCGATGGAAATGAATAGATAACTTCGAATTTCCAATTTTTAATTTGTGGATTGTTTAAAAACAATTGTTTTGGTACTGTAAAATTACTTGATTTCTTGTCATAGGATAAATTCATTGATTCAGAATAAATTCTCCATGTTATACTTTCAATGTTTGTACAATTTCCAATACAATTTGAAGATAATGTCAGTGGTGTTGTTGGATTAATTCGTTTTGAATTTGTTGAAATTGAAATGATCGGTCGAGGAGTAAGACCTGCAATTCGAACACGAGCATAGCCTGTTGCTTGTCGAGCAGGATTTCGACGATTTTTCATCGAAACTATAAATTGATAGATTCGATTCGGTTGAAATGTTTTACCAGGAATAGTTAATGGTGAGTTCGAAGCATTGATTTCTGTTTGCTTTTTATTGAAACGATAAGAATAGTTATATATCCAATCCTAGAAAACAACCAGATAATCAGATAATCTTTTGAAAATGAACTCATACTTACACTACTATCGAATGTATCTTCATCAGGATCAATGGAGAATAATCCTGGATTGAATGTAAGATCTTGTTCATGTCCAATTGTAATCATTGATGTTCCGAATGGAAGTAGATTTGATGTAATAGGCGATGGGATAATTTGTATGTAAATCGATTGTGATATTGTTGATTCTAACGAACCGATTATAGTCATTTGAAATTCGATTTGATAGATTCCATATGCAAGTGTTCGAGATGGAATATGTAATTCTGTTGATGTTGTTACGATATTTTCATCGAATTCAATTGCATTCGAACATGATGTTGTACAAATTTTAACTGTCCATTGAAATTGAACTGATATTGGTTGATTACAATCAAATTTTATCATTGAAGTAATTACAAATTCTTCACTACGAAAGAATGTTGATCCACCAGAAGACAATGTCATTCGAGGATTGTCACAAGCTGAAATTAACTTATGACTTGAATTCGATGGCGCAGCAAACTGTTCCTTTTGATGATCATTGAGATCAATACGAAATAAATCACCAGTACTATCCAGTTCGTTATTGGAACAAACATTCGACTCATATTTGCCGTCAGCTCCTCCGATCAACACCAGTGCCAGACATATATTGAAAAAATCACGAGAAAACATTTTTAAAAATGACTGGTAACAAAGTATTTCCTGTTGATTAAATATTATTTTCTTGTCCAATATTTTAGTTACTGCAAAGTCAACTCTCGTCAGAAACGTTTATTTTTTCAAGACAGCAAATATGTCCTAATTTACACAATAAAAATAAGTTTTTTTTGTTTTTCTATTGAATATTTACAAATAAAAATCATTATTTATCTTGTAAATACTCGACAGAATTCGAGATATCGATCTGAAAATAAAGACATATGTCCTTCTTTTGATAGTGATTATTAAAATGTCATGAAAAAAGTTTTCTCTAACAAAAGAAAATGAAGATTTTACTGAAAATTTATCTCGATATTTTTCTTTGTTCTTTGATTACAAACACTTTTCCTCAAACGAATTTTCGTCTAACCGATGTCAATGATCGGACATTCGCACATGATTGTCTCCAATTGTCGGTTTTACCAATTAGTACCAAAGATTCACAGGAAATTTTATCATTTTGTTTGACTAATGATTCGTTGTCAAAATGGCCTATTCAAATAAATCCTCTCGATCAAAATTTTACTTTTGCTGATCTTCGAAAACAAAATGTAACTAGCGAACAATTATATCGATGGTCAGCATCGATTGATTTAATCGAACAATATCAATTCTATCTCATCTATAATCAATCATCAATGTCAACGAATCTATTCTACAATTGCTCAAAACCAAGATTTGGCAGTCAATGTCAATATGAATTTCTTTATTTACCATTGGAAAACTCTACATTAGAAGAAACAATTCGTTATTTATATAAGATTGAATATAAACCAACAAGTTTGACATGTTACATACATTTAAAATGTAATCGAGGTTCGAAATTGATTTGTCTCGATTGGACAGAAATCTGTGATCAACACGTTCATTGTGTCGATGATCAAATTGATGAAAAGTTCTGCGGTCAATTACTAATTAATGAATGCAATGAAGATGAATATCGATGTCGAAATGGGCAATGCATTTCGAAACAATTCGCTTTTGATGAGTTGAACATTGATGAATGTCTCGATCGATCGGATAACCTTATGATCATTAAATTAAAAGAGAAAGAATCGATGAACGGTCCAATTATTAACTATGAAGATATAATATGTGTTGAAAAAAATGTAAATACAGAACCACGACAACTCATTTCAAGTTCTTGTGATGTCACACGTTATAATCTTCTACATGAATTCATATTCAGAGACACTTCAACTTCAACAACAATATCAAGTATTTGTCTTATTACATTTTATTGTATATTTTATTACGAAAGTTTTCGATATATAATATGTCAAGATATTTGCGAATATGACAAGTGTCGATTATTAATTAATGAAACGTGTCCTGATATTACTATAACACTATCAGCTCCTCTACTTTTTGGTCATGTTCGTGTCGGCTATTTTAAACAAACAAGTATAACCTCATATCGACGTCCTCCAGATTTAGTTTGTTATGATGAAAGATTGTGCGATGGTTTTTTATCGAATAATGTCACACTATATAAATATAATAATCAAACGTGCCGTCGAACTGCAGATACATCAGTTTCATTTGGACAATTTGGACGACAATCATCAACATTTGGTGAACATATTAAATCATTAAATAAATGGTTTCAACAGTGCAATATCATACTTTATGAAGATGTAGATCTTTGTACTGGTTCATCTATATATCGTTGCAAAGATTCAACTAAATGTATTCCAATATATAAACTTTGTGATGATATTGATGATTGTTATAAGAAAGATGACGAAAACTGTTCATTAACAAATGAAGTTTGTTCGCCAATAGAATCCAATTTACTTTTTAAATGTCCATTGAGTAACAAATGTATATCTTTAAATAAAGTTGGCGATAGTCGCTGTGATTGTAGGTATAATAATAAATACCAATTATGCGAAGATGAATTATCAAGTTCGTGTCAAATAAATCAATATGATACATGTAACGAACATGCGAAGAATGATATGACAAGAAAAGCCATTACATTTTCAACGATATGTGATGGATTCCAAGAGTTAGAACCAATTGTTATTAACGGAATGAATCATACTGATGAAACTGAATGTGAATTTTGGCACTGTAATAATACGTACACACGATGTAATGGATTTTGGAATTGTTTAAATGGAATTGATGAAATGAACTGTGATAAGAATCCATTAATCAACTGTCCATTGAATCATCATATCTGCCTTAAACCACGAACGTTTCAGTTAATATGCTTACCGTTAGAGAAAGTTAATGATGGTAATATTGATTGTCTTGGTGCAACAGATGAATCAACAAAATGTGTATTCGCGGATAATTATTTATTTTCGTATAGTTTTTATTGTGATGCTATCAATAATGAAGAATGTATAGATATCAATCTTATTTGTTATTCAAATTGTATCAAAGAAAATGCAAATCAGTTCTGTAATCTGGCTAGTGACCTCAGTTTCTTAACGAACTGTAGAGATATCAACAATTTAAATGATTCATACATACATCAATATTTTTGTTCACTTCCTAATTATCTATTGAAAGTTCAATTAGGATATTTCGCTCTGGATGAACCATTAACAAATAAACAACCGGATAAAGTACCAGAATTGAAACCAATAGAACAAACATTTTCATATAATTTCGAATGTCATCGTGGATATCCTCTTCGATTTCATTTTGATCCGAATCAAATTATTTGTCTTTGTCCACCAAGTTACTATGGTGATTATTGTCAATATCAAAATCAACGTGTGACTTTAACTTTACAATTTCAACCATATGCAGATTCTCGTCGAACGATATTTTCCATAATCGTTCAATTAATTGATAATACAACACAACGAATAATTCATTCGTCAAAAAAACTAACTTATGTCTATATTAAACATTGTCAAACGAAGTTTAATTTCTATTTAACTTATTCAACTCGTCCAAAACTATCAAATCGAACCTATTCAATTCATATTGATATTTATGAAAAGAATAATTTAGAATATCGAGGAAGTTTATTTACGCCATTAAAATTATCTTTTCTACCAGTGCAGCGTCTTGCTTATGTCTTGACTATTCCAAAAAATAATCAATTCAACAAAATAACTTATCCATGCATTCATGGCCAATGCATAAAATATGCTGAGAATACAAGTGAATCAACATTTTGCCGGTGTAAACCCGGTTGGACTGGTAAATATTGCTCAATTCCGTACAATTGTTCATGTGCATTGAATTTGTACTGTGCTGGAATTGAAGCTAATGGTCGATCAATTTGTATTTGTCCATTAGATCGATGGGGCCCACGATGTTTACTTTCGAATACAAATTTAGGCTGTCTAAACAATGGTCAATATGTTCTCGTCGATGATGATATGGTTTCAGAAAAGAAATTCTTCTGTATTTGTCCACAAGGATTTACTGGTGATCGATGTGAATTGGAAAACGTCAAAATTATTGTTTCATTTGATACTGAAATTGATTTGACATCAGCAGATTCTATGGTTGTTCATTTTATTGAAATGCAAATAGGTAATCCAGTTCGAAATGGTTCAACATTCCAATCGATTCCACTCTATCAGAAAGAAATTACTATTCAATGGTCTCGTCCATTTCACATTATTTTTACTGAACTATCGAATAAAAATTATTATTTAATTGCTGTGGAAAAAAATTACAATCGGTCACGAATTATTCGAAAAACTCTCTTATCATCCGATCGTTGCGGACATCTGAATGAATATGTCAATGATACAATTGCTAATTTTGCTCCTATTCGTCGAATTAAATACTATCATTTACCTTGTCAAAAATCGATTTCATGTTTTTATGATCAAGATCATTTTTGTTTGTGTCAACAGTTCGGTTCTCAACGTATTGCTAATTGTTTTCCATTTGATACAAATCTTGTTCATAATTGTTTTAAATTAAGCACCTGTCAAAATAATGGCCAATGTACACAAGATGATGTTCATTGTCCTCAAACATTTCGATGTGCATGTCGAAATTGTTCATATGGTTCATTATGTCAATTTAAATCAAGTTTATTTGATCTTTCACTCGATGGTATCATCGGTTTTCATATTCAACCAAATGTTCCTCTCAATCATCAACCTTCAATTGTTAAAATAACTTTATCATTCATTATTATTGTTTCTCTTGTTGGAATTATCAATGGAATCTTATGTTTTATTACATTTCAAAGTCATGAAACACGTAAAGTAGGTTGTGGATATTATCTCTATGCATCTACAATCACGTCATTTCTAACTTCGATTATGTTAATTTTGAAATTTTCAATTCTATTACATGCACAAATGGGCACGATTACTAATCGGATATTTCTCAATATTCAATGTTATTCATTCGATTATCTATTAGAAGTTTGTTTGAATATGGATCGATGGTTAAATGGTTTTGTTGCTTTGGAACGAGCATTTAGTGTTATTAAAGGAGTAAGTTTTAATCAAAAGAAAAGTATTCAAATAGCTAAATATACTATTTGTTGTCTTACTTTACTGACAATTCTATCGAATATTTACGATCCTATTCATCGTCAATTAGCTGATGATAATAGTAATGAAAATCAGAAACGTATTTGGTGTATTGTTTCTTATTCATCTCAATTGCTTGTTTTCAATCAATTTATTCATATGTTTCATTTTTTCGTACCGTTTATATTGAATATTATTGCACCATTGATCATTATTATTTTAGCAACTAAACGAAGACGAAATCTTCACACTGATCAATCACTTCATCAGATATTCTACGAACAAATTCATCAGAATCGTCATCTATTAATTTCGCCATGTATTCTAATCATCTTATCATTACCACGTTTAATCATTTCATTTCTTGCTGGTTGTATGCAAACAAATACTAGTCCATGGATCTATCTTATTGGATACTTAGTTTCATTTCTACCGTCAATGTTAATCTTTATTATTTTTGTTCTACCATCGAAATTATATCAAGGTGAATTCAGTAAATCTACTAAACAATATCAACGAAGCCTTCGAAGATTATTGTCTTGTTTACGATGTTTTTCCGATTATTAGTAGATTTTTAGATAAAACAGTCAAAATTAATTCGCTTTATATTTGTTCAACTCGTTTCTTTGTTCTTGAAAATCTTTGACCACATATTTCTTTGCTTCTTGTTGTAACCATAATTTATCTTTATGAGTTTCGATTAAATATTTAGCAAAACCAAATAATATATTGACTGCAACGCAAACACCAACGGTAAACAAGATGCCAACAAAAATGATTAATAATGCTCCACCATCACTAGAATTACTACGTGTACGTGATCTCCAATGTCTTGTCGTAGTTCTAGTAGAAGTACTATTCGAAGTATTAATCGGATGAGGGGACACACATGCTTGATAGATACGAAAAATGATAGACATGATACCAATAAACACAAAGAAACATACGACACCGTATAAATAACAAGTTAAAAAATTGATACGATAGCCATATTTTTTCTCATTGACTTTCATTAAAAAATAAGCTATGCCAATGATAATGCATTGAATAAATAATATTAATATGCATAGATCACGTGCAATGGAAATATAATATTTTGTTAATCGTTGTTTTTCGTCATCTGGCCGATCATTAATAGTTTCAATAACATATTCAAATGAACAAATATCACATGTTTTAAAACCACGACCATTTTTATTAATAGCTCGCCATTTATCGAGACATTCTCGATGAACATACGCTGAATTACCACTACAGAAACATGGACTAATAATATCATCTGGATGTTCATCATCCAAACATATTCGACATTGTTTTTTTGGTGATTCGGTTTCAGTCATACGTGCAAAACAAATTTATTTTCAAAATACAAAATAACGAAAAAGAAACACAAACAGTCATCGTCCTTGACGTGAAAATTATCGTGATTAATCACGTGTAAAAATATGCAGTCTTTTTATATACAATCATTGAATTCGTCTCTTTCATTTTGAAAATCTTTGACGATATATTTCTTCACTTCTTGTTTTAACCATAATTCATCTGCATGAGATTTTATTAAATCCTTGATAATTTTCAATATCACAAAAACACCATAGATGAAGAAGATGACAACAATGATGAGCAATATAATAGTATAGGCATTAATATCATGTTTCTTTTTAGTACCAGTAGAAGCAGTAGACTTGGATGTGCTAGGGACTGATTGTGGATCATTGGCAGACAATCTGTGCAGTCGAGGAAAATATAATGTAGAACTCCTCGTCGTTGATGTACTGGAATTCGAAGCATCAAAAACGTTTTCATATGCTTTGCTAATAGAAATAATAACAGTGATAAAGCCAATAAAAGCAACAAAAATCACAACACTGTATAAATAATAACTAAGAAAATTATGTTGATAATGGCCATGTGTTTCTCTATCGACTGCTCTTAGATAATAAGTCAAGACAATAATAACACATTGACTGTATAGTAGCATTGCACCTAAATCAAGTGCAACGGATTTGTAATACTTTTTCAAACGTTTTAATTCTTCATCAGGATGATCAACAATCGTTTCAATAACATATTCAAATGAGCAAATATCACATGCTTTAAAACCACGGCCATTTTTATTTCGAGCTCGCCATTTATCGAGACATTCTCGATGAACATAAGCCAAACTTCCGCTACAAGAACATGGACTAATTATGTTCTGTGAATGTTCATCGCCAAGACAAATTCGACATTGTTTTTTAGAAGATTTAATTTCAGTCATTATAGTAGAAAATTAATTTATTTCGACAACCAAACGGCTACCTTTTATATCCTATCATATGCAACTTTTATCTTGGTCTTTAGAATAAAACCCAATGACGACGCGACATCGAAATATACCACAATGAATCATAAAGATAAGAGGTGACGTTTTTTTCATGTAAAGGAAATTTCTTGGCTTTGATAATAATCAATTTTGATAATCGAGTATATGTACGTATATTCCAAGGTGATCATGTTCATTGTATTTGTCTTTCCTATTGACGTTTATAAACTCTATTCTATCGAAAATACAATATTTAACATTTGTGCTATCAGTTTCTTTGTTTATACTTTATCAGGAACAATATTTCGTTTTGTTTTAATCGTTTGATTTATCTTATCTAGTCTCTTATTACTATATATGTTTTCTTTCGATGTATATATAAATAAAGAGAACGAGAGGAGAGAATGTAAACAATGAAATTCTTAGTCGTAATTTGTATTCTTTGCATCTGTTTCGATGTGATTTCAACGAAAAAAACACGTCAAATTCTTGGTGGACGTTACAATACAAAAACAAAGAAAATCGAAATCGATGTTACATATGGTGGTTGTAGTGGACATAAATTTAAATTGGAACATGGTCCATGTGCTAGTTCACTTCCTCCGCAATGTATAACAACATTAATTGATACAACCGGTGATGATCCTTGTGCAAAAATTACTCGAGAAACAGTTTCATTCAGTTTGAAACAAGCTGGATTCAAAGGAGAACACTTTCGTGGTGCTCATATTACTGTCAAAGGTGCAGGTGATTCATCAGCTGAATTCACTTTACCAAAAAAGAAAAAGCAATAAGTAGCTGTAGCGTATTTTGCCTTCTGAATGACTCATGTGCTTACACCATTTTTTCTTATCTATCAGTAACTCAATAAATTTCTTCGTCTTCTTATTTTTTTTTCATTTCATTTCATTTTCTTCATGGGACAAAAGTCGAGTGTACTTGTTGATGAACCTAAAATATCCGACGAATGGTATGATTATCAAGTATCACAACAAGCAAAACATATTGATTTCGATGTCGAAGCTTGGTATAAGATTTTAGAGAAGGAAACCTTTCATACAGAATTTATTTCGCTTGACACATCGACTGCACAAGCTTTTATTGATTATTATCAAACATATTATAATTCCAAATGTCTACTCAAGAAGAATGGAATTAAACTTATTCAATCAATTCAAAAACAATTAAAAGAACGAATTTCAAAATCCACTGCAACGAATTTCTTCGTTCGTTTGAGTTCACGAAGTCCGAAAGATGGTAGATCTTTAAATGCCGATCGATTCGATCAATTTTATGATGCCGAACTCAATCGATTATCAACTCAATATCCCGATGAATCGAACCATGCAAATTTAAAAATGATCGCTATCAGCTATGCTCAATTTCATACATTGAAAACTACGAATGAAATTGAAGCATTGTGTCTTATTCTATCGAGTGAACGTGTCTTTGTTGATTTGTTGGAAGCACTTGCTTGTTATAAAGTCAACAACAGTAGTTGGAATAATAATATTATTCTTCGTGAATGGAACGATCGTTTAGATCCTTCAATGGAATTTCGTTGCTTTGTCTATCAATCAAAGTTAACTGCTATTTCACAATATAATCACTACTGTAAATTTAATCATCTACAAGATGCAGATATCATTCAACAAATTAAAACAACTATTGTTCAATATTGGCAAACAAAAATTCAACCATTACTTGATCCTTTTCCTGAGAAATATGCGAACTATGTAATTGACATTGGTTTATTAGGAATAGATAACTTCGATTGTATTGTCATCGAAATGAATCCTTTTCAAACTAGTACAGGTGCAAGTTTATTCGATTGGAGAATTGATAATGATTTACTCAAAGGCAAAAGTGGAAATGAAATCGAAATTCGTGTCAATCATGATTATTGTGAAAATATCGATAATTTCGTTGAATATATTCTTAAAGAACAACATTCAACTTCTGAAGAACCTTATTTTACTGTTTTGAATAAATTGTGTTCTTAAATAAACAAAAAAAAACCTACGCATATATGCGCTGATAAAAAGTAAACGTGTCACGTCATCATATTTTTCAAAATGGCCCAAAGCGAAAGTGTCATGCACGCAACAACAAAATATGACGAGCAATTAGCAAAACGAAATACGAATGAAGCTTTTGATGTCGAAGCATGGTATCGAATTATACAAGATCAGACGTTTTCTACGCAATTCATACCTATTTCTATCGATCAAGCTCAAGCATTTGTTCATTTCTTTGAAACACGCTATACTTCAACTAAATCACTCGATCCGAATGATATTGTATTGCTTGAATTCATCGAAAAACAATTAAAAGAACAAGTTTTTAATTCAACTTCAAAGAACTTCTTTGTTCGATTAAGTGCACGAAGTCCTAAAGATGGTAAACCTTTGAATACACAAATTATCAATCGAATCTATCAAGAAAAACTAGCTGACTTACAAAAAACACATTCGAATGAATACGATACAGTGCAAGGCAAAGCCAATATGCAACTGATAGCATCGTACTATGCACAATTTCATTCATTGAAAGTAACAAATGAAATCGAAACATTGAATTTAATTCTATCGAGTGAACGAATTTATTATGATTTAAACGAAGTTTTAGACTGTGAAAAAGTGAATCATACTTGGAATAATCATATTATTGTTCGAGAATGGAATGATCGTTTAGATCCTTCAATGGAATTTCGTTGTTTTGTCTATCAATCGAAATTAACTGCTATTTCACAATATAATCATTACTGTAAATATTATCATCTGCAAGATGCAAATACAATTCAACGAATAAAATCAACTATTGCTCGATATTGGCAAACAAAAATTCAGCCATTACTCGATCCATTTCCTGAGAAATATGCGAACTATGTAATCGATATTGGTTTGATAGGCGATCAATTCGATTGTATTGTCATCGAAATGAATCCATTTCATTCAACTACAAATCCGAGTTTATTCGATTGGACGACTGATAATGGCATACTTCGAGGAGATGGACATGAAACTGAAATTCGTGTACGATTAGAATATTATCCATATGTTGAAGATTATATTAATTTTATTCTTGAATTAAACAATTGCAGTGAAGAACCTCGTGATAATTCGCGAACAACTAATGAACGTTTACAACCTTATTTTGTCTTTTTAGAAAAAATAAAAACACGACCTTGATATTAGAAAATGTCAAAATCTTCTATGTTAATCCTTCTTGTTGTAATCACAATAAATATAGTCATTTGTCAAACAATCGAACAGATGAAAACAATCGTTTTTTCTTTGCTACTTATCTATTATCGAATAGGTTTATCGATTTCAACTAATGATAAACCAATTTATACATTCGATGAGTTTTTTGATTACACTACCTATTCATTTTTAAGTTTTTCACCTCATAATGACACATTAATCTACCAAACTAGACATTCATCATGGGATAATAATACATTTGTTCATTCACTTTGGCTTTATGATCTCAACAGTAAAACTAAAACATTAATCACCGATAAATCAAGTCCAAGTATAAAACCACAATGGTCACCAAATGGGGATTGGATTGCTTTATCTTTATTCAACAAAACACAACCTCAAGAACAAATCCATTTATATTCACTTACAACCAACGAACTATTATCAATTCGATTAGAAAATCGAATTCCTTTGAATTATATCTGGAAAGATGATGATGATTTTTCACTTTTTGTTACCACAATGGTTTCACCATTGGTAAAGAAGGAACTTGATGAAGAATGGAAAGATGTGATTCGATATCGAAACGATCTTTCGAAACAAAGTTATACGATCTATGAACTCAAACTCAATCCAACCAATATGTCTGAAATCGTAGCAGAATATATTATTACCAATATTTCACTTCCAATAGCTGAATTAGTTTATGTTCCTTCATTGGAAAAACTTGTTTTCGTTTGTTTACCAGCACTATTCGAAAATATTGGTGATCATGAGATATTTTCTCTTCATCTTGAAAATCCAACTATATTATCAAGATTAACAGACAATGAAGCACATGAACTAGATTTACAATTATCAATTGATGGTACACATGTATTCTATCGAACAATGAGTTTAGTTTCATCGAATTCGATTACTAATGATAGCCAAAGTCGATTGTATTCAATAGATCTCGTCAGTGGACAAACAAAACAACATGTTGAGAATTTCAAAGGAAGTATTATTGAGTACACATTTAAATCTGATGGAAGTCTCTTTTTTGTTGGACAACTCGGAACTGAAGTACAAATATATGATGAAAATTTAAAACATCTCGAAGGATGGAATGGAACCTATCAATCGTTGACAATATCACAACATAATTCAAATACATTTGCATTTGTTCATTCGTCCTATGAAAAACCTATGGA
>Ga0097683_1002451_pt1 | contig 16859 bp, 29 predicted proteins | sample ThiBio_1000_plan_2_FD_72846 | JGI IMG/M metagenome (GOLD analysis project Ga0097683, IMG submission 72846) | Wastewater bioreactor microbial communities from Cape Town, South Africa - Thiocy_cont_1000_plan - 1398105538256 (version 2) (version 2) ...
GATGATGATGATGATGATGATGATGATGATGATGATGATGATGATGATGATGATGATGATGATGATGATGATGATGATGATGATGATGATGATGATGATGATGATGATGATGATGATACGTCGAGCGTACACAGACGACAGCATCGATCTGCTACAGGGCTCGACCTTCCGACGCCGCGGGCGGCCTTCTGAGCTATTCTATGGCTTTGGAGGTACCACACACCCCAACACACACTCTCTCTCTCTGTCTCTGCTGCATCGAGACCATGCGCCAAGCTGGCCGAATCACGTCTAGCACTCTAACAACGGCGTTCGAGCAAGGTATGACACGCCCCGAGCTGTTCGCCTGCCCCTACTGCGGAAGCGATGGCCTCAACGAGCCGGCCCTCGTCGATCACGTACTCTCCGATCATGCCGACGAGGAGGAGTCGATGGTATCTCTCTACACGCGCGCAGTCCCCTCGCGATACCTGCTGTGAGCTGCGTTGTTAATACCAACGCTTGAACCATCGCAAGGTCTGTCCGATTTGTGCTTCGCAGCCCGGAGGCGACCCGAACTACGTGAGCTCCGACTTCCTCAACCACCTGCAACTGCGCCATCGAGGCTCGACCTCCAAACTTACCCGAGGAATGCCGCCGTCGCGTGGTCGCCGACATCGCATCCGCGAGCTCGATGAACCCGAGTTCTCGGGCTTCCACCACGACTCGACGCGCGGAGGTCGCTTCCGCGGCTTCTCGTACTTTGAGTCGGGCGCTGGTGCCGCCGGTCTTACACGCGACGAATGGAAGAGCCAGAAGGAGCGCGTCGAGAGCAAGCGCCGCAAAAAGTCCAAGGTCTCACTCAATACGCTCCACGTCAAACGGTATGACACGATGGCGATCACGCATCCTCGGGAACGGAACGGAACGGAACGCCATACTGACACGACGTGCTCGATGTGACGCGATGGCTGCAGGCCTACACAACCGCCCTTGACCGAGGCCGAGAGAAAGGAGCGAGACATCTCGCGTATGATGAAGGCCGTCTTCCTGCAGGAGATCATCACCTCGACCCTGATCGATGAGTCCAAGACCTCTGCCTCTCCATCGCCAACAGCGGGCACGGCAGCATGGTCCGCGAGCACCGCGTCCTCGGGATCGAGTACATCGAGCGTAACTCAACAAGCCTCTTCTTGAGAGCTCGGTGGTGATGATACAAAGCCTTTTCTCTCTTCCAAGTGCTGCTGTAGTTTAGTGAAGTCGGCCATGGATTCAAAGACTTCGCAAACTAACCAATGAAACCAAGGCAGACGCAATAGCGTGCTCGCAACGCTGCAAACAAATGCCAATAACTATGATGATGTTGTTGATGATAGAATGATGAGAATGATGATGATGATGATGATGATGATGATGATGATGATGATGATGATGATGATGATGATGATGATGATGATGATGATGATGATGATAACTACCACTATGCTTCTTCAGCTTGTAATACATAAACAAATCACCGATTGCCAGCCGTGTAGCACAACGAGAAAGATAAGATACCATAAGATAGACTGACTAGCTACGTGCTGGCACCGGGCTCTACTCTGAACTTGTATAGCCGCAAGAGAGCAAGCCGCGGCTGAGGACCATATGCTGACGGTGACGAGGCGGTGGTGATGGCTGTGGCTTACTGCGGCACGGCAGGAGGAGGAGCGCCGCGAGGAGCGCCTCGGCCTCGTGGTGCACCTCGGCCTCGCGGAGCAACCACCGGTGCAGGTGCAGCTGCTGTGCCATCGGCCTCAGCCTCGCCTTCGCTCACGAGCGCTACGTATCCGGGAGTCGATTGCGGACGCGCTCGGCCGCGAAGTGCGCGGGCCGCTGCCGAGGCGCCACTGAGCGGAATTAACCGCGGCGCCTCTCCCGCGTCTTGTCGAGTCGGCAGCGGCCGATGCACAGGCCGCGCGCCGCCGCCACCGCGCGCCGCCGTCGGTGTACTTTCTGGGGCAGTGGCCTCCGGCGCAGCCTTGGCCGGGCTTGCTACTCGCACGCCTGCGGGTGGCAGCGGCCGTGCTTTCACGGGAAGGCCGCCAGTACTGGGCGGTGCCCGTGTGGGCAGCCGTCGGGATGCGGCACTGCTCGAGCCCGCGGTGGTGACTGCCACGGCGGTAGCAGGCTTGTTTGGAACCTCAGGGCTTTCGATCACGGGGGCAGTCTGGGGGCTGGCCGTTCGTGCAGCCGCGCTGTTGGCGCCCACTTCCTCCTCGCCCTCAACCTGCTGAAGCTCGGGTTCGGGTTCGGGTTCGGGTTCGGGCTGAGGCTCGGGCTCAGGCTCAGGCTCAGGCTCAGACTCGGGCTCGGGCTCGGGCTCGGGCTCGGGCTCGGGCTCGGGCTCGGATGGTTGCCTGGTAGCAGCAGCAGCGGTCTGAAGGATGCGCACGTACGACTCGGGGAAGATACCATACTTGCCTTCCCACTCGCCAAACAGCCAGCCGGACTCGAGCTCGTCGTGATGAAACAGCTTGACGATGGCCCCTTTCTGTGAGCGCCAGCAGCAGCAGTCCGATTAGCACAAACCTCCCGGCATCAATTGATTGGGTGGAATGAATGGCGTGAGCAAGGCCGTACCGGCAGCGTAAGCTCATCCTCACATTCGGCCCAGAACTCCCAAGTGACCTCGGCCGATCCAACCGGAACAAGCTCGGCCTCAGAAACTATCTCTTGCACCGGCTCGGGCGCCGCTGCCGCTTCTGGAACCGGTGGTTGTTCAGGCGGTGGAGGTGATGTTGTGAGGCTCAAACTCGGTGAGCGGCCAGTGCGCGGCTGCGCGGGCGTGAATTTCGCCGGTGGCGGTGTCAATGATGTCGCAGGTGTCGGAACCGGCGCGGTGGTGGCAGGTGCCGGAGTCGGCGTCGTGGCAGGAATGGGGCCAGAGGCAGCGGCAGCGATACCAGCCGCACTCGTCGCTGGCTTCGGCGGCACGGGAGGAGGTGGCAGCTTGGCTTTGGCTGCGGCTCGTTTCGCCGAGTCTTGTTGGCCCTGCTGAGCAAGGTGCTGCTGCGTCTTGCGCGCAACGTCCAGCGAGAGGTCGTGGAACGAGATGGCTCGTGGCTTGATACCACCGATGGCCATGGCAGCTTCGAACTGGTCCAGCTTCACGGCAATGTCGAAGGCCGTTTGCTTAATGTCGTTGGTGATCGATTTGTCGGCCTAGGTGTCGCAGGGCTTCAATGATGAGTAACAAGGACGGCAGAAGCAGCTGCACACAGCTCAACGTACACCACAGCTCACGAGCTTCTTGGCCACATGGCCACTTCCGGAGCGAGCAGCAAAATGCAGCGCCGTCTCTCCATCTCTACACAACCACGCTCTCGTCGGTTAGCCAGGTGGATTCTCGTGCCTCGTCGGCGAGCTATCCATCATCTCACGTACGTAGTCAGCGCATTCGGGTTGGCTTTGAGCTCGAGCAAAATACCGACCGCCACCTCGTTGCATGCCAAAGCGGCAGCGTGTAATACAGTCTCACTCTTTTTGTTGGTGAGTGTCAACAGCGGTTGCCTGCCACGAGAAACGAACGCCATTGCACAGGCGATGAGTCACTGGTGCGCGCGACCTGCAGCACCGCCGCGAGCACGATCGGTACCGAAGCTTCGGGAGCGAGATCATGTCCTTCAGCAACTGTATGTAGACCACTTCATCTCCTTCCTTCACGCGCATGCGGACCAAGTAATGAATCGCGGCGTTGCCTCGAACATCGACCAAACCAGGGTCGCAGTCTTCGAGCAACATGATGTTGCGGCACAACTGTACTCGCGTTACCAAGCCACCAGAGTTGCGCGTCACTCACTTCGTTCAACGTTGCACGTCGGTAGAAGCGCCTGCACGTACCTGCAATCGGTCTCGCTTGGTGCTGCTAAACGAGCAGCACAGATGCAAGCCGGTGCTGCCGTTGATATCTTGTTCGTTGATATCGTAGTCTCCAGCTGCAAGGTACGAGAGCGGCGATGCAGTGAGTAACCAACTCCAACGACGACAAGACCGACAACGACCACGACAATGACACATACTGGCCAGAAGCGATTGTATGGTAGCCCAGTCGGACATGAGAATCTGTGAGCGAGCAAACAGACAAACATGCGCGAGTTAAGCCGCTGTGTGTGTGTGTGTGTGTGTGTGTGTGTGTGTGTGTGTGTCTCAGACAATCCTGCAACTGCAACACTACGTACAGCCTCCTCGAGCGGCGTGAACGGATCCGAGTCGCGCTTCGCATGCTCCCAGATATCCAACACGGTCTTGCATTCGTTCTCATGTCGGCACAGCGCGCTGATAACCAGGCCCGAGATGGGTACAATATGAAAGTTGCTTCCCGAGTAGTCTGGATCCTCCATTCGGCTCATCTCGAGCAGGTACTCAATATCCAGCAACAGGTTTCGGATATCTTGGTCCTGTTATCGAGAGAGCGCGCTCGTGAGTGAGTGAGAGAGCGAGAGAGAGAGAGAGAGACATGCGAATCGGTAATAGTTTCGTACTTCTATGGCCATAGATCGAGCAATATCAAGGATCTCAGGTGGTGAGGGGTCGCCTGGGATGCTCAACTCCTCGCGGAGCACGAGGGCACAATCACGCATGTAGTTGTTGATGTTGGGATAGACGGCCTTCTTGGTTTCGTCAATCAGTTGTGCCAACTGTACAAACAACAGCCACGCACCGTGCGTTAGAAGCCAGCAACAACATACTCGAGTAGCGTAAGAAGCAGTAACAGCGCCGGCGTACACGAAAGACATCAGTGCCCGAGCTGAAGGACTTGAGAATACGCTTGAGCAGGATGATATTTCTCTTGACGGCATGCGTGCTGGTCGGCGGTTGATCCGTGTAATTGAAAGGCACGGCGTTGATGTCGTAACCACTGTAGACCGACCGACATGCGTGCAGCACGAGATGCAGTTCGTTCGTTACTCGGCGAGATCGAAACGACAAGCGTAGGCGTTTACAATCACACGCACTTGTGTGCCAAGAAGCGATTGACACGAGCTCGCACTTGAGCTAGCCACCACTTACTGACGTCGGCCTTTCGGTGGCCGGCAATGATTTGCATCTTTTGTGATGCAATGTCCTCGACTATCAAAAACGTACGTGGTCGTTAGGGAGGGAGGAGCTTGCCTCTGCACCAAGAATAACGCATGGAATACGTACTGGCAGCAGCGCACACGGCGCGATATTCTTCGAGTGAAGAGATGTATGCACCGGCTGCGTCAAACTCCTGAAGGTTCTTTGTTCGACGAGCGCGAGTAGGAGCGAACGACTCCCACTAGATTATTCGCACCCGACAACCGACGAGGGTAATGAATGTTAGAGCCGATTCGTTCGGTTCACGGTTGACGATTGACGTCGTCAACCACATACCGGCTTGGCTTTGCTCTGCTTTTCCAAGTGGTGCTGGACCAACAGTTGCATCTTGGCGCGGACTTCACCAAGGAGCTCCTCGTTCTACAACAACGCGAGAGACGCGACACATATGCCGAGGCATGACAACACAATACACGTTGCGGTGAGATGGTACGGCACAGGCGCAGTTCCCAATGCATCGTGGTGTGCAACAGCTGCTGGGAACCGTACCAGCTCAGACTTGAGTTGTTGGAGGATGCGAAAGTTTGTTTCAATCGACGAGAGACGTCGAATGGTCTGTTGGTTCTTGAGTGCGAGATCGAGTGCTTCCATATCGACTCCAGCTTTCGTGAGTTGCTGATGAACTCGCTGTGGGTTTGAATAGAACAATGGGCAAGATTGTCAATCAAGTTAGCAATCATCGAATCGTATGTCGCCGGGACGCGACTACCACGGACCATTTTACACCAATCCATAAACTCAGCATAGACACTATCGTCAGGTAGTTGAATGTAACTCTCCAATTCCTCAGCTGAGGCATCCATATGAGAGAGAGAGAGAGAGCAAGAGAGAGCAAGAAAGAGAAGGTACGTAAGGGATTGAAGATATGTATACAAGTTGGTGTGGGTTGAGGGCAACGTACGATCTTCGATGGCTTGAATCTCGTCATACAACTGTTGGCTCAAGGGAAATACGTTATGGATTCCAATCGAGTGGCTGGAGATCTCGGTTGGCGCGAGGAACACCTGACTACAGCAATTGCGACAAGGGTGATGCCAAGTGAGCGCGCCGAAGGAGAGGGCAATGGTGAGAAGCGTACGGCAAGCCAAGGACATCACATACATGAGCGCCTCACCGGTGTTGTTGGCGACACGACCGATGATGAATCGGTCCGATTGGTTGTTGGCAGATATCAGCTGCTCGATTTGCTGGCGACTGAAGGAGGCGTCGGTGGCTGTTTCATGGAGAAAGCTTCCAACCGAGTCCTGGATCGAGGTGCCCTCGATGCGCACCAGCACGACGCTTCCCTGCAAGCGTGGCGGTGAGAACGAAGTGTGCCAACGCGAGCCTGCTGAGCGAGAGCGACGCTCTACGTACTTCAGGGATGTTGTGGACGCCGCGACGATAGGCGCAGAACTCTTGCAGCGGTCGGATTGCTCCAAGCTTTCCATCGTGCGTCGACCATTCCAAGACCTACGGCGAGTGTGATTCACATGAGTACGCAAAGAGGTGAACGCAAGAGAGCGAGAGAGAGAGGCCGCGTGTGTGTGTCGAAGAGACGCTACCTTGATTAGCAGGTCCTCATACAGCGTCTTGTACTCAGCATCGCGTCGTTTCTCCGAGAGTAGCTTGGATTTCTCGTGCTCCGAGAGACGTATACAAGACAGCGCAAACTGCTTGGTAGGAGACTGTGAAGCGCGCACACAAACACACATATGTGCAGCCCTCGTTCAATACGGTGGTCGTATATGAAGTGTGGTGATCAAGAGCTCTCTCTCTCTCTCTCTCACTGTCTGTCTTGCGAGCGAGTGATATGTCGTACCATGCCGATCAAGGCCGAGTAGGGATCGATCACATGCCGCCGAAAGAACGAGCACAACTCCTCTGCCTCGAGCATCAAGTCCGTGGGCCATAGCGGCTGGTATCCTTCGAGTAGGGTCGCGTACTTTTCAGCGCTACGCATGCACATATATCAAGGTCCACGTATGATAGCCGAGCATACGAACGAGTAAGTGAGTGAGTGAGTGAGTGAGTCGGCGTATGTGTAGTTGTTGTATCGAACAAGCTTCAAGCATGGTTCTAGCGCACCTCGAGGGAGTCAGGAGGTTGTGGTGCTTGTTCTTGCCCTCGTTCATGTAGTCGTAGATGATCATACTCCATGAACTCTCCTCGGAGCTTTGTTTGTGGAACACCATCATCAAGAGCCTACGTATGTGTTGCACGTCGTACGGGTGTATGGTTAACGACCTTGGATCGCAGCCAGACGTCGAGCGCCATCGTATACCATGACATCAACAGCGATTGTATCGACGAATACTCGGACGCATTCTCGTCTTGAAACGTTGGGCTGTGTGTGCCATCCAATACAACACCATCACGTAAGAGTAAGTGGGGGAGAGAATCGAACGATGACAGCGCTATGACCACGATCGATCAAGAGAACGAGCAGCGACGTACGACAAGAGCGCCTTGGTGCCTCCACACGTCGATACGATCGATGCGATCGACTCCAACAGCTTGAAGGTATTTCGTAGGTTCTTGGACTCGGTAGCCTTCGCCTTAAACAGTTGCGCCTTCACAATGCAATCGATGGACCATACCATATGGTGGTGGTAGACCGCGAGAGATCGATCACGATGAGTATCTTGAAGCATCGATCGGGTGCCGAGCGTTCGCGTACCTTCTTGATGGCATTCTTGATCGACGTTGTATCGAAGCGCTCGGTCTTGGAGGACGAGACAGGCGTGAAGCGAGACTTCTCGGCGCGTATCATTGCTGACGAGAGCGTACTCGAGAGCGAGAAGCGCTTCTTCTCGGCATTGTCCTTGCTCATACGGCTCATTCGGTCCGCCATGATGAAGACCACGACGACGACGACGACGACACGACGCCAACGACGAAGCTGATGGAACAAACCTCTCACGAGAGGCTCTCGTGAGAGGCGTCTACGATCGACGAGGACCAAAGAGAGACTGTTTCTCTCTCGCGCTCTTTCTCTCGTGGCAACGAGAAACCACGGCAGTAAGGCACAGAGGGTACCAGGGGAGGGAGGGAGGGTGGGAGATTGAGAGAGATTGAGGGAGGAGAAGGAGACGAGCGAGTGGTGTCGAGTGGTAATGAGCGTTTACTTTACCCGCTCAAGCATCGGCTGCCCAAGCGCGCAATCACATGCCCTGCCTGCCTCTGTGTGTGTGCCGGTATGTGTGGCACTGGGAGGAGTATCGGTCGCTATGGACGCTGACTCGAAGACCTATGTACTCCTCGACTGGAGATCTGTGGTTCATTGTGGCAATTTAGAGAGGACGACGCTTCCTGTCGAGGGGGTTGACAGCTTATCGTATCGTATTGCATCGTATCGGGGAACGTAACGTTTACTGGAAGAAAACTAGAAGTGTGTGGTGGTGCTGGGTGGTGGCAGTGGGTGGAATACAATGTGCTGATGATTCCTTGCCAAGGAGCCATGAGGAGTGGCAAAGCCGCGAGTAAACAAGAGAAAGAGAGAACAATAAACAAATAGAATCAAGATATAGAGGTGCTCTACGAGGAAATACAGTACGAACGGATGGAGGATAGAAGGTGAGGGAGGAGTTGTAGGAGTAGTAGTTTGATGGAGATTGAGACGGAGATAGAGAGAGAGAGATGCAAGTATCAAGCGAGCGAGAGGTTGCTCATTGAACACGCGACCAGAAGAGAGAGAGAGAGAGAGAGAGAGAGACTTTGCAGGCTCTAGACGAGCTGATAAATCTCGAGTAGTGACAGCAGCGTCGGGATGCCGACCCACGGGATCGAAAAGTAACCCGAGAACGTGTAAAAGTCGTACTCGGTGATCGACAGCAGGGCAAAGAGCTTGAGGTTGTCCCACGAGTCGTAGGACGAGATCTTCCACAGGAAGGCGACCAGCAGCGAGGGCTCGACGTTGGCGCCCTCGTACCACTCCATGAGCATGTCCATGATGAAGCCCTTGAGGAAGACGCCGGTGAGGCACGAGCCGAAGATGCGCACCGCCTGGTCGGGATGGTGGGTCGCGATGATGTCGTCCTCGTTGCGCAGGAAGAAGAGCACGATGGCGGCGCCGTAGAGGATGGCCGACGCGGTGTCGCACACAAAGTCGAGGTCGACCACCGAGTCCTGCACGAGCGTGAGGCTCTCCTGCGCGGCACGCGCGCGCGCCAGCGCGCCGTCGGTGCTGTCGAGGATGCTTCGGATGGCGTAGATCAAGACGCCGAGACGGCGGTAGTTCCAGTTGCCCGACATGATGAGGAAGAACGAGATGGTGCCGAGGAACAGATGAAAGTACGAGATCATGTTGGGCGTCAGCCACTCGAGCGGCATCAAGAGCAGCGCCAGCGGGTCGCCGATCTGCACCCAGACCTTGGTGATCGGGTCCATGAAGAGGTACTTGATGCGCGTCGGCGACGACGTGAGCGTGTCGACCAGCGCCCACAGCACGTACGCCACGTAGCACATGAGCACCAGCGGCGTGCGCCTGCCGCCGTTGCGGTAGTACTGCACCTTGCTCGACGAGCCGTGGCTCTTGCCGTCGCTGCCGCCGACGCCGCCGACGCCGCCGACGCTGCCGACGCCGCCGACACCGCCGACACCGACGCTGCCGACACCGCTACTCAACGAGTTGACAACGCCAACGTTGCCACTGCCACCCTTGGTGCCAGTCTCGAGGTCTTCGGCGTACATCTTGCACACGATAACAACAACAACAACACACAACACAAGAACACACTAATATCTCACACGCGCGCACACAAACAAACAACACACGCAGCGGTCACTGCACTCCACAGCTGGATATTGATCTCTCTCACACACACACGCAATCACTTGGAAGAGTTGAGAGGTGTGAGCGGAGAGCGGTGAGAGCGAGGGGAGAGCGTGTGCGTGTTATTAACCGCCTGCACGCAACGAACGAACGAGGCGATGGATGGAGAGCCACCGCACTCACCGAGTGTACCGCACTCACGAGACCACCGGTTTCGCACAACACGCACAAGACGATGTAGACAGGACCAAGGAACGAGAGATAGCAAGAGACGACAGCAGGAGTCAACGGGAGGAGCGAGCTCCACGTGCACAACACGCACGACAGCAGCACGTGGTCCTACGACGACGCAACCAAGAAGAAGAAACACACCGCAAGCCGCGGCTGCCACACACACACACGAACGACGATTCACCACGCTATGATTAGACCAAGAAGCGGCAAACAAGAGGATATTAACGCGCGCACCGACGAGGGAGGAGAGAGAGAGAGGGAGCGCGCGAGGTTAACGACAGCACTCGGCGCCTCACGTCAATACCACGCCCACGGCACCGCTCAACGACAATCCACACAGCCACGCAGCCACACACTTCACCCACCAAGATCCAAGCCCACCAAATCACCACCAACCGCCGTGTATATCTCCGCTCACTCGTCGAATCACACTCAACACACCGCGCCCACGAGCAAAGTTCTTCGGGTATGCGTCAGAACCGCCACGCGAAATATCCTCGTTGCTCGTCGTCCACACGCGCACACACGGCCGAGAACGAACGCGAACCAGAGAAGAGGAACAAGCAACAACAGCAGCGCCGCCCTCTGAGAGAAAAGAACGAACCCGACTGCAATGCGGGCTCCGACGCATCCTTAATGATCCGGGGTATTGCGCGTTCCTTAACCGATTTATTGGGTTTTTGGTTTTTCGGGCAGCATTCGTTCGCTCGCTCTCTCCAGCACCAACCAGCAACACGCAACACACACGCTGCGTAAACGACGCACCACGCTCGCTCCTGGTTGCTCGGCACTATTCTCTCTCGTGTGCGTGTGACGACGCTTGAGGGTGTAACGTATAGTGGCGGTCGGGGCCTCGATCGATCACGGAGACGGTAGATTTTCAGCGAGAGTGGTGAGTGAGTTTGGTGTGATGGCGCAGCCCTTGTTGACCCTGAAAGGTACGCGATGCGTGGCGGTTCGGTATCGAGTGTGACTCCAGCTCTCGCCTGATCCTGATGACACTGTGGCTCAGTGGTTGCTGGCAAGAATCTTGCTGCCAAGGATGATAATGGTACGGATAGAGGATGAAGATCATCGGTAGGTACCGCGTTTCTGATCGTTCGCTCGCTCGTTCGCTCGTGCTCGCAGGCCTGAGCGACCCGTACTGCGTGCTTCGCGTGAGCAATGGTCTGCCTGCCAAACGCACCAAGGTCATCAAGAAGACTCTCAATCCCACATGGAATCAAGAGTTTTACTGGTACCCTCGATACTGCCTCGTGCTCGCTGCGTCTCGTTGCTGAAGCTGATCACTATCGTCGTCGTACTTGGCTTGGTCTACCGCCATCATCAGTGGCGCGATTGATCCGTCGGTCGTGTTGAAGTTGACCTGCTGGGACCAAGATACCTTCTCGAGCGATGGTATGGGCATGGCACGCTTGGCAGGCGCGCATGGCGAGCTTGACTGATCGTGTTGCGGCAGACTTCATGGGCCAGTTCACGATCAACTTTGCCGAGTACTGCAAGCCCGGCCAGTGGAGTTTCTGGAAGGTGCTCGAAGGCCGGTGCGTTCGCTCGCTCGATCTACGGCTCACACACTACGAGCCACCTTTTGACTCGATCTCTCTCTCTCTCGCCCTCTCTCTAGTGGAAAGAACGAGGAGATCTCGGGTGAGATACAAGTCACCATCAAAGTCGAACTGGGCGACCCGAGTACGTCGCGTGTCGAATGTCGCTCTCGTTCCATCCATCTTGATGGCACCACGCCGCCGCCTGGTTCTTCTCTTACGCCATCAGTCTCTCTGCCGTACAACAGAGAAAAAGAAGGCATCGTCTTCATCCTCTTCGAGTCCGGCAATGAGTGCGCCGGAGGAGCCCGTGATTCCGGTCGCGAGACCTGTGGACCCAACGAAAGCCATCTTCGGTTCGTGGTTGTGTCTCTCGTGGCACTATGCATGCCCGACGGCACCATCTCCTCTTGCTCACTGCGTGACACGTGTGTCGCTCGCTCGCTCGCTCCCGCGCACAGGCGTCGAACTGCAAGAGCTCATGCGCCGACAGCAACATGACTTCCCGGGCATCCCGGTGCCGGTGATGATGTTCCGCATGATCAACTTCGTCTCCTCTCAAGGCACCAAGGAGGAGGGCATCTTTCGACTGGCTGGCGTGCACACGCGCATGAAGGAGCTCAAAGAAATGATGAACGCCGGTATGTGCTTGTTCTCGTTTGCTCTCCTGCACGGCACGAGGATGGTGTCGCCACCGCCTCACCAAGCAGTGGAGCAGGTGAGAGCGTCGATGTCGAGGCCGAGTCGATCCACGACATCGCGGGCTTGATCAAGACCTTCCTGCGCGAGCTACCGACGCCTCTCTTAACCTTCGAAATGTATACGCACGTCTTGGTTCGTGCGCGAGAGGGCTACTTTGAGGACGAGGATCGCTACCTCGAGGCCATCAAGCTGGTCGTTGCACAGATCCCTGCCGTACGTTGCTTGGTGGCGCTCTCCGACCGCCCACCGACTTACCAATCATTCATTCATTCATTCATTCATTCAACCACAGGTCCACCGCGAGCTTACCAAGATGATCGTCGATATGCTCCATCGCATCACCACCAACTCTGCCATCAACAAGATGTCGACTCAGGTACATCTCTCACTCCACCGCCTCCTCCCTCGGTCTTCTCTCGCCCCCTGTCCTGGCTGGCCACTGCTGGCTCACATTGTGCCATCGTTCGGTGCGCTAGAATCTCGTCATTTGCCTGTCTCCCAACGTGTTGTGGGCACCGAATGCCGCCTCCTCGTTCGAGGATATGCACAAGATCTCCAACATCGTCATGAACTTGGTCGAACAGAAGGATTACATCTTCACCGTACGTATCTCGTGCCTGCCTGCCTGCCTGCCTGCCTGCCTGCCTGCCTGCCTGCCTGCCTGCCTGCCTGCCTGCCTGCCCGCCTGCCTGCCTGCCTGCCTGCCTGCCTGCCTGCCTGCCTGCCTGCCTGTCTGCAGTTGCGTACATGGTGGCGAGATTCGTGAGCGAGCCGATCGTCGATGGTATCGAACCTGTCAAGGCGTTGTGATTCAACATGCTGTTGCAAACACCGAGAATCGATTAGCCAGTGTCGGTGCAGGCACCGCAGCAGAGTGGTGACGGGAGGTGCGGTACAGGTAGGTCAGCCGCGAGAGCAGCCCGATGGTCGAGGGCACCGAGCCGCCCAGGTTGTTGTTGAACATGGCTCTGGGCGCCATCGTGCAACTCAACGACGTCAGTGCGCAAGAACGAGAGCAGCGAGAGTTGTACGCATTGGCCGTACAGGTATTGAAGGTTGACGAGTGACCCGATGGTGGATGGGATCGTTCCCGAGAGGTAGTCATCGTAGAGGGAGCTGCCGACCGTTGATTGAGGTGCGCGCGTCAGTGCCCGTGCTCGGGGACACGATATGCTTGGAGTGTGTATGGTGTGTTCGTACAGTTGTACCAAGTTGGTGAGCTGCGAGATGGTCGACGGAATGGAGCCCGAGATGGCATTCGAATAGAGCAGGCTGCAAGCGGAGCGCGGGTGATGATGGTGATGGTGATGATGGTGAGGATGGTGAGGATGGCAGCGGCAGGAACAGCAGCACGGTCGCATCTCCGGCTCGCGCACGTACAGTGCCTGCAAGTCGGTCAGCTGGGCGATGGTCGTTGGAATGGTCCCGACGAGGTTGTTGTTGTTCAATTGCCTTGCAGCACGGAGCGATGCGATGAGGGGCTGTGGTGCGTGAGCGGCTGGCGCGCGCGAGCTGGCGTACAGAGCTGTAACGAGGCCATTGGTGCACGTGATGCCACTCCAGCCATTGGCACACGGGTCTCCCGAAAGCCAATTGGTGCTATTGCTCCAGCTGGCACCGTGTGTGGCGGTGAACAAATCACTCAATGCCGAGACTACGCACCAGTGGCGTGGTAAGCAGTGATTGTGTGGCAGTCCTCGGTACGGTGTGAGAGAGAGGCGCCGTACCTTGTGTGCTGGGCACGAGGCGCACCGACCTGATAGCATGATGTGGCGAGGGATGCGGAGGCTTGGCAGCCGCGATAGGAGCGATTGATGAAGGGGAAGCGCTCGCGTGCTGGCGCGTGTCCATAGCGGCGGCAGAGAGGGCGCCGAATAGCGCGAGCGCGAGCAGCGAGAGTACCGCTGTCAATGCCGTTGCGGCACTTGCGCGGGACGCCTGCATCACGGCAATGGAAGAGCGTCAATCAGTCGGGCAGGAGGCAGGGCAGCGTGTGGTGGGTAGCAGCGTCGATGGCGGGCGTGAGGAGGAGATAGGGCAGGGCAGCGCGGCGGCCGGCACGCGGCAGGCAGCGGCGGTCGTCGCGGTAGTGCAACTGCTGCCGAGTAAGGCAGTACGCGCCTGCATTCGTGCACCGTGTTGCCGAGGGAGACCGCCAGCTGCGTGTGTGTGTCTATCGCCGTCGCTGCCTCACCGGCACCGACTCGATCGCGCGTACCGGAAGGTCTCGTCATATCGAGCGTTTAATAAGTGGCGCGAGAGTGGCGGCGCTGCGTTGTATGAACTATGAAGAGTGAGTGCCCTCGAATGGATGAATGGCGGAGCGAGGGCGTCGGTCCTTGGCTTCGCTTGAGAGCGATCGCTGCTGCTCACTCCATCACTCTCCCACTCTCTCGCACTCACGCACTCTCTCACGCTCGCGATGAGCAACCACGAGCGCCAACGACTGCTGTCGATCAACAGCGACGCGGACCTCGAGGACCTCGAGCATGATCTTCTCGTTGGCCTCGATGAGGCGCCTGTGCCGCCGCTGGCCAACGGCTTCGGCAATGGCTTCTCCAACATGGACGCGTCGGCGGCCGGCAGCGCGAGCGCCGTGCTGCCTGCCACGCGCAGCATGAAGGACTTTGTGGCTCCCGGCAGCAAGAGGCACAAGAGCGGGCGCGTGTGCCAGTGTGCGAGCCACTCGACGGCGCAGGTGACGCAGTTCCTGCTGGCGATGGGGCTCGCGTACCAGCGCAGCGGCATGCCGGCGCACGTGCTCGAGCATCGCATCGGCCAGCTGGCGGCGCACTACGGCGTGACGGCCTCGCTGTTCGTGACGCCGATCAACACCATCTTCAGCTTCAGCTCGCCCGGGAGGTACGGTGGGTCGCGTCGTAGAGCACCTGCGTTGTGTGCAAGGCACTTATGTCGTGGCGCTGTGGCGCGCGCGCAGCACGGCGCCGGCGACGACGCACATTGTGCACGTGAGCGGCTCGGCCTTCAACATCGACTCGATCGAGCTGCTGCACAAGGTGTGCGCGCTGCTGTGCTCGGGCCGCGTGTCGATCGGCAAGGCGTGCCAGCTGGTCGAGGCCGTGATGGCGCGGCCGCCGCGCTACGGCCTGGCCTTCACCTTCCTGTCGTACATTGTGTCGAGCTTCGCGATCGTCATCTTCTTTGGCGGCGGCTGGCACGAGGCCATGGCCTCGCTTGCCATCGGCCTCATGGCCTTCCTGGTGTCGCTCATCAAGCCGCTCGCCCTCGCGGCGCCGGCCATCTCGACCTTCATCGGCGCCTTCTTCTCGGTCGTCTACTGCGACTGGGTCGAGCCGGTCAACGTCTTTACGACCACGCTGTCGGGCGTCATCATCCTGGTGCCTGGCCTGAGCCTCACCATATCGATGGTCGAGATTGCGACGGGCCACGTATGCGAAGCAGTGCCTCTCCGCACGACACCACTCGCTTGCTCGCTCGCTCGCTCGCTCGCGTGTATGGCCAAGTGACTCACGCTGCAAATGGCTCGATCTTGACAGATCGTTTCGGGCACTACGCGGCTGGCCTTGGCCTTGGTCGTCGAGCTGGAGTTTGCGTACGGTAGGTTCGAACTCCTACGAGGGTGGCACAAAGAGACACACGCAGAGACGCGGAGAGAGACGCGCAGGGTCCATCGATGATGCTGTGCCAGCTGGCGCTTGGCGATTGAACCGACGCTGCCGATCTCGGGGCCGCAAAGCGCATCGCGCTCGGCTTCATTTCTCCCTGCCCTGCTGACTGAATGGCTTGCGCAATGGCTTGCTGTAGGGCTGATACTCGGCCTGCGTGTGGCGTCGTTGATCTTCCACGTCGACGACGTGACCCCGAGCGACCCGATCAACCTCGGCTTCTTCCCGTTGTTTGCGCTGCTGGCCGGCTGGGCCTTCTGCACCGACTGCCAGCTGCCGCCGGGCCGCATGCCGATCGGCTTGTTCACGAGCCTCGTCGGCGCCGTGTTCTCGCTGTTCGTCATTCCACTTCTGGGCGACATGGCCGGCACGTTGCTCGGTGGCCTGGTGCTCGGCCTCATCTCCAACCTGTACGCGCGCCTGTTCAAGCCACACATCTCGCTGACGGCGCTCATCCCTGGTACGTTTGCTCGCCCTACTGCAACGATGCGGCGATGCTACTACTCGTTGCTGATCGGATGAACTGGCGTGCGTGCGTGCGTGCGTGCGCTCGCTTCGTAGGCATCTTGATGCTGGTGCCCGGTTCGTTGGGCGTGCGCGGCTTATCGACCATCTCGCTCGGCGACCCGGTGGCAGGCTTCGGGTTCGTGATGCTCATGTTCCTCGTGGCGCTGCAGCTGTCGGTCGCCATGATCCTCAGCAATGCCTTCATTCCGGTCAAGGGCACTCGGATGCCGTGGTTTGCCTTGTGCGATAACATTCGCTCGCGTGGTTGGAAGGCCACGCTGCTGGGAGTTGACGTGTTCTCGACGCACACCGAGATGCTGAACGAGTTGTTGCTCGCCGATGTCGAACAGCCGCTCGCCGATGGTTGAGCAG
>Ga0097683_1002484_pt1 | contig 16673 bp, 8 predicted proteins | sample ThiBio_1000_plan_2_FD_72846 | JGI IMG/M metagenome (GOLD analysis project Ga0097683, IMG submission 72846) | Wastewater bioreactor microbial communities from Cape Town, South Africa - Thiocy_cont_1000_plan - 1398105538256 (version 2) (version 2) ...
CGATTATTCCCATCGCATGGCACCAGCCATCATTGAACGGAATGGCGAGCGGTTCATTGTGTTGTTCACCGGTGTGGACCAAGCGTTCGCGCTTCCCGTTATTGAAGCCAATGATGGGGAACTCCGTTGCGGCCCGGCCCGGCCCCTGTTGAGGGAGGGAGAGCCTTTGCGGGATCTCATCCTGCCCAAAGTGTTTGGCGTGAATGATGTCACGGGGGACGGAAAGGACGAGATTCTGGTGGGTTCGGGAGCCAATGGGCGACTGGCCGTGCTGGGCGGCGGGAAAGTTGGCGATTTTGAAGTGTTGGGTACCCTCGAGACCTTGGGAGGCCCTCTGGCGGCGGATACTTTGACTGTCCCCGCGCGGGCCGACTGGACGGGCGACGGCCGACCGGATTTGGTGACCGGGGACGGGACGGGGTATTATCTTCTGTGGCCTGGCACGGATGACCCGTTTGTCTATGAGGGGAGCCGACCCTTTTCCGACGCCGCTGGCAACCCCATGATCTTCAAAGGGACGACAAATCTGCATGGGCCTCATGAGCGGGGATGGAGTTATTCGCAGCCCGCTTTGTTGGATTGGAACGCCGATGGTGTGCTGGAGATGGTGGGCAACGACAATACGTCCACGCTGCGCCTCTATTCACGCATCGACAAAGACATGCCCTGGCGCGTGAAGGAAAAAATGTTTACCCAGAACGGAGAGAAGTTCGGCGTGGCCTGGCGGTCCCGGGTCGCCGGCCTTCCCGGAGATTACCGTCTGGCAGGCGATGGCCGCCCGGTCCTGCTTTACATCAATCTGGAGCAGCAACTCGCCCTGGCCATTCCGAAGGAAAAAGGAGGAACTGAGATTGAGCGAACCCTCCTCCTTCATGGGACCGACGGCGAACCCATCGTCACAGCGGGGTTTGCCGGCATGTCGGGGAGGACCCAATTGTCGGCTGTCGATTGGGACGGCGATGGAGTCTGGGATATCACCTACAACAGCCCGCCCCGCAACATTCCCGTTTCCTACAAAGATGCGGCGGATTTGTCGCTTAACAGTTACTACAATTCCGCCGCCGCCTTTTGGCTGCGGAATGCGGGAACCAACGAAAAACCCGTTTTTGAAAAGCCCCGCCGCATCCGCTGGGCTGATGGGGAGGTGATTCGGGTCGAAAGCCATTCCTTCAATGTCGAGCCAACCGACCTGAACGGGGACGGCAAGCTCGACCTCATTGTCGGAGACGGCCCCGGCTTTCTTCATTACTTCCTCCGGGACGATCTCTCGTGGGACCACTGACAGGGAGGCTACAGACCGTATGAACATTTCCATCCACGCTCAAAAAACTCCCGGACAGGATCCTCTATGAAAGCCATTATCGTGATGTTTGACTCACTGAACAGGCATATGCTGCCGTGTTACGGATGCGATTGGGTGCATGCCCCGAATTTTGAACGACTGGCGAAGCGCTCAGTGACGTTCGACTCAAGCTATGTCTGCTCCATGCCCTGCATACCCGCTCGCCGCGACCTTCATACGGGGCGGCCCAATTTTCTTCATCGCGGCTGGGGGCCCCTGGAGCCTTGGGATGATTCGTTCATCGAAATGCTGAAGAAGCATGCCGTTTATACGCATTTGACCACGGATCATTATCATTATTTCGAAGCGGGAGGAGCCAACTACCACACCAAGTACAACTCTTTCGAGAGTTTCCGTGGCCAGGAAGGGGATCCGTGGCGGGGCGAGGTGACGAATCCCGAGCCCGTACCCGGCGCGCTCGGCCAGAATGCCATTCGCGATGCCTGGCACTTTCAGGACTTGAAGAATCGAGCCGCCATTCGAGACGAGTCCGATTTTCCCCAAGCCAAGACGTTCGATGCGGGCCTGCGTTTCATCCGGGAAAACCTGGATGCCGACAACTGGCTGGTGCAAATCGAAACCTTCGATCCGCACGAGCCGTTTTTCAGCCCGGAAAGCTGCAAACAGTGGTATCAGGAACATTATGACAGGTATGAGGGCCCCCATTTCGACTGGCCTAATTATCGCCGCGTCAAAGAGCCTTCGTCGGCCATCGAGCACCTCCGCCACGAAAACGCCTCCCTCATCAGCCTTTGCGACCGAAAACTTGGGGAGATTTTGGACCTTATGGATAAGGAAGATTTGTGGGAAGACACCATGCTTGTCGTGTGGACAGACCACGGTTTTCTGCTGGGAGAACATGAGTCCTACGGGAAATGCTGGATTCCATTTTATCAGGAAATCGCCCACACGCCGTTCTTCGTCTGGGATCCGCGCTGCAAAGTCCAGGGGGAGAGGCGCCGGGCGCTGGTGCAGCCGGCCATTGATCTCGCCCCGACTCTGCTGCGGTATTTTGGGCTGGCCCCTACGCCGGATATGCTGGGACACGATCTGGCTGATGTTGTCGCCAGTGACCAATCGGTGCGCAAAACTGCGGCGTTTGGGATTTTCGGCGGACAGGTGAACGTCACCGACGGTCGCTATGTCTACATGCGATCGGCGGCCACCCTCGAAAATAAACCGCTCTATCAGTACACGCTTACCCCCGCCCATGCGGACCGCCTGTTTTCGCCCGAGGAACTGGCGGGAAAATCCGAGTTCCATCCCCCGTTATCCTTCACCAAGGGATGTCCGGTCCTGCGTATTGAAGCCGCCGAGAATATCCGCGCCACGGCGTCCGGTCACCGACCGGAACTCACGCAAACACAGTTGTACGACATCGAAAGTGATCCCCTGCAGCAGACGCCGATGCAAAGTCCAGAGATCGAGAAGCGGATGATCGCAGCGTTGGAATCCCATCTGCGTACCATGGATGCTCCTTCGGAACAATGGGACCGACTAGGTCTTCGATAAAAGATGGAATCCCGAAACACAGGACCAATGGCAGGGGCATTTCTTGTGGGTTTCACACTCTCCTAAAAGGCGGGATGAATCGTGAGAATTGCTTGCGCGTTTCTGGGATACCAATAGAATACCAACACACATTTTTCGGAATATGACTTCTTGTTTCTCCCCTGTTTGTTCGTTCGGCCTTTGTTTTCGATGGTTGATGGTCGGAATTCTCTGTCTCTGTGCCTCAACCGCCTGGGCGAAGCTGGAATTGGGGACGCCTTTTCAGGACGGGGCGGTATTGCAGCGGGAGAAGCCGGTTCCGATCTGGGGAACGGCGGATCCGGGCGCGGAGGTGAAGGTCGATTTCGCCGGTCAGAGCGTTTCGACCAAAGCGGGTCCCGATGGCAAGTGGTCTGTGCATCTTGCCGCGTTGTCCGCTTCGGCCGCGGGATCGGAATTGACGGTCTCCAGTGCGGGGAAAACGCGCATCGTTCACGATATTCTGGTGGGAGAAGTGTGGGTTTGCTCCGGCCAATCCAACATGGCGTTTAAGGTGAAGAATGTCGTCAACGCCGAGGCGGAAATGGCGGCGGCGAATTTTCCCCAAATCCGTCAACTGCTGGTCTCTCAGAAGGTTGCCAATGAGCCGCAGGCCGGGGCAACGGCGCAGTGGAGCTCGGCCTTGCCGGGAACCGTGGGTAATTTTTCCGCCACAGCGTTCTTTTTTGGCCGGAAATTGTATCAGGCGCTCGGCGTGCCGATCGGTCTGATCAATGCCAGCGTGGGGGGGACAGGAATCGAGGCTTGGATGAGCGCCGAGGGGCTTGCGGCGGATCCCAGTTATCCCGTGATCAAACAGCGTTGGAGTGAGGCTGTGGAGGCCTTTCCTGTCCGTCTTGAAGAATTTAAGGAGAAAAGGCAGAAATGGGCGGAGGCAAAAGCGCAGGCTGAAAGTGCAGGGAAGGAGTTCAAGCGCATCCCTCCGCGGCGTCCTCTGGGACCAGGAGACAAGAACCAACTGTCCGGGCTGTTTAACGGCATGGTGCATCCGCTGCTCCCTTACGCGGTCCGTGGCATCATCTGGTATCAGGGAGAGCACAATGCCTTCCGGCATTCCGAGTACGCCAGTCTCTTCCAAGGTCTGATCGGCCAGTGGCGGAAAGACTTCGGGCAGGGAGACATCCCGTTCTATTTTGTGCAGCTTCCCAATCTGGATCATAAGCTCGACCAGACCAAAACCGCGTGGGCGTTCCTCCGTGAAGCCCAGTCCAAGGCGCTCTCGGTGCCGCAGACGGGAATGGCCATCACCATCGATGTGGGGAACCCCAATGACGTGCATCCCAAAAACAAGCAGGACGTTGGGAAGCGGCTTGGCCTTCTGGCGCTGGCGCGGACGTATGCCAAGGGCGGGGTGGCCTCCGGGCCCCTCGTTGACAAGGCGACCGTCGAGGGAAATGCCATCCGGGTGAGTTTCCGCGAGGCGGAAGGGCTGGAAATCCGGGGCAACCCGGAATCGTCCTTTTCCGTGGCAGGAGCGGACGGGGTGTTTCATCCCGCTACGGCCCGCGTGACCGGGAACTCCGTCATGGTCACCTCCAGTTCGGTTTCCCATCCAGAAGTCGCTCGATACGCCTGGGCCAACAATCCCGCAGTCGTGCTCTTTAATGGAGCGGGCCTCCCCGCGGCACCATTTCAGACCAAGGAAATCTCCGCTCCCATGGTGGGAGAGGAAAACAGAGCCGAGGAGTAGCCCGGCATCGCATGGATGTGAACTCGATGAAGACAAAAATCCTATGCGCGGCGATGCCTGTTCTTGCCGGGACGCCGGTTCTCAGTGAGCCGGTGCCGGAGCGTCCGAACATCCTTTTTATCATGGCCGACGACATGGGAGCATGGGCCATGGGCAACGCCGGGCATCCGAATGCCGTCACCCCCAACCTGGATCGGCTTGCGAGAGAAGGAGCCCGACTTGCCAATCATTTCAGCGTGTCCGCCGTGTGCAGCCCATCCCGGGCCTGCATCCTTACAGGGAAATACAGCCTGGAAACCGGCGTTCCTGATATTCTGGGAAAGAATGAGGACGACGGCCTGGACCTGTCTTTGGCCACGATGGCGCGGGCTTTTCAGCAGCCCGGATACCGCACGGCCTTGGTAGGCAAATGGCATCTCGGGCATGCCGATCGGTTTTATCCCACTCACTACGGTTATGATTCCTTCAAGGGATTTCGCGTCGGGGGAAAGGAGCGACCGTTGAGCTCGCAGGACCCCGAGGTGGAAATCAGTCCGGGCTGCCGCCGTATCATCAAGGGGTACACCTCGGACATTCTGACCGACCTTGCCATGGACTTTATCGTCGAGTCCGGCGATCAGCCCTTCTTCCTCTCGCTGAATTTCTGGGCACCCCATGCCAACCAGGGGGTTGCCACCCCGGATGGAGATCGCACCTGGCTCCCTCTCCCGGAGGCGGACTGGGAGCCATTCAAGGACCTGGATCCGATCGTCCCCAACCCGGACTACCCGGATCTGGACATTGCCCGCGTGAAGCGAATGACGCGGGAATATCTCGGCAGTGTCCATAGTGTCGATCGCAATATCGGACGCCTTCTCGCCTACCTGGAGGAACGTGGAATCCTGGATCGGACTATCATCGTTTTCACCTCGGACAATGGCTTCAATCTGGGGCATTCCGGCATCTGGCACAAAGGAAACGGCTGGTGGATCCTGACCAATAACCGGGGCGACCGGCCCAACCTCCTGGACCACTCCATGCGGGTGCCAGCGCTTATTCACTGGCCAGCGAAGATTCCTCCCGGCTTGGTGCTCGAATCCGCGAATACCTCCCTTGATTGGTTCCCGACACTCTGCGGGCTTGCCGGTGTGCCGGTCGATCCCGCCTGGGATTTGCGAGGGGTCGATCTGCGGAAGGAGATTCTGGAAAACCAGGCTTCGGAACGTCCCGTCTTTGGACAATACCGCATGTGGGAATGGAACCAAACCGGTTCCAACCTCAGGGCATATCGCACCAACTCCTGGAAGCTGGTCATCGACTTGGAAAAAAAAGTGCCTGACGAATTTTACGATCTCAGCCGCGACCCCGCGGAGAGAGTGAACCTCTTTGCGTCTACCGACCCCCGCGTCGTCGAAGCTCGAAGACAAATGGAAGCTGCCCTCCGCGCTTGTATGAAAAAAATCGGCGACGATGGAACGCGGTCCGCCCCCAAAACCAAGCTCGCCCCCTCCTCATCCTGACAATCCCGGGAGAAAAGCCCGGACGCCCATCTCTTTCATCCCTTATTTATGAAGCGGAAACTTTGGATCCTGACGATCTGTCTGGCCACTCACAGTCTGTTGGCGGAGAACGCAACGCTTTTGCAGCCTCTCTCCACTGAAGAAGATGTTGTGAGACCGTTGCCACTCGGATTCTCTTCCCGATCATTGCTGCCTTGGTTTGGGCCGGATGAACCTCCCGCGTTGCTTGTTGCTAATCATAGCAAATATTACCCCGAGCGCTCCCTGCTGTTCCGGGCGGACGGGAAGGACGGCAGTGGCAAGCCCTTTGCCCTTCCCGCCGACTATCCGCTTTATCGCGGTATCCCCTTTGACAAAGTGCAATCCGGTGGTGGCGCGGCCCTTCCCGGAGCTCGTTATTTTCCCCTCGCCCGCGAAGACGGGCTTTTCGATGTGATCCATCTCGGAAATCTGCAGTTTTATCGGAATACCGGGCGAGTCGGTGCGCCTCAATTCGTCGCGGACTATAAGGTGACGACCGCGGAGCCCTTGAAAGGCAATTCCCATTGGATCGAGGACTTGGATGGCGACGGAATTCCTGACCTTCTGAGCGGGGGACTCGAAGACGATAAACTCAAATTCTTTCAATTTCCAGACTGGCCCCAGGAAAAAGGGCCGTGGTCGGGCCAGGAACACCCCAACATGGGTTCGCTTCCCGACACGGATATTCAGAATTTTCGCGGGTATGATATCGCCGGGAACTGGATGGGAATGCCCATCCGCAAATATCTCTGGTGGGCCAAGGGGAGCCGGGACGGCCAAGGGCACCTGGGCTTCGACAAGTACAGGCCGGTCCGATACGGCGAAACCGATTATCCCGTGCAGTGGCAGGGGTTTGGTCGCCAGCTCTCTCCCGCTGTGATGCATCTTGAAAATGGTACGTTCATTGTGGTGTTTTCCGGGCCGGACGAGGTGCTGGCCCTGCCATTGCGCGGCGTAAAGGGGGGCGAGCTTCGGACGGGAAAGGCAATCCCATTTCTTAAAAATGGAAATCGCCATCTCCAATCGGTCAACCTGCCCACCGTGATCGGCATCGGGGATCTCAATCAGGATGGTCATGATGAACTGGTGGTGGGATCCGGGGCAAATGGGCGGTTCTCTGTGCTGGCCGGAACCCGGTCCGGCGAATTTGAAGAGCTGGGCAATGTCTTCAGCAAAGGCGGGCCGGTTTCCGGAGATACCCTCGCCGTTCCCGCCCGGGCGGACTGGGATGGCGATGGATATCCGGATATCATTCTCGGTGACGCTTCCGGGTTTCTCTCTTTCTGGAAGGGAACGGAAAACCCTCTGATCTACGGCTCCTGTGATTTCTTCCACACCGCGGCAGGCGTCATCCGCCACCGGCCGCAGGATGGCAATCTCCAGGGCGATGAGGAGGCGGCATGGAGTTACACCCAGCCCGAGGTCTTCGATTGGGATGGCGACGGCTTGATGGACATCATCACCAATGACAATGAAGCCAAACTTTTTCTCTACCGGGGAACCGGAAAGGGCACGCTCCTGAAATCGCCCGAACGCTTTATACTGGGAGACAAACCCCTTCCGCTGGCCTGGCGCAGCCGCCCCTCGGTCATCGAAGCCAAACATGGGCTGGCGGGACCTGACCGCAATGTCCTTCTGTTCATCACCTGGGACGGAAAACTGGCCTACGCAGTCCCCTCGAAACCCGGCAGCATCGATTTTGAAAACGTTGTGGACTTGACCTATGCGGATGGGCGACCGATCCATCTGGGCGGTCCGGCCGGGCTATCCGGTCGCATCAAATTAGCCGCGGTCGACTGGGATGGCGACGGTGTTTGGGACGTTGTAATGGGCGTTCAGAAGTCGCTGCAAAAATATCTCAGAGGATCTACCCAGGAAGCGCCGAGCGCGGCTCCCTACTGGCTTCGAAACGTCGGCACCAATGCCAGCCCCAAATTTGAGGAGGCCCGGCTGATCACGTTCAAGAACGGCCTGCCGATCGAGGTGGAAAAACACTCCTTCGACGTCTTTCCGACAGATCTTAACAACAACGGCCAACTGGACATCATTTTCGGCGATGATGAAGGCACCATTTTTCACCTGATGCGGGATGCCTTGTCCTGGGACAAAGCTCCGCAACAAGCAGCCGCCGACAAGAACACTCCCTGATGTTCTCCGCCGTTTGGTCGAGCCAACTACTACAGATTCCCTCATGAACATGCCCAATGCTTCTCTCACGATGTTGCTGATCTGTTCAGTCTTTTCCTTCCTGGCGACTCCGGCCAGAGCCGAAGTTTATCAATCGGATGATTTTGATTATCCCAAGGGTCCCTTGCAGAGCCAAGAGGGCGGAGACGGCTGGAACGGCCCGTGGAAGGTGTCTGGAATGGGAAACACCATAGCCAACAGCTTTGATCTTGGGAGGGGGAAACTCCCCGGAGGCTACAAGTTGACTGTCGCCCCCAACGTGCTTCAGCTCTCTCTGGCTGAAAAGAGCCAGAGAGCCTCCCGGAAATTCACCCCGCCCATTAACCTCGATCCATCTTCCCCCCGTGTTCTCTATTTCAGCTTTGTGTTCTGTCGTTTGGATACCAGCGATCAGCAGGGCAATGAAGTGTTCGGCTTTTCCTTTTCCTCCGGAGGGAACCGTGTTCTGGGGTTCGATGTCACCTCAACCGAAAACCTTCAACTCAGCTACGTGCCGACAAAGAAGAGCATCACCGGGGAAAAGAGAGTCATTGAGTTCACCGACACGGTCCAAACATCACCACGGTATGTGTTTGTCGGCCGCATCACAGCCAATCCGGCGGGGCAGATGGACCGGTTGGAATATTCCGCTTTTGACGCTACCCGTTCGATGGAGTCGGAGCCCCAAGTTTGGGATCTTAGCCTTGAAGTGAATGCGGCGGAAATACTGGATTCGGTGGACTTTGTCGCCGCACCTTTTCTTAGAAATATCCTGATCGATAATCTGCGGATCGGTTCGGACTTCTCCGCGGTGACGCGCCCGTAGACCCACCAGGCGGGACATCTCCTGACATCCGATAACTTTAGCATCTTCTTAAAATAGAATTTTCCAGACCGCATCTGGTCGCATTCCTGCCTGTAGTAAAATGAAAACTCAAACGGTCCTCGCTCTTCATCCCGTCGATCTTGCCATCATGGTCGTCTTCCTCTTGGTTATGGTTGGTATAGGGATCTTCTTTTCGAAGAGAACAAAAACGACCGAAGGGTATTTCCTGGGAGATCACAGTGCGCCGTCCTGGGTCCTGGGTCTTTCCATGATTGCGGCGAAGATCAGTTCCGTCACATTCCTTGCATTGCCTGCTGCAGCCTTTGCCCTGGACTGGCGGCTCTTCGTTCCGAATCTTTCCATTATTCCGGTCGCCGTGGTCGCAATCTGGATTCTGGTGCCTTTTTTCCGCAAAGCCGCACAGACAACGGCTTTCGAATACCTGAACGCAAGATTTGGAGCGGGCGCCCGTCTTTATGGAGCGATCATTTTCCTGCTTGGACAAGCTCTGCGCTTGGGGGCAGTGATATATCTGGTCACGATTCCGATCGAAATGTTCACAGGGTTCCCTCCCTGGGTCATCATGCTCGTTGTGGGATTGTTCTGCACGACTTATACCATCGTTGGCGGGTTGCAGGCGGTGATTTGGACGGATGCCATTCAGGCAATCATTCTCTATCTGGGTGGGATCGCCGCGCTCATCGTCATGGTCATTGACATACCGGGAGGACTGCCGGAGATCTTCCGCACCGCCATGGACAACAATAAGTTCAGTTTTGGGCCGATGCGTTGGGATTTTGGAGAACGCACATTCTGGACGATGCTAATTATCGGCCTGCTCTCATGGATCAATCAATACACCTCCGATCAAGTTCTCATCCAGCGATATCTTGCCGCGAAAGATCTTCGACAGGCGCGCATGGCCGGAGCGGCGAGCGCTTTTCTCTGCCTGCCTACTTGGGCCTTTTTCTTCATGCTGGGCACTGCCTTGTTTGTTTACTATAAATTCGTGTCCGATCCTCAGGTCTCCTCCCTGCCGGCCGACAGCGTGTTTCCGCATTTCATTCTCACGCGGATGCCTCATGGGCTGAGCGGTCTTGTCATCGCCGGTGTGCTTTCTGCTGCGATGGGCTCACTGAGCGCGGCATTGAACGCCTTCGGCACGGTGGCCACAGTTGATCTTGTTCGCCCATATCTCCTGAAGGGTAAATCCGACCGCCTCTACACCGTGATCGCCAAGTCCCTCACCGGATTTGCCGCCCTTCTCATGCTGGCCATTGGCTGGGCTTTCAGTGCGACAAATAAAGAAAGTTACCTCGATCTTTCCCATCAGATTCTCGGCTTGATTGGCGGCGTGGTGCCTTGCTTCTTTGTGCTCGGATTTTTCGCCGGACGGGTCGACAAACGCATCGTCTGGCAGGCGTTCCTGGTGGCCTCAATAGTTAATGCGTATCTCCTGTTGGCTCAATTCAAAGTGATTTCACCTTTGTTCGGATGGTCTGTTCATCCTTACTGGGTCTCAACGCTTGTCGCTTTAGTTATGGTCATCGTGGCTGTTATCCTTTCAAAGATTCAATCACAACGGACGGTTGTCCGATCGGAGCTGACCATCTATGGCTCCCGGGCGTTTGGCAAATTGCAGATGGATATGTCTGGCAAAGACGTTTAGGGAGGATGAGAGTCAAACGTTTTTTTGACCAGTAGTGTTTAGGGCGTGTCGTCAAAATAATCTGAGCCAATCGAGGATGGAAGCGAGAAGAGCAAAGGCGAAAAAGCAGGAAGCTGTTTTGTCATGGCGAGTGACCAAGCGGCGCAGGGCTTTGAGCTAGCCGACCAGGCGTTGGACATCCAGATGCTCAAGGATGTGAACTCAAAAAAATGGTAAAGCCCGCGATGCGTCGTGAGGCCGCTAAGTATCTGAAGAAGAGCTATTCGGCGGGACTGCGGCGCATCTGCGGGCTGCTGCAAATGGCCCGAAGCACATTTTACCGATAAGCCATCGGGGCGAGGAGACGAGGCGTTGCGAGAAGCCTTGAAGGAAACCGCGCTAGGCCGCAGGCGCTGGGGATACCGGATGCTGGGTCTGGCGCTCAAGCGCCGGGGCTTCAGGGACAACGCGAAACGCATCTATCGCATCTACCGCGAAGAGGGCCTGCTGGTCCGCCAGAGGCGCAAGCGCAAGACGGCCAAGTGGCGGGGCGAAAGGCCGCTGGCCGCTGCTGGGCTCAACCAGCGGTGGTCAATGGACTTCATGAGCGACCAACTGTCCGATGGGCGCAAAATGAGGACGTTCAACGTGGTAGACGACTTCAGCAGGGAGTGCCTGGCTATCGAGGTCGACACCTCGATCTGCGGAGCACGGGTCGCCCGTGTCCTGGATCGACTGATCGCCGAGCGAGGCCGCCCAGCGCGCATCGTGCTCGACAATGGCCCCGAGTTTACTGGCAAACACCTCGACCGCTGGGCCTATGAGCATGGCGTGGAACTGGCCTTCATCCAGCCCGGCAAGCCGGTGCAGAATGAAGGACCGGGCGAAGGAGATATTGCCTCTGTAGGCTGGTCGGATGGGAGGAATGTCAAACATTCCTCCCTGCTCTCGAAACGGTACGGAATTGAGACGATCGGCGAATTTTCGCCGAAATAGATGTCACTTCAGCTAAAGTAGGCGAGAGTGGATCTGTGTCATTGCGCTTGCAGGGTTGGAAAGCAAAGTTGGCGCAGCGACGACCTCGCGCCAGTGAGCAACCGCTGCGGGGAGAATTATATTCTCTCGACCAACTCGTTCGCTACGCGAAGATCCTGGCTGAAAGTCATGAGGTTTTTATTGGCAAAGGCTCCAACCGCCTGCTGGCTCGGCTCGATCAAAACGAGAAAAATTTAAAAAGTTTCAACCGCGAGACGCAAGCGGTCGACCAAGGACGGCGCGTTACACACGCGGCAGAGTGGCTGCTCGATAATTACTTTCTGATTGAGGAGCAGATCCAGATGGCCCGGCGCCATTTGCCGAAAAGCTACAGTCAGGAGCTGCCTCGCTTGTATGCGGGAGTGTCGGCCCGTCTACCGCGAGTTTACGATATAGTTCTCGAGCTGATTTCCCATGTCGATGGGCAGATCGATGTCGAAAATCTGGGAGTCTTCGTCTCATCATATCAGAGCGTTACGCCGCTCAAATTGGGCGAACTTTGGGCCATTCCGATCATGCTGCGTCTTGGTTTGATCGAAAACCTGCACCGTGTGACAACCCGGCTCCGTGTGGCCCGGCATGACCGCGATCTCGCTGATCAGTGGATGAATCGGTTGCAAGAGATGGCAGAAAAAAATCCCTCCGATCTTGTGATCGTGATGGCAGAGATGGCCAAGTCAGAGCCCTCACTATCCAGTTCCTTTGTGGCGGAGTTCAGCCAACGGCTCTCCCGGCAAAGTTCGGTCATGAACTGGGTGAGAAACTGGCTGGAACAAAAGCTGGCTGGACAGGGCGCGACAATCGAACAGCTCGTGCATCAGGAAAGCCAGCTACAGGCAGCCGATCAGGTCTCCGTAAGCCACAGTATTCTCAGCCTTCGGTTTCTTAGCGAAATGAATTGGAAGGACTTCGTAGAATCCATGAGCCATGTCGAACATACTCTGCGAAAGGATCCATCACGGGTGTATGGAGTCATGGATTTTGCCACGCGCGATCGTTACCGCCACGTTGTTGAGACGATCGCCGGCATCAGCGAGTTTGAGGAATCGCAGGTCGCCGAGATGGCGATCGGCCTCGCGGCGGCCCATGCGGATCACCAAGGTGCGGAAGATCGCGCTTCGCATGTCGGTTATTATCTCGTCGATAAAGGACGTTCCGTATTGGAAAACGCCGCGAAGACTCAACGCCCGTGGCGAAAAGCCTTTCCGCGATTGGTGCGGCGTTTTCCGATGACGTTCTATGCTGGAGGCGTCTTCGGCCTCACAGCCGCGGGGACGTTGATTTTTCTTCAGATACTCAGCGAGGCAGGGGTATCCACGGCAGCCATCATTTTCTTCACTGCGCTTTTTTCCCTTTGCTGCAGCCAACTGGCGGTCGCTCTGGTCAATCTGGTTGCCACCCAGACCATCGCTCCTCATCACTTACCACGCCTCGATTACTCCACCGGGATTCCGCTCTCCTCCCGCTCAATCGTGGCGATTCCGGCCATGCTCGGCAGTTCCGAAGATGTTGCGCGCCTTATCGATATTCTGGAGATCCATTATCTGGCCAATCGGGATGAGAATCTTTACTTCGCGCTGTTGACGGATTTTCCGGATGCCTCCAGTGAGGTGCTACCGCAGGATGAGCTTCTCCTGGAACAGGCGCGTGCTGGCATCGGGCTGCTGAATACGCAATACCATGGCGATCGGCCAGGAGTTTTCTATCTGCTACATCGTCCGCGGCGCTGGAATGAAGCCGAGGGCTGCTGGATGGGCTACGAGCGAAAACGGGGCAAGCTGGAGGAGTTCAATGCTGTCCTGCTGGGGGCATCTGGCGAGCGCTTCGCTGAGATTGTCGGCGACCGCTCGATGCTGACGACGATGAAATTCGTCATCACGCTCGATACCGACACGCAGCTTCCCCGGGACGCTGCACGCGAACTCACGGGGGCGATGGCCCACCCGTTGAACCGTCCCAAATTCGATACGGCCCAAGGCATCGTCACCGAGGGCTACGGCATCTTGCAGCCTCGAGTTGGAGTAAGCTTGCCCAGCGCGGGACGATCGTGGTTTGTTCGTCTTTTTGCCGGTGATGTCGGTATCGACCCTTACACCCGCGCGTCTTCAGACGTGTATCAGGACCTCTTTGCGGAGGGGACCTTCATCGGAAAGGGAATCTATGATGTTGCGGCCTTCGAGCGCGCCTCGATAGGGCGCTTTCCGGAGAATACCATTCTCAGTCACGATTTGATCGAGGCCTGCCATGCCCGGTCTGGGCTGATATCGGACGTCGAGCTCTACGAGGACTATCCCTCGCGTTACACGGCGGATGTAAGCCGGCGACAACGCTGGATTCGCGGCGACTGGCAGATTGCGCGCTGGCTTTTGCCTCGGGTGCCGGGGCCTGACGGCACGAGTATCGCCAATCCTCTCTCTCGTTTATCGCGATGGAAGATCCTGGATAATCTGCGGCGCAGTCTGGTGCCGATTGCCATACTGGCTTTCCTTGTGGGTTCTTGGGTTTTGCTTCCCGCGCTTGCCGTGGGAGGGACTTTGCTGGTTCTTTCGATGATGATACTGCCCGGCCTCGTGTCTGTGGTGGTCGAGTTGCTGCGCGTGCCGTCGGAGATACCAGTTTTATGGCATTGGCACGGTGTGTTGGCGAAATCCGGCGGACGGCATCTGGCGCAGGTTTTTCTCGGCGTGGTCTTTCTTCCCTATGAGGCAGCCATCAGTATGGACGCAATTGTACGCACGCTCTGGCGCTCGCTGGTCACGCACAAGCGGCAACTGGAGTGGAGGACTTCATCGGACGCGGCCCGTGCAGCTTGCGTCGATCTCGCCGGTTCTTTCCTGAAACTCGGGGTCGCGCCAGTGATCAGCGTGGCGGTCGTGGTAGTGCTGGCCATCACACGCGGTGGCGAGCCTCTATTGGCGTTTCCCTTTCTCGGGCTTTGGCTGCTCTCGCCGTTGATCGCCTGGAAGATCAGCCAGCCAATCGTGCCTTCGGAGCTTGATTTCAAGCCGGACCAGATCGTCTTCCTACGCAAGATTGCACGAAAGACTTGGCGCTACTTCGAGACATTCGTCACGGCAGACGACAACTGGCTCCCTCCCGACAATTACCAGGAAGCGCCGGTCCCCCGGCTGGCTTCGCGCACTTCGCCGACGAATCTGGGGCTCGCCTTGCTGGCCAATCTGGTCGCGCGCGATCTCGGCCATCTTTCCGTAGGCGGACTGATCCAGCGTACAAAGGACACTTTTGCGACGATGCAACGGCTCGAGAGATATCGGGGCCATTTTTATAACTGGTACGACACGCGAACCTTGCAGCCCCTTCGGCCGCTTTATGTCTCCAGTGTCGATAGCGGCAACCTCGCGGGCCACCTTCTCACCCTCGGTTCCGGATTGGGCGAACTCATTGGGCAGAGCGTGCTCGATTCGGAGGTATTCGCAGGCTTGCGCGATACGGCCGCCATTCTTGGCGAGTCTGCAAAGCTGGCGATGGAGGAACTGGACGCGGAGCTCAATAATACGCCCTCCACCATGCGTGCGAGATATATCCGGCTGCTGCGCGCGGCGGATCTGGCGTCACGGATCGCCATTGCGCCGGATGCTTCGGAGTCGGTTCGATGGTGGCGGGAAGCTCTGGTGCGGGATTGCCGTGCGCACGTTGCGGACCTGCTCTTCGTGGCGCCATGGCTTGTCCTGCCGTCCCGCGATTGGAAAAACGCTGCTCTCGATGGCGGACTTGTCACCAAACTCGCCGGACTTGACCAGTCGATCACCCTGCGCGAGGTGGCGGAACTCAGTCAATCGCTTTGCCCCTTGATCAAGGACGTCCTATTGCACGATCTGCCCAGTGAGGTCCGTGAATGGCTTGCTGAGTTAGCACCTTGTCTGCAACTGGCCAGCGATCGCGCGGGCGAGCGCATTCTCGATCTTGAGACCCTGGCCCGTCAAAGCAACGAGCTGGCGGACATGGACTTTACCTTTCTATTCGACGAGCGATGCGAGTTGTTCTGTATCGGCTTCAACGTGGAGGAGCGTCGCCACGACGCCAGCTTCTACGATCTGCTGGCCTCGGAAGCGCGGCTGTGCAGCTATGTTGCCATCGCGCAGGGGCAGGTATCGCAGAATCACTGGTTTTCGCTCAGCCGCCTGCTCATCGCTGCGCATGGTCGGCCGGTGCTGGCCTCATGGAGCGGATCGCTTTTCGAGTATCTCATGCCGATGCTTGTGATGCCTACTTACGAGAACACTTTGCTTGAGCAAACCTGCCTGGGAGCCGTCGATCATCAGATCGAATACGGGCAGTCGCAGAATATTCCGTGGGGCGTTTCTGAATCGGGCTACAATCGCATGGATATTCACCTCAACTATCAATACCGCGCTTTCGGTGTGCCCGGCCTCGGATTGAAGCGAGGATTGGCGGACGACCGGGTGATTGCGCCTTATGCTACGGTAATGGCTCTGATGGTGGCTCCCCAAGCTGCCTGCGAAAATCTCGAACGTCTGAAAATGGAAAGGCGGGCGGGCGACTATGGGTTTTATGAGGCCGTCGATTATACCCCATCGCGAATGCCGCCGGGGCAATCGAGTGTCACCATTCAGTCTTTCATGGTCCATCATCAGGGTATGAGCTTGTTGGCGCTGGATTATGTATTGAGGGGTAGGCCGATGCAGCGGCGCTTCAATGCCTGTCCACTTCTCAAAGCGGCCCTGCTTCTTCTCCAGGAGCGAGTCTCTCGCACAGCGGTCAATGTGCTTTCCGGGGATTGGACGAGTGAGGAAACGCGCAAGCTCACTGGTGCTGACGAGGGCATCATGCGCGTAATTACCAATCCCAGCCTGCCCGCGCCGGATGTCCATCTGATGTCAAATGGCCGCTACCACGTGGCAATCAGCAGTGCG
>Ga0097683_1002495_pt1 | contig 16613 bp, 15 predicted proteins | sample ThiBio_1000_plan_2_FD_72846 | JGI IMG/M metagenome (GOLD analysis project Ga0097683, IMG submission 72846) | Wastewater bioreactor microbial communities from Cape Town, South Africa - Thiocy_cont_1000_plan - 1398105538256 (version 2) (version 2) ...
CACACACACACACACACACACACACACACACACACACACACCTGCCTGTATGCACGTTATCTATCTATCGCGATCCACCGTGATCTAGCTCTATCTATGTTGCAGTGTTCAGCGTCAGCTTGCTGGACACCACTGTATAAACCCACCAACCGCACCATTATCCCCATACAAGCGAGGTGCTCCACTTGCCTCTACGGAATTCAGCCTTTGTTTCTCTCTTCTCTCTTCCCCCTCCTCCACCATGGCCGCTGCTCCTCGCGTGCTGCTCCGTCCTGTGGAGCGCGTTGAGATGACGGTACTGGTCGATAACGACTCGGATCCGCTCTCGACGCCTGCGAACTCGCGGTGTGCCAACGAACTCGCCGTCCGTCTCAAGCGTGGCACGCTCCCGTTCGTGGGCGATCTGTGCTGCGGTTCACTCGGCTACTCGCTCCTGCTGCTCATCACCGAGCAGGCGGACGAACTCGGCCACCAGCGCCAGCACCTTGTTCTGTTCGATACCGGCCCAACCCGCACGCTCTGTGTCGACAACGTTCGCCGCCTCGGCGTGCGCCTCGAACACCTCACTGCCGTCGTGCTGTCGCATGGCCACTGGGACCACACACTCGGTACGGTCGAGCTGTTACGTCGCGTCCACCAGCATCGCAGCGAAGTAGCGTCGTCCGACCTCCCCTTGGACCGCACTCCCGTGTCGGTATTGGTGCATCCGAAACTGTTTGTCACACGCGGCCGGCGCGGGCACGACGGTAGCGTGACGCCGATGAGCGAGCTCCCGACCGTTGCCGAGATTGCAGACGCAGGTGGCTGTGTCGTGTCGTCTCGCGAGCCGGTGCTTCTGTGCAACGACTCGGTGCTCGTCACGGGCGAGATCGAGCGCGTGGTGGCGTTCGAGAGCGGCCTCGAGAACCATGTGCAGTGGGACCTCGGGTGCCAAGCGTGGGTCGACGACCCGCTCGTGATCGACGAGCGTGGCCTCGTGCTGAACGTGCGAAATCACGGCCTCGTGGTGGTCACCGGCTGCTCGCACGCTGGGGTCATCAACACCATCAAGGAGGCGCAGCGCGAGACCGGCATCGAGCGTGTGGCGTGTGTGATTGGCGGCTTACACCTCGTGGGTCCCAACGAGGCGCGCATTGCCGATACGCTCGACGCATTCGACGAGCTCAAGGTCGAGATGATCGTACCGGTATGGTGGGCCAGCTGCCAGCCTCTGAGAGAGGAGAGTACCTCATTCTTTGTACTCCTAACCAAACGAACGACCGATCAATGTATGCGTAGGGCCATTGCTCTGGCTGGCGAGCCAAGACGGCGCTGGTGCAACGCTTTCATCAGCGTGTACAGCCATCGTCCGTGGGATTGTCGGTGGTGCTGTCGGCCGAGATGCAACCAATCGTGAGTAGCGCCACAACAATCACCAAGACGTAAAGTAAAGCATCGCCATCGAGCTGGCGGCATTCATTCAGGGCGAGAGCGGCACGAGCGAGGGCGGCACTGATCGATAGATTGATGGATTCATTCTCACGCACGAGACTCCCGCCATTCGCTGCTCCTTATCTCCGATCGAACGGCATCGGTTCCTCTGTGCATCCCTCCCTCCCTCTCGTTCGCGTTGCTCGTGGGACCGACCGCATTCCCTCCTCTCCCACGCACACTGCGCAGGCCTCCCTGGTGCCCTGTGTGCGAGCTCCTCTGCCTTGCGTTCGTGGTAGGAGTGGCAGCGTAGGCCTCTCCCTTCGTCGCTTCTCTCCGTCCTTCTGTTTCTTGGTGAGCGGCGTCGCCGTTAGCGCGTTGCGAGATGGGCTTCGGGTGCGAGGCGGGTGCGAGTCGGTGTGGCGTGCTGCGGCAGCGGTGCGCGAGCCTCGAGGCGCAGCAGACGAGCACCGTGGCGCTGCTGATCCTGTCGTACTCGGCCGTGTCGCTGTGCATGGCGTCCCTGTCGGTGTGCACGCCGATGATCATGCAGGACCTCAACTTCACGGCGACCGACATTGGCGTCATCCTCGCCGTCGGCGCCTTCTCGCGCGTGCTGCCCAAGCTCACGGCCGGCATGGTGCGTCTGGCGCGCGCGCCGCGTGCCTCGAGAGCGCGCTACTCACACGGCGCCGGCGGCTCAGATGGTCGACTACGTGGGCGCCAAGCCGATGCTGGTCGTGTCGCTGGTGCTGACGGCGGCGCTGCAGACGGCGTCGGCGTTCGGCTCGCAGCGGTGGTACCTGACGGCCGTGTGGGCCGCCACGCGCATCGCCATGTGCTGGTGCTGGCCGTCGGCCATCCGCGTCGTGTCGCACTGGTTCACGGCGGCACGCATCGGCATCGCGATGGCCGTGCTGTCGCAGGCGTTCTACCTGGGCGACGCCGTGTCGCGCCTGTACCTGTCGAGCCTCATCGCGCTGGGCCTCTCGTGGCGCGAGGTCTTCGTCGCCGCCGCCGCCACCACCTTCGCCATCGCCATGCTGAACCTCCTGCTGCTGCGCACCGAGCCCCCCGACGGCCTGCTGCACGAGCCTGATGGTGCACCGAGTCGCGAGACGTCCTCGTCAGCGCAATCCTCGTCCTCGTCCTCCTCGTCGTCAGCCGTGCCGTTGACGTCAACGACGCCGCCTCTCGCTGCTGCCGACGACGAGGATGATTGCGAAGACCGGCTGCTGCTACAACAGCAGCGCCCGTCGTCGCAGCAGGGCACGTTGGAGAGCGAGACCGAGCATCTCAGCAGCGAGGCCGAGCAGCCGTCGCTGTCGTCGGTGCTGCAGCAGCTGGGCTGCTCGCCGTTCTTCTGGAGCGCCGTCGTGTGGTGCTCGTTCAACAACCTCATCGACCAGGTGTTCCTCGATTGGACACCCAACATGTTGCAGATCTCGCTGGGCATCTCGGGAGCGCTCGCCGGCTACACGAGCATGGTACGAGTGGCAGCAGAGCGCCGCGAGGAGCACCTCAGCTCTCACAGTGCACGTCGCTGACCGTCGCGCGCGCACTCAGGCATTCGCCATCGGAGGCGCCGTGTCGGCACTGCTGCTGGGCCTGCTCAACGATCGCTTCTCGATGCAGGTGGCCATGAAGGCCGTGCTGGTCTTCTTGGCGCTCGGTGTTGCGATCCTGGCGACCATCGCGTGGACCATCCTGTCGGTGCCGGCGTCGTCGTCGGGACTGTCGATCGTGCTGCGCTCGTCGGTCTTCTCGCTCGTGTTCGCCGCCGGTGTCACCATGTACGGGCCGTACTCGCTCACGACCGCCACGATTCCCTTTCGCTACGCAGGCAAGAAGACCGCTGCCACAGTCGGCTCGTTGTTGGATGGCATCGCGACGCTGGTATCCACCGCATCGGGCGTCGGCTTCGGACCGCTGGCACAGAGTCTCGGCTGGGCACACGCCTTCTTCGTGCTGGCCGGCATTGCGCTGGCCACGTGGTTCGGCGCCTTCTGGCACCATCGAGCAGCGCAATCCGACAGTGCCAAGCTCAAGTAAGCCCTCCAAGCCGCTAGAAAGCCGGCACCGACCTCGAGCCCGCGGCCGAGTCTCTCGCCTTGCCCGCTATCCAGCAGAGAAAATGTACATACAGCACGAACCATGTAATTAACGTACCGTAGAATAGCCAGTGAGGCTAGCAAGGTGGTCTCGATCGTTGGGGAATAGTAGAGAGCGTGGTCGTTGGGTGCGAGGGTCCGAGGGTCGGAGGTCCGAGGGTCGGTCGTTCGTGTCGTCGTTGCTTCGTTCGCGTGGTTCATTGTTCATTCATTCGCTTCGTTGCCGCGTCGCCGCTGCTGCTGTTGCTGCCGTCGTTGCTGCAGTCCCGCGCACTCTCACTCTTACACCGCAGCAACTCCTCGCCTTACGTGCCGTATCACTCTTTCTCTCTCTCTCTACCTCGCTACCGCACCGATGGCTGACACGGGCGCCAAGCCCAAGCGAGCGCGAGCGCCAGCGAAGCCCAGGAAGACCGCTGCTGCGGCTGGCGACGGTCCGGCGTCCAAGGCAGCGCCCAAGAAGCGACGCAACGCCTCTGGAGACGCCCCGCCCTCCAAGCGATCCAAGTCGAGCGCTGCGGCTGCAGCGGCGGTGGCCGAGGCGACCGGCGACAGCGACGGCAGCGACAGCGACGGCGCCGCGTCGTCGTCGTCGGCCGGCACCGAGCACAACAACCACTTCATCATCTCGGCCGCCGGCTCGCTGCTGACCTCGTCGCGGCCGGTGTCGTCGTTCAACGGCGGCTTCGCGTCGTCGTTCTCCGACACGTGCCCGTCGACCTCGTCGCTGTCGGCCGTCGTGTCGACCAGCTTCATGCTGGGCCCGCTGGCGCCGCCCGTCGGACCAGCGCCGCTGCTGGCCTCGGCCCCGCCGCCTCCGCCGCTGCTGCCCGCGATCCCAGCCGTCGTGGCGCCGCTCGCGGTGGCACCGGTGGTCGTCGGTCCTCCGATGCAGATCGGCGCTGCTGGCATCGGGGGGCCGCCGCCGCCACCGCTGCAGCTGGTGCAGCAGCAGCAGCAGCAGCAGGGCGCCGAGGTGCAGGCCCTCGCGGCCTCGGGCTCCGCCAACAATGGCGCCGCCGGCATCGGGGGGCGCCTGGGGGCACCTCTCGCTGCCGCGCTACAGCAGTCATCCAAGACGCCGTCGCTGCTAGCACTCAACATGGCTGGCAAGTTCGACGTCGATGTGGCGGCCGACGGCAGCAGCGGCAGCGCGGGCGAGAGCGGCACCAAGGCCGCCGCTTCATCCAAGCAGCGAGGCAGCAGCAAGGCGCCGCCTCCCGACACCGGCTGCGCCGCCACCTCGGCAGACGACGGAGGAGCGTCGGCCGTACCGCTGTTCGCGCACACGCCGCTGATGCCGCACCTGCCATCGTTCGTGGCGCCGTCGGCAGCGCAGCCCATGCTGCAGAGCGCCTTCCTGACGGCGAGCGGTGGCGGCATCAGCGACACGGCCGCGACGCTCGCCACGCCCACGACCTCGACCCTGGGCCTGTCGGCCTCGTCCTCGACGCTGCTGCCATCGTCGCAGCCGCTGGTGCTGCCGAACTTTAACTCACTCCAACCCGCTGCGCCGCTCGCTGCTTCGGCTCCGTCTTCTGCGCTGAGGGGAGCCGCAGCGGCGTCTGCCGTCGGCAGCGGCGGGCTGCTCGGTGCCTCGGTGAGCTCGTCGTCGTCGTCGTCATCCAACTCGTCGTCGCTGTCGTCATCTTCGAGTGACTCGTACAGCAACACCGCCTTCCCATTACTCAATGCCGTACTGCCTCGTCAGCCGATTGGGCAACAGCAGCTGCAACAAACGACGCTTGTACCGAACGCCAATACTTTGGTACTGCAACAACAGCAACAACAACTCCTTCTACAACAACAATTGCAGCAACAGCAACTGCAGCTTCAGTTGCAGCAGCAACTCCAACAGCAGCAGCAACAACAGGCCTTCGCCCTTGCTACCAAGCAGCAGCAGCAGCAGCAGCAGCAGCAACAATCGCAACAGCAGCCGATCCAACAGCCAGTGCCGATGATTGCGCATCCGTTTCCGCAGCACCACACGACACTGCAGCAGCAACAGTTACTCAACCAACTTCCGACGTCGGCCTTTGCACAAGGAGCCTCGTCTCCTGCTCCTCCACTTCCGACACTACTGCCCACGCCACCTGTACCATCGCTGTCGAACTCGAACCAGAACGCCGCACTATTGCGCAGCTCGGGGAGCATCTCGATGACACCAGCTCCCAACCTCTTATCCTCTTCATCATCGAGTTCGTCGACCGAGCAGCCGCTTGCGTCAGTCATCAGCAAGGCAAGCAATGGAGCTCCGGTGCAAGGCGAACATTCGTTCGGCTCGCTACCAACAACGGCCTTGGCACACATCTGTGGCTTCCTAGATCTGCCGTCACTCTCTGCACTTGCTTGCACGGTACGTGCAGGGTTAGCGTGTGCGAGTCGGTACGTAGCCACCATTCGAATGCTGATGATCGAACGTGGGTCGGAATAGCGCAAGTACTACCGCGACTTTTTGCTGCAACCGGAGAACGACGGCTTGTGGCTAGTGGCGCTCAACAACTACGTGTTCCTTAGCAACCGCACTCGAACGCGAGCGTTGCGCAAATACACACGAGCAACCACCGATAAGCATCAGCAGCAGCAGCAACGTGGAGGCCAATGGTACACGATCTCTCGCACAATCTGGGACAAGCTCTCTCACATTACGCGACGAATGTTGGCCGGCCGTGTGCCTCCTGCACTGCTGCGAGATCTCTGGGTCGATCGTTTATACGCATCTGAGCCGATTCTATGGTGCGGTTCGATTACTGTCAGCCAAGTCAGAATGCGGTGGAATAGCGCAAATAACACTTTGGCATCTGTAGCAACCTGGAGCTGCTCGATCAACGACAAGAAGAGAGTCAGATCCTGTGGTTCGCTATGGAACGAGGCCCCGATGGCGAGACGACCCTCTATCGCTTCTGCAACGCAGCAGCACGCCAATCGTCACCAAGCGATGGCGGAAGCTGTTCTGAGAGTACGGTCGCAGACCTCGAGGACGCCAACATCGTCATCGAGCGCAAGTCTTCGAGTGGTAAGGTCGACAGCAACTGGCAGCCGGATCTGGCGGCATTCGTGTACTGGTACGTGAGACCCGCCGCTCGGTGTATTGCGCCCCTGTGCTCGTGTACTCATTCGCCTTCTACCGCGCAGGCATGCCACGAAAAACAGTGGAGCCATGGCAGCCGAAGTAAGTGAGTGGCTGAAAGCACGTGGCTACCGACTCGAGGAGTTGGCACAACGAGTGAATGCCATCTAGCGTGATGAGGATGATGATGCTGCTGGATGGCGACGATGAGTTCACCAATCTCGCACGCACTCTCTCACTCAAGCGTGCTCCTCTCTCTCTCTCTCTCTCTCGTCTCTTGGCTGTAGCCTGTATATCAGGCGGATGTACTAACTAACTATCTATATCGCTAACAAAGCACCACCGGTTCGTGCTCCAATCCAAATCGAGTGCACTGTTGTAGCCTATTGGGCCAAAAAGTGCGTTGCTACATGGCGGCGCTGGATCTTGCCGGTAGCGGTTCGAGGCAGACTCGTGGCAATGAAGACACGGCTCGGAACCTTGAAGGCCGCCACGCGGGGCTTCATGAAGTCGATCACGTCGTCGGCCGTGAGGCTCATGCCCTCCTTTGCTAAGGACGAGCCAAGTGGGTTAGCTCGACCATCCATTCTCTCTCCCGGCAGCGGAGCCGAACTCATGATACGTACGAACGACGGCAACGCATACAATCTCGCCGTACTTGGGGTCGGGAGCAGGGAAGGCGACGCCTTCGGCGACACTCGGATGCTCGAGCAGCACAGCGTCGAGCTCGAGTGGTGAGATCTTCTCGCCACCGCGGTTGATCAGCTCCTTCAATCGACCCTGAGAGAGAGAGAGAGAGAGAGAGAGAGAGAGAGATGGTAGATATTAGAAGACGAGGCCCAACGAGCGCTGTGGATGCGATGCGGTGGGCGCGTACGGTGAGCGTGAGGTAGCCGTCGTGCAGCACGCCCTGGTCGCCGGTGCGGAACCAACCCGAGGCCGTGAAGTTGTCGCGGTTGGCCTGCTCGTTGTTGTGGTAGCCACGCGTGACATTGCGACCGCGGATGCACACCTCGCCGACGGTGCCCTCTGGCAGCGGCGTGTCGCCGTCGTCGGGGAGGATGCCGATGAGGACGTTGGTGCCGCGGCCGACGGTGCCCGGGCGGCGCTCGCCGTCGCTCGGCAGCGGGTTGGACGCCATCTGGTGCGCCGCCTCGGTCATGCCGTAGGCCTCGAGCACCGGCGCACCGAAGCGCTCCTCGAGCTGTGCCAGAGTCACGGGTGCCAGGGCGCTGGAGCACGAGCGGATGAAGCGCAGCGAGCTGCGGCGCGGCGCGGCGTCGGCGTCGGCGCGCAGCAGCAGGATCTGGTGGATGGTCGGCACCGCCGAGTACCACGTGACGCCGTGACGCGCCACGTCGCCCCAGAAGCTCGACGCCGAGAACCGCTCGGGCACTACCACGGCACCTCCTCGCTGCAAGGTCGAGAGAGTGGCGCCTATCCCGTCGACAGTCGTTGGTTGCGGCGGCAGCGGCAGGTCAGCGTCGCATCGTGGGCACGGGGGCATTGGGCGGGTCACGTTGCGTACCGATGAGGCCGTGGACGTGGAATAAGGGCATGACAATGTAGGAGCGATCGGTGTGCTGCAAGTGGTAGGTGTCGGCGATGTTGAGGGTCGAGGCCACGAGGTTGGCGTGCGAGAGCGGCACGCCCTTGGGCCGCGACGTGGTGCCCGACGTGTGCAGGAACAGCGCCACGTCGTCGCTCGTCGGCGCCTGGGCCTCGGCCTCGCCGGCACCAAACTCCTCGTGGCCGGAGCCGCGCGTCAGTGACACGGAGCGCAGAGCGGCGTCGGTCGTGAGGGTCCAGACGGGCAGCGAGAGCTGGGCGGCAGCGGCGCGCGCCGGGTGCTCGGCGGCGAGCGAGCCGTCGAGCAGCACCAGCGCGGCGTCGAGGTCGCGCAGGTAGAACCCGAACTCGTCTTCGGTGTAGGCGGCGTTCAGCGGAGCGGCGATGGCGCGCGCGTACGTGATGCCCAAGAAGGCCGCCACGAACGCGAGGCCATTGGGCGCCACGAGCGCCACGGCACGCTGCTGCAGGCGAGGCGAGCCGAGCTGCTGCGCCACGGCGCCCGCCAGCTGCCACAGCTCGGCGTGCGTCACCGAGAAGGCCGCCGCACCGTCGCCCGGCACCACGACTGCCTCGGCGGCACCATGCAACTGCACCGTCTGGTACAGGAGGTCCTTGAGGCTGCGAGAATCCGAGTCGGCCGTCGATGCCATGGCGAGTGCGCGATGACGAAGAGGAAGCGACGAAGAGAACAAGCGAAGAGCAGAAGCGAAAACGCCGAGTAGCTTTCGTCGCTGGGAGCTCTTTCGCTCTTTCGCGATAAAGCGAAGTCGCCCTTCGTCTCATCGTCTTCGCCCACATCACCGACACTGCCTCCAAGCCCATCAAGCCACCCAAACCCTCCAAACCCTCCACGCCCTCCACACTGCTGCAGCGTTGTCGTCTCGCTCATCAGTCTCTCTCAATCTCTCCCCGTCGACACCTTGATCACTTGGGTCAACGCTCGCTCGCTCACTTACTCACCCACCGGTCTCCCGTGCGAGAGACGTAGAGGCGCGCGGCGCTCGTTCTTTGGTTCTCGCATCGTCGTCGGTCGTACGCCACGTCGGGCGCGGTGGGCGCAATGAACCCCGAGGAGAAGATGGCGCTGCTGATCGAGCTCTCGACCGAGAAGGCCGAGCACCAGCGTGACATTGAGCGCATGCACGAGCTCGAGCAGCAGGCGGCGCTGTTGCAGCAGCAGGCGCAGGTGCTGAACGAGATGCTGCAGCTCTCGCAGCACGAGGTGCTGCAGCTGCAGCACCACCACGCCGAGCTGCAGCAGCAGTACCAGACGCACCTGGCGACGCTGGCCCTCGCGTCCTCGTCGCCCGACGCCGCTGCTTCTGCCACCGCCTCTGCCGCTGTCGATCCGGCCATCCTCGAGCAGCTGGAGCGCGCCTCCGAGGCGCTGACGCAGGCCATGGAGGCCAACCAAGCCTTGACGCAGCGAGCCGAGCGCGCCGAGGCCGACGCCGCCGCCGCGCACGCCCGCGTGGCGCACCTCGAGCAGCAGGCGCTCGACGACGCACGCCGCCGCCAAGAGCTCGACCGCCAGGCGCAGGACTTTCGCCGCCGCGCCGATGAGACGCTCTCGCAGCTGCTTGACTACCAAGCGCAGGTGCAGGACCTCCAGGCGCGCCTCGACGCCGCCACGACCGATCGACCTGCCGAGCCGCACCACGCCGCCGCTGCTGCACCGCCTCAGCAACATTCGCAGCCGGATGGTAGCACGGATCCCGAGCCCGAGTCCAATCACACGGTCGCAGCTGAGACACCTTCCGATGGTCTGCCCCAACAACAACAACAACAACAACAACAACAACAACAGGAGGAGCAGCCCGAGCAGGAGCGCCATCTCGAAGCTGCGGCCGTCGAGTCGCAGCCCCATTCGGTGCCTGAGCCTCAAGTGATTCACGTCGTGCCCGAGGAATTGCTTCACGAGGTCGAGTCACTGCGGCAAGCCAAGCAAGACTGGGACACCAAGCAGCGAGCCTTCTCCGTGAGTACCAAGCACGGTACGACACCGACTCTCCATCTCGTAGATGCTCTCTTTCTCGCACCTAACTCTCTTCATTCCATCATTGAATCTCCACCACTAGCTGAGCGCCGTATTGGAGAGTTGAATCAAGTATGTTGTTCTCTCTCTCTCCTCTCATCATTTCGCGCGCATCCTTGATTGTCAAGGACCGAACGATTGAATCTAACGCTGACGATACTGATACTGGGGGCAAATCAATGATACTCCTAGACGATCGAAACGCAATCGCATACGATTGATACACAAAATCAACAGCTTTTGAGCTTTCGAGAGCAAGTTCAAGAGCTCACGAACCGAATCGGCGAGCTCGAGCGGCTGCCTCTTGAACTACAACGCTATCAACAGCTTGCTGGCGAGCTCCAGAGCAAGCTCGATGGGCTCAATCTTCACTTGGCACAAGAGCGCCAACAGGCTGAGGCGACCTCGAGGCGTGTGAGTGAGCTCGAGAGCCAACTGCGTGACGAGCAAGAGCGCGTTACATTGGCGCAGCAGCGGCGTGAGCAGCTCGAGGCAACGCATCGTGGCGAACTGTTGCGCCTCCAGGCTTCGATGCGTGAGTTGCAACTCGGCAACAGTACCGTCAACCAACATCTCGAGCAGGAACTCAACCTTGAGCGCAACCGCAATCGCGATCTCGACCAGCATATCAAGGAGCTCGAGCAATCACTGGATGCTGCGCAACGTTCGCGCAACGAGCAATGGGAGTCTGAGAAGGTACCCATCAATCACTCTCACAGCAGTTACACCACCACCACCACCACTATATGCGATATTTACTCGAGTTGACACTGGATTTTCTCTTTGTGTAGAATGCCCTAGTGTCACAACGAACGACTGATGCGAGTACCATCTCACGATTGGAACGCCGAATCCAAGAGGGCGATGAAGCCTTGGCACGCGTCGAGCAGGAGAAGAGCCAGTTACAGCAGCATCTCGGCACGATACAACAAGACAACAAGACACTACGGCAGCAAGTGGCCGATGTCAACAAGTTGCTCCAAGACGAGCACGCCCGCGTCGAGGCACTCGAGCGAGCGGCACACGAGCAGCACCGCCAAACGACGGTGGCACACGAGCAGCAGGCGCGTATCGCTGCACTCGAGGCGCAACTCGTTGCGAGCGAGTCACGTGCGCAGCATGCCGAGAGCGAGTTGGCCGAGGTCAAGGAGCAACTCGAGCTCTACAAGACGCAGGCGACCGAGAGCAAGGCCCTGCGCGAGGAGCTGCGCCGTGAACAAGAGGCTCACGTGGCACAGCAGGAGCACCTGCGGCGCGAGAAGGAGCTCGCCGAGAGCAAGGCCATCGATCAGATGCGCCAGCAAGTGGCGCGTCTGCGCGAGTTGCAGAGCTCACATGCGCAACTCGCCGCAGCCCTCGCCGAGCTGCAAGGCCAGGTGCACGACTCCCAGACGCTTCAGTCGCAGGTCAACCAGCTGCAGGCCGAGCTCAAGGCCGCCACGAGCGAACTTGCCAAGACGCGCGAAGATCGCGTGCGACTCGAGGGCGAGTTCGAGGAGGAGAAGCGCAAGCTCGAGTCGGCCAAGGAGATTACGTGCGACCTGCAGATGCACATCATTCGCACCACCAAGCAGCTCACGCGCATGCAGGAGCAGCTCGACCAAGCGCGTCTGATGAACGAACGTGCCGAGCACCAGCTACTCACGCAGCAACGTGCCTTCGACGAAGAGAAGGCCGCCATCATGTTTGATCTCGTACAACGTCAGCATCAACAACAACAACAACAGCAGCAGCAACACCACCATCATCATGATTCGCACGAGCAGTCGCAACATCGATACCAACAACCGGCCTCGAACTCGGCAGCCTATTCTTCTTCCGCTTCTTCTCGTCGTGAACGAGCCAACGGAACGCACGGTGCTGGAACCGATGGGCTGTTTGGTGGCGGCCACGGAGGATCGACCTCGTCGCACTCGTCGAGCACCTGCTCTTCGGTCGTGAACGAGCCTATCGGTGCGCCGTTCGTCCCATCGTCGTCGCAGCATCACCACCAGCCGCAGCAGCCGCAGCACCAGCAGGCACAGCACCAGCAGCCGTCCTCGTCATTGAGTCCGTCGGTGCCTGAGGCCTCCACCATCGACGATTCGTCGGTCTACCACAGCCGCGCACCCTCGACTGCTGCCACGATCGCCACCATCGACGAGGAGGAGATTGCTGATAGCATACACCACCACTACCATCACCACCACGGCCACCATCACCACCCAAGCTCGGCACAACAACCGCCGACGGCGGCACACGCGCCAATCTCGGCTTCGTCGCAACAGCTCCAACACCACGGTGGCGGCGGTCATCACCATCATCGCAGCCATCGGTCCCCGACGGCTGCGCTCGTGCCAGCGCACGCGGTCGCGAACGTCAAGAAGAAGATTGTCGATGACCTGTGGGACCGGTCTCTCGACCTGCTCAACTCCGCGGCTGCCAGCAGCGCGGCCGCCAAGTCGAGCCACGTCCGAAGTGCCTTCACGTCGCCGAGTGGCCACACGAGTGGAGCGATCGGCACCCCGGGCGGCAGCGGAACACCGGGCAACACTGCCGCCGCTCCCAATGGCCTTCCTCTGGTTGGCGGAAGTAGCGGCAGCAAGCGAAAGGCGCGCGCGGCAGCCAAGCCTGGTGACGGACGCAATGGACTCGATCCGCTGTACATGACGCTACAGTGAGATGGCATCGGTGGCCGTCAAGTGCCACGTCGTGCGCGTAGTGGTTACTTGCGCGCTCGAACGATATTTAGATGCGTGTAGTTGGATAGACGATATAGCTCGCTCCCCTGTGACACCGCCACCGCAAGCACTAGCACCGTCGGTCACACGACGAATCTCCCCTCTTGATGCTTCAATTTTGCCCACGTAATATAGCTAGTTGCTGGCATTCATTCGGCCAAATGACGCACGACACCTGGTGTCAAGACTCACAAGCAATCGGTTCGTATCCACCAAAAGATCTCGAACAACAGCTCGTTCGGCAGCAGAGATACGGCAGACCAGTGAGCGACTGAACGAATGGTCGTGAGTAGCAGAACCAATTCGTTCATGCGACTCGAGGCGTACGACCGCCGCTGCAGTGTCCAAGGGACGTCTGCATTGCGAGCGAGGCGGATGGCGTTCATCAGTGCGCGACATCTTCCCAATGAAAGCATGCAATCGTTAGAGTACGAACCGCAGCGAGCAATGGAGTCTATCACGACCTCGCGGCTCTGGCTGAGGATATGGTGCGGCAGTCTGATGGCAGCATGCTCGGGCAGGTACCGCAGCATGTGCCGCCGACAGGGAGGGCGGTGTTCAGCCAGCAGCTTGCATGCGCCCGGCACATTGCCATCGATACACGCTTGCATCAATCGGCGCTCGGCTCGTGTCGGCATCTCAGCCGCGAAGCTACGCTTGAAGTTACTCTGCCATCGTTCGTCAGATATCGGCATACGACCAACGAAACGGGCTCCGAGTACTAGCAGTGCGTACATCTACCGAAATGCCGTCGTCCAGCACGGTGGGGTTGTAGATGAGGCCCTGTACGAGGGCGCGACGCCCACTAGGCTCGATGCCGTTATCCTTGAGGTGTCAGCCAGTTTGATTCGATTAGATCTAGTCAGCAGCTATGCTCTTGTAGTGCATGCCGAACCTGCAAATCGAGGATCTGCAGGCTCCGATTGATGGGCAAGCTATCGGCCAGCTCGCGGGCGCCGTCAGGACCAATGTTGCAACACTGTCAATGTGCCGTGCACGTCAGCCGGACTGCGATTGGTGCTCGGTAAGGGCAGCGCGCTTGCCGTACTCGCAAGGACAACCGCGTCAAAGTGGTGTTGCTCCGAAGGAAGTCGCTGAGGTATCGGCAGCCCTCATCGGCAATGTGGTTGCTCTACAACGACGATCGTGAGTGGAGCCGCTGCAGACTGCCATCCGATGCCGCAGCATTGCGGCGACCTACCGATAGCCCGATTCTCGTCAGGGTGTGTAGGACTCTAGCGCGTCGAGCCAGTGCCTGTACTCCTCGCGGTCCGATGGCATTGTTCTGTGTACGGTCGTTGACGCGATCGTGCCGCTCGAGCGAATGAGTGAGAGGTCGCCCGCGGCTCTCGGGCTTCCGATGGCCAATGTCGTACCGCCAAGTGCAAGGTCGCGAGCCTGCCATGAGGATTGCTGGCGATGCCGTCGAGGATCGCCTCGAATCCAGCATCTCCAAGGTTGTTGTGCTATCACACTCACAGATGAGCAAACGATCCATATGCCCAGTGCGAGCAAGCTTCTCGCTGTGATAGCAACGCCGTACCACAAGATCGAGCTCGGTGATGCTGCGGTTGTTTGCGAGCGCATAATGGAGATGTCGACGGCAGTCATCTTGCCCTGCCGTGGTACTCTGTCGTCGAGTTAGCCATTCAATAGAGAGGCCAGCCATTGATTCAGTAGCGATAGACGCACTGGCAAGTACAGGAGCGAGATCGAGCAGGTCGGAGCAGCGAGTGCGCGAGAGAGCGCCTCGTATCCCGCGGCGCCGAGGCCGTTGTGCTGCAGAGCCAAGCCAAACCACGTGCCACGGTCAGCAGCGTGAGTACAACAGCGGCAAGCCTCTCATACCCCAAGAAATAGCACAGTGATGCTCGTAGAAGACGAGAGAGCGCGCGAGAGGTGCCCGATGCCCTCGGCGGTGAATCCGTTGGACTGCGTGAGCATTGTCGATGTTGGTTGGCAGCGCGAGGTGCCGCAACGGACTCAGAGGGGGCTGCATCGAGATACCGGAAGCAGCAGCCGTGTGAGTTGATGCGGTTGTTCGAGAGCCTCAGCCAGATATCGGGCTCCTTGATCGCCGAGATTGTTGCGCTGTGATCGGGAGAAGCTGTCAGTAGCGAGCGACACTGATGGCTCGAAAGACAGCAATACGCGTACACTGCACGAGAGCACAGACATGGCAGGCGAGTGCAGCATGTAGTCCCGCAAAGCTCTCGCACCCTCGGCGCCAATGTCGTTTCCCTGTGGTACCGATGGAGAGAGGGAGATGGTGAGGCCTCGAGTGCTGCGCGTACGTGGCGCAGCAGCGATACAGCACGGACGCTCAGATACAGGCTGGCGAGCGACGAGCGATGCCTCTCCAAGCCTCGAAGCAGTCGCTCAAGACCGCGCACTCCAAATGGATTGTCCTACAGGTTCATTCGGGTGTGAGTAGCCTGAAAGCAAGGTGGTACTTGCGAGAGCTCACGAACCGAGAGATCGAGCAGCTGCAGCGGCGGAGCAGCAGCGAGAGCATCGGCCACCGCCTCACACAGGTCGTCGTGGATGGCGCGGTTCTACACCACGACCATGATCAGAACGGATATCCTTCGAATCAATCACCATACTACATACATTCAAGTAGATGAAGCCATCCTGACGATCACTGGACAGAGGGTAGGCCATGGAGGTGAGCCGAAGCAAGCGAGGGAATGAATGGGGGAATGAATGGAACCGCGCGAATGTGAGAGCAATGGCGAGCTCGGTGTGAGAGCAATGGCGAGCTCCATGGTACTGGGAGGAAGGATCTCAGTGGTGCAGGGGTCTTTGGGCCTGCCCCGCTGTTGGTAGTTATTATATGAGTTGCGGTGATGATAAACCAGGGACTAGTCGAGTTTGAATGCGAGGGGACGATCCAGGGAGTGGATCAGAGGAGAACACCTGCTAGTTGGTGTGCTCCAGGCAGCCTTGGTAGGAGCAGTTACCACATTGCCTGACGATATTCAACCGAACGCACCGGAATCCTTCCCAAACGATAGAGCACTCGAAATTACGAATATCAATCGAAGAATCAAGCCGTCCCCGACCCCGGTTCACAGCGGATTGCTGATAAAACAGCAAAATCTCGCACTTTTCGGCCCGATTGACGCCGAAAAAATCCAATCTCGATGGATTCTCATCCAAATGGTGGAGAACAAGTTGTAAACTCTGCCCGCATCATCAAACAACACATTGCAGCGGATTCCAGCGATCGATTAATTTTCTTACGCCCTCACGCACCGAAATACACTCCGGAAATCACGTGCAAACGTGGTACTTTGACGTACGCATCGTTGTTCCCTTGGTTCCGGCTGGACTCAGGGCTCCACGACTCAATGATACTCAGGCGGAGGTGCATGGACGCAGAGAAGTGGATAAACATGGGCTGGGGTGCGTTTATTCGCTTGGCTTGGGATGGATTCGGTTGGTGGGATAAATAGGGGCGAGCGGCGGGGTAAAAAGATGGTCGCCCACGGTGGGGATCGAACCCACGGCCACTTGATTAAAAGTCAAGCGCTCTACCTCTGAGCTACGTAGGCCCTTCCAGTCAACGGTGCTCAACTTGCTCTCCTTGTTTTACCTCCACCGCTCGTCCATCGCGAGGCATCGTGAAGTAAACCATCAGCTCCTCGTCGCCGCTCTCGGCCTCGCGGAACCTCCACCGCACTGCCGAGTGT
>Ga0097683_1002515_pt1 | contig 16471 bp, 12 predicted proteins | sample ThiBio_1000_plan_2_FD_72846 | JGI IMG/M metagenome (GOLD analysis project Ga0097683, IMG submission 72846) | Wastewater bioreactor microbial communities from Cape Town, South Africa - Thiocy_cont_1000_plan - 1398105538256 (version 2) (version 2) ...
GAGCGAACATTTTCCTTGGCAGATGTGTTTCAAGATAAGTTGAGATTAGATCTTTGCTACAGACGTATGTATTTAATACGTCAGCAGTCTATTAAATCTAATTAAAATAAAAAGAATCTCTATATTTTGTTTTATTCTTTCTAAACCTTCATGACCTATATCACTACATCGAACATATAGATATTTGAGTGTCTATAGAAAAAGAAAAACATATTGAATTGAATGTTATTGCATTGTGTTTCAGTGGTTCTCTCGACACCCTCACCCTCAAGATAGTCGAATGTTCCCAATAGTTCAAACTCCGAGGAGAGTCATTAGTATAATGGAATAAAATGTTCATGAAAACAAGATTGTAATAAGTAATGCGTGACAAATATTTTTCAGAAAAACGTAACTTAGTAATATGCTGACACTAATCTAAAATCCCCTACCATTGTAATTGTAATGACTTTAATACTAATTCGTGTTTCACATTTTTAATCCTATGGTGATTGTGCTCATAAGCTTTAATAATGAATTCGACATAAAATATGCACCACAAATCTAAAAGCATTCTTTGCTGACTTTATATATGATGACGTTCGTATCTAATTTCTAATTATATTCAGAATACAAAATATGCATATATATAGTTATAATTTCATCGTGTTTTTTTAAAATTTCACTACTGTTGCAAATGTCGAGTAGTTTCTCATTAGAAACAGTTACATCGCGTATTGTTAAATTTACTATTTTACTCATACTTCAAATACCATCGATTTGTTGTTCATTATTTCTTCTATATCGTTGGATTACGAAATCGTTTCTTCGTCGATCTTTGCATAATCAAACAGTATTTGTTCTTGTCATTGTGAGTTTATTTCAGACGATTTCAGATCTACCAATGACATTAGAATATCTACGCAAAGGCCAAGCCTCGTCATCTACGTTCTGTTTATTGTGGAACTTTTTTGGATTATCAAACTACGCAATGAGTATTTGGATAATGACGTGGACTTGTTTCGAACGTCATCTAGCTATTTTTCATGACGATATTTTTCTGACTTTCTATGGAAAGATTTGTTTTCACTATATTCCATTAGTGTTAACTGTTATTATGCCTTGGTTGTACTATTTTATTTTGATATTCTTCTATCCATGTAAAAATCACTTTTCTGAAATAACACTTTTCTGTGGTTGGTGTTGTTATGCATATAATGATCGATTAATTATCTTTAATTGGCTTACATTTGGCGTAATTCCAACATGTTTAATCATATTTTTGAATGGTTTGTTGATTTGTCGTGTCATCATACAAAGTCGTCGTGTTCGACAACAAATGAATTGGTATCGACATCGTCGTATTATTATTCAATTGTTTGGTTTTTCTAGTCTTTATCTTTTATTTGACACACCAACAGTTGCAGTCGGTTTAATTCAATTTATTCATCCAAGATTTGCTGCTGATTTTCAAATATTATATCTATTCTATCTTGTTTATATGTTACCTTTACTGGTACCATTGATTTGTGCAAGTACATTCGGTGAACGATGGCGAAAACCGCGCAAACAACAATTCTATCTTTAAATGTTTCGACAAGACTTTTGTTCACACAATACTAACATCAAACTGAAATCGTTCGTTAATATTTCACAAACTCGTTTATAATCTAGAATACATTCGCAGCTTGACAACCACGTTTTGCTAGTTCATGACAAAACGCTTATCATTCGGCGATTTTTGTTGCATTAATAAATATATTTACAGTGAGACACATGGTTCGCTAAAACTAAGGATCTCGATATTTAATCAAACAAATATTTATTTGGAATCTGATCGTATTGGTGTTCTTTTCAGCATATATATTCATAAGATTAATTTAGATATTTAAATTGAAGTTTCAGACACAATTATTATATTGACCGTGAATTCAAAAGAATTTGTATAAATATGATGGACCAACTTTGATCCATACTAAAATTGTTACTTATTCGATTAATTTGGTTTTCCTGCTAGCGTTCGGTTTAATGAAAAGGTCGCCAGTTAATTTGAATATTACTCGTGAATATTACAATATGTATATTATTTTTAATTTAATATCATTCATAATATTTTTGCGTAACGCAAATTCAATTTTTCCTTAACTTAATAGATATTTACAATTCTTGAATTCTGATTTGTATACTGAAAGTTATTCAAAGATATCAACATAAAAAAGCATTTCGAAATGAGATTAAAATCTTTTATTTAGGCTCAATTTTTGACGTTCACTTTTAAATACATGAAAATCATCTCAGCGTCCTTAATACCTCACTATGGCTCTGGATTTCACATATGTGCTTTATTTACTTTAGGTGACCCTGTTGACACTTTCACTCGTGTCTAAGCATGATTCATCATTTTTTTTCGCACAGAGTTTAACTTTTATGTAAAACATCCATTGCTTTTATCTATGTTGACACAAGATAGTATATCCACATGGATACATATAAACGGTTTTTTCCAATTTATTTCATATCACATTTAAATATTTTACACAGCAGACGGTATTATATTATTTCGTATTAAAATCTTAAACCTTCTTTTTATTACTCTACTTTAATATTTCACTGAATGGCTGAAGCTAGTATATGTACAATATGTCAGAACTTAATTCATGATGGTAGAGACTATTTAACAACAAGGTGTCATCATATGTTTCACACTGAGTGCATTGCCAAAAACGCGGATATGAATAACAATAAATGTCCCAATTGTCGAGAACCTATACCGTCTTTTCGAAATACATTTACTGGTTACGAAAACAAAAAAACAGGCAAGAAACAAGATGATTCAATAATATCACATGAAGTATGTTAATTAATTTTATATGAATACTTAATCACATATTTCCCTTTTGTTTTTTCCTTCAATTCGTTAGGATGACGAAGATGCGTGGAACTGTCCTGCATGTACGTTTAAAAATTCTAGTCGTAGTGATACATGTGAAATATGCGGGCAAGGTATGCGTATTCAGGCCGAAAAGTCAAAACCAAAAGTTAGTACAAAAACGTCTATATCAGATGTATCGAAACCTGTATATAAATGCAGTACTCCCCAATGTCATACTCAAGAACCAGCAAGTAATATTCTTTGTGATGAATGTATGCGAATGTACTCATCGACGTCAAATATTTATCAAGATGAACAACAAACAACCTCTCCAATGTCATCTTATGTATCCACTAGCTCATCAAATGATTTTCGATCAATCAAAAGCAAACGAACTGAATGGCGTTGTGATATATGTGATTATGCAGAAAACGTAATGGATAATGAAATATGTACTGTTTGTCAATGTGGTCGACGACCTGAACACCAAGAATCTTTCGAACAAATGAGTTATGATCAATTAGCTGATCCAAGTAATGATATAGTTCTTTGACAACACTAAAAATAAAACTTTTATCTGATAAATTTAGCGTTATTGAAAATATATGATCAAAGTGTGTCATCTTCACCGTTTCTTTATGAACAACAGAAACAGTCGGCAAATAAAACCGAATCTGCAACTATCTCGAAACGAAAGTTTATAATTAATACTGAAGAATCTTTACCTGGTATTGTTTACATAACGGATTTGCCAAGTGATAAAACTAGTCATGAGCTTGAAGAACAAATACATGGACGTTTGAATAGAGTACATAATATCAATATTTCAAGGGTACAATCGTTTTCTGAATTAGGTGTTGCTATTATTCATTTGTTGAACCAAAAAGATCAAACTTATCTTGCTAATACCCTGCAGTCATTCATTTTATTTCCAAACGATAATATTAAAGTAACATTTACTGAACAACTTGAAGTGATAACTTATTTGGTTTTTGATACAAAATCTCCAGTACCAAGTAATGATTTAATCATGAAACAATGGAATGATGTGTTCGTTTCCAATCATCAACCTATTTTTCAAATCTTATCAATACAGTTTCCTAATATAATTCAAGTAAAAATACATTCAATTGAAGTACTGCAAGCTGTTGCTAAACACAAAGTATTTGCTGTAGAAGAACAGATTGCTCGATTTTATACACATGTTGATTGTAGTTATCTTGAAGAGCTACCCCACTCACAACCAAAACTTGATGAAAATCGAATATTTTGTTTCATTGCAACACAAATTGCTATGTCCGATCGAGAACGCATGGATAAAAATTTATGTATGGAACGAGCCAATAATCTATCTCAAGAAATGCAGTCACTTCCAATACCACTGAAACAATTAAAATCAAAACTTTATATACAATATAATGAACAATTATCTACGGCAGTTATTCTCGCATCAAATTCTTTACATAGATGGTTATCAATGCCATTTCTACATATTAATGATCAAGCAATATTCAAAACAGCTAATATGTCGAATAAACTAATTATTAAACCAATCCCATCAGGCTTCCCATTAGATTTAATATATAATCATCGCATTTTTAATCGATCAATTAAAATGCATACTGGTATATTGAATGGGGAACAACTTATCGTTGAAGTAACCGATAAAAATACATATGATAAATGCTTAAAAATTCGTGCATTTGACGTAACGCATAACGGTGATGATATGATACTACACATTGTTCCGTATACACCTGTGAAAATTCCCGACAATAGTGATATTAATGTTGCTAATTGGTATGGTGCACAAATGCAAAAATTTAAGCCTGATATAACACAATTTGCGGTTAATCATCCTATATTTCGTTACAAATGGAATACAAAAGTATGGCTTGAACAATTTCAACGAGCAAATCAAGAATCTGAACGATTAACAAATCTCGATGATCGTCGACAAAATGATTTTATACGACGTATGCTTCGTGTTACTACCATGTTAAATACAATAGGTACATTTCGTCAACTTAAATATACATATGAAAATTCATCAACAAAAACTGAGATATTAATTGAACCTAAAGCATCTCTAATAACTATCTTGTATAATTGTAAATCCAAATTATTTCAACGTAGTCAAACGGTGTTGCCATCACCATTTGATTCCACTCATGTTCGTGTCATTAATGAAGACTGTCTTATTGCATATAGTGCACTTGTTTCTTCAGGTCGAAAACCAGTTCTTTTAAATATGGCCAATGCAACAACACCTGGTGGTGGTTATCGAAAAGGTGATGGCGCTCAAGAAGAGAATCTTTTTCGTCGTTCAAATTATTATATGAGTCTTGATTATAATATGGATAAAGAACAAAATCAACATATCAAGTGCCAAAGAAATTCTTGTTTACCAACAGGACAGATATCATCTATGAATGATGAAGAATCCATGTATCCAATGGATGATTATGGTGCTATTTATACATCCGGAGTTACGGTACTTCGTGATGTTGAAGATAAAGGTTATCCTTATTTGGAAGAACCATTATATAACGTGTGTGCGATAGCCGTTGCTGCTTATCGTGATCCACCACTACAAAAAGGCGCTCAACGACTTATTAGTAAACTAGCCATTGGAACTCGAAAGAAAATTGAAAATTTATTTGCTATTGCTTATAAACACGGGCATGACTCATTAGTATTGTCTGCTTTTGGTTGTGGAGCATTTAAAAATCCGTAAGTGATAAAATATTTCAGTAGAAATTTAAAGAATAACATCATTCTTTTTCTATTCTATAGACCTGAACATATTGCTTTAATATTCAAATCAGTTATCATTCAATATGCTGGCTTTTTCAAAGAAATTGTGTTTTCGATTATTGACGATCATAATACTGGCGGACGTTTAAATCGTGCTGGAAATTTTCTGCCGTTTCAACAAGCTCTTGATGGATTTGCCGTTCGTCCACCAACTGATCGAAGTGTTGGAATGTCCTTGGGACCATATCGTCTAATTCTATCAAAATCACATGATGGTCATCTTGAAATGCAGGATTTCGTCATAAACGACATGCCACTTTGCGAATATGGTACGTCTTGCGTAAATTTGAATGATCAAAATCACTGTCAAACAAATATTCATCCTCCATTATGTCCATATGCTGCCCAATGCAAAGAAAGTACAGATGATGTACATTTAAAAATGTTTATGCATCGACAAAAATGTTCTGAACAAGGACAGTGTACTCAGACTGATCCTCGTCATTTGTCTACTTTTGATCATCCAGAATATTGTCCAAATCAAGGCCATTGTACTGATATTAAAATTGATCATTTAAATCTCTATCGACATGTGCCCATATGTGATGAAGGTCAAGACTGTTATCTTAAATTAACTCGAAACGTCGAACATCTTGTTAAATTTCGTCATTGTCAACGGCCTTGTCGATATGGTGGTAATTGTATTAATTTTCATGATCAAAAGCATATTATCAATGAATATCATCCGTTTAATAAACCATGTCCTTTCACACCACTTTCGTGTAAAACTTTTACACAATTTCTACAATCAAATATTGATTCAAATAAACCAAAAAAGAATCCAAATGAATTAACCGACATTGAAAAACATTGTTATCGCTATTCGCACATATGTCCATGGGGTGGTGTCTGTAAGGACAAAAGTGAACAACATTTATCAATGACAATTCATGTAATTCGGCATATGTGTCCAGAGGATATTTCTTGTAAAAGAATGTTAGAAGAAGATCACCTTAATTCTTTTAGTCATACCGATATTCGAGACATCCGCTTATTATGTCGTTCTACTGGTGCCAAATGTCCAGATCGTACAAAACCTGAGCATATTAAAAAATATCGACACAATTATACGTTAGATTATTTTGGTGTTTCTCAATATTTTGCATTAAATAAACAAATTAATTTTGTTCAAAATCAGTTGGAAATGACTGAAAACATTCGTAGATATACTGAGACCGAATGGAAAAAATCATGGAAAAATATTTCTGTACCTGATAATGTATTGGATTGGATTGCAGCTCTTCAACCAGTTCATCGATGCAAAGCATCAATTTTTGAATCAATCCTTGTGCACGGCCATGTGATGAGTCGATCATATATGGACAAATTACAAAATTCTGACTTTGTTGCTAACATTGTTTGTCAACACGCACGTATAAAAGAAATTCTTGTTAGTCATGTTTCATCACTTCAGAAAGTCGCCCAAGAATTCATTGCCAGTCTTATCGATCAAGAATTTATTTCACATAATCTGCAAATAAAGAAACAAACTTCAAAAGAAGAAATCCAGTATAATATCCATCAAAAAGAAGACATTCTAAAACAATCAATTTCTAAAACAGATATTAACGAGATTCGTTCTTGTGCAAAACAAATAGCAGATGCATCAATTAAACTACATTCAAACAAAACAGGTATCGGCCATCAAGGAGATATTACATTTGGTACGAATGAGCAGATATTTTCTATACTTGGTCCACATACTGGTCATTATTATGGTGATATTGTTATTGTATTCAAACGTGATATTATGCTACATCCTGATTCAAATTTTACAATGCAAGCTGCTACTATGTATACAGAAAAAACATATAGATGTCGTCCTTGGATAAAAAATCCGACTGCAACAGAAGGTCACATTAAACAATTTCATTCAACGAAACTTCATAGTTCAGTACCAAACTCTGACTATGTTACAGCTTTAGAACTAATGGCCATTACAGGTACACAAAAACAAACAATGAAGGTTGGTCTCAGTGATATAGTAAATCGTTGGAAACATGTCGATTCACATCAAGTCATAGAAGCACATTTACCACAACTCATACCCTTAAATTATATTGAACATATATATATGCCGAAAAATGTTTTCGAAACACTCTCATCTGAAATTCAAGGAAATGCTAAAAGACTGTTCCCAAATAATTTAACAATAACAGAACACACTGTAGATCTTAAAGTTAGTCTCTTAGCATTTGATAAACCCGATAGCTCACGAACGACCTATCATAATTATATCCAGGACCAAATACAGCATTTAATTATAAAACAACAAAAACAAAATTCTCTATCGTCAATTTCACGGTTACTAACCTTATATGGTATGACAGTTACAGTACCAGGAACAAATTTTCAAAGTTTTGTTACGAATCCTTTAACACTCACACAATCATACAATCAATATATGAATCGAACAGACAAAAAATTGGAGTCTGATGATGTATACATTTACTGGAAAGCATTACGTGGCGATTTTATGCTAGTATTAACAAATGAATTAATTGAGCATGGTGTAGTAAAACCAACATTGATTTATTTAACATGTTATATTGCGCCATTTGTTTCAAAAACAAATGAAATTGATAATTACAGCGAACAATATACATACATTAATCACCGATTGCCATCATCACATCAAACTGTTGTTGAACAGCAAAGCTTCAAATGTAGTTCAAATACATTTCATAAAGGCTGTAACGCAGATGACTATAATCTCTATTGTCTGAAATTAAATCGTCAAAAAGGACACGTTACTTTGATGAATGCCGGCATAAATGGCATTTATAATCGTACAATAATTAAATATACCTTTGAACGAGATGTCCTAGATTTAAATCAACTAAATTACGTTCATATTACTGCTGGAAATCAGGGCGTCTCTATACGTAATTTAGTTATTAGTCATGAACTTATTCCTTCAGCTCATCCGACGTTTGTTAAACAGGATATTGCTAATAACAATGTTAAAAGTCGTCCAAAAGTCACAGAAATAAATGCAAAGCCCAACGAAAGTACAGATAGTGATGATGATAATGACAAGAATGACACAGCGTGGGATCGTTTATATCAACCAATTAAATGGATGAAAAACAAACTGTTTCCTAATACGGCTGATTCATCAGATACGAATGATGACAATGAAGATGAAGATGATCAAGATGAATCCTATGAAAATCCAAATAGCTTGCCTCCATGTAAAGATTCCATCTACTGTCTTTATCAATATTCGCAAGAAAAATCTGTTAGTCACAATAAACGTTTTTCACATCCGTGCCGATTTACAAATCTATGCCGAAGTATTCATAAAGCTCCTCATTGTATACAATTTACGCATAATAAGCATGATGTATCACGATGTGATCAAGATGAAAACTGTAGTAAAATAGGAGATCCTGTTCATCGTTACTCTTATAGACATACTGGTTTACCAGATTTATTATATCCATGTCGATATCAAAGAAAATGCAGCAATCCATCTGCAGAACATCGAAGTAAATACTTTCACGGCGAAAAAATTGAGCTTTCAAAAGATAAAACTAAAATAAAAAGTAATATTTTTCTTTAAATAATTAATTACAAGAAAAGCCATAAGTATTTTTGTAGGTTCTCGTCAAAAAAACACGCGTTTATCACAAACTATTCAAACAAAATATCAGCAAGAATTGTCGACTGACACGATATCACAATCATTCAATGAAGAACCTTCTAGTGTTTGGTTACCTGAAGATGAAGAATCTGACGAAGAGGATTTAGTACGAAAATTTTATAATGATGATGCAGGAAACAGTAATATAACAAGTGCTGAATCATATGACCAATACGGTAATCCAACAGGAAGAAAATACGATTTGGGTCGAGATGGCGCGTATAATGAATTCAACATTTTAATTGCACAATTCTATGTTGATAGTCAATTTACTGATACAGCAATGCAGATACCAATCGATGCGCTAAAAGTTAAAGGTTACCAAGTAAAACATGTAAAAACAGAAGATACATGTATAACAGAACTAGCTTCAAAGCAGTATCAAATTGCATGGATTATCAGTACAAATACCATTACAAATCCATCATTCATTTCAGCCCTAACAACATTTCATTCAACTGGTGGTGCAATCTTTTTATTTGCAGATAATACACCTTACGTTTGTCATGCGTCTGAGTTCTTGAAAGTAAAATTTGGTATCACTCTTGAAGGAAACTATATGGGTAATAAATCCTTAACTTATAAGGAAAATGGTCACAAAGAAGCCGGACATTTTGGTCAACATGAAATTTTTACTGGCATTACGAATTTATATGAAGGAATCACTATTTGTCATCCTGTCCATACAACAGCTCAAAGCGGTTCTATATTTACAACTATTGCAACTGCTACTGATGGCAACAGTAGTATTGCAGTTTATAATCCACCGGACGCGTCTGCTGAAGGACGATTATGTTTGGATTGTGGCTTTACTAAGCTTTATCTAAATTGGGATGCAGCAGGTACTGCACGTTACATTGTTAACGCAAGTTGTTGGCTTTTGGGTATTGAAAAACGGTTGAAATCCAAGAAAAAGAACAGAAAACTATAAGAAATACCAATATGTAGTTTTTCATCATTTTTATTTTTATTTAAACAGGAAAAAAATCATGAGCATCGAATATAAGACTATTTAAATACAATAAAGAAATTCACTAACTAAACTTATTTTATATGTCTCATACTTGAATAAGTCTAATCAGACAATGGCTTTAATCTTTCTCTACATCAACATAAATTCAATTGACGATTGAATTCAGTTATGGATGTATAGGTTCTAACAGTTTTTATGACTCTCTAAAGTTTGTTGCTGTAATGTATCATATACCGTCTATTCTGTATAAGTATGAAATTAATGTTTTTATGAGATAAAATTTAAAAAAATAATTTTTATTTCATTTATTTATGATCGCATGAAGAAAAATCATAATTATAATCAGAATCAATCTGATGTTTTGGAAATCGAAAGATTGCATTCCTTGTGATATGATGACGTTCAGTTGAAGATCCAAGTTTTTGAGTGTCTTTTATTTAACAAAAATGAGAACGACATATCCATTGGTAGAGTTGTCTTTTTACATTATTTGTTTTCAATGATATTTAATCGCTTACGAATATTATACAGTAATAAAAGAAAAGTCAAACCATCAAATGTTAAAGTAATACTGAAAGCAATTGTATGAGATATTTATTTTTATGCGAGATATAAAAAGCATTTCAATAATTGAGATTTGAATTACAATTTTTTGTATTCAAGAGAATATTCATGATGACCGATAACGATCCAATAGTTAATATATCTTCATATCCATCATTATTAAAATCTGCTACACCACTCTAAGTTAAATTACCTTGAACACTGGTGGAAAACGCAATTTGCGTCCAAAAATTACCATAACCATCTCCATAGAGAATATAAATATCATATGGTGATATCCTACCGATAGTTATATCTAAATGGCCATCTTTATTTAAATCATTAATAGAAATTACAACGTTTTCGTAACTTCCATTGTAACGAATCAAATCTTTTCTAGTAAATGTACTATTACCATATCCAAGTAAGAGACGTAATTCATTTCCACTGTATGTAATAAATATATCCAAGAAATTATCATTATTGAAATCAGCGAAAGACATCTGATCTGGATATAGAGCACCACCAGTAAAAATATTTTCACTTCGTCGAAAACTGCCATTTCCATATCCCAAATACAAGGCTATATTTCTATATATCATGTCTATAGCAGCAATATCCTCATATCCGTCATTATTAAAATCATGAACACCGACTGCTGTTGGATAACTATCGCTTTCAGCTAAAATAATTCCATTATTTAAAAAACTTCCATTACCAACACCAGTAAAAAGATAAATAGTGTCTGTTAAATCTTCAATAAAAACAATATCCAAATATTGATCATTATTAAAATCGGCAACAACTGGTAAAGTTGATATCTCACCAATCAGTAGATAAAACGTCATTATTGGCACTGGATTAAAACGTCCATCACCATTTCCAAATATAACACAAATACGTTTATAATATGCATCGACGAAAAGAATATCAACTTTTCCATCATTATTCATGTCAGCAACAATTAGATTTTGAAATGGATGCCAATAAAGCATTGTAGTTTGAATTCCAGATGAAAATGACCCATTTCCATAGCCAAGTAATACGACAATACCAGGTATCATTGCATTTGTCAAAGCAATATCAACGTGATTATCATTATTAAAATCAGAAATAACTGGAATATAAGAATAAATAGAAGAATTAATTCTCAACAATGAACGATGCTCAAATATCACAGCACAGTCGGGATCTATTTTTGTCAAAAAAATCAATAATTCAATCGAATTTATTTAATTAAATCTTACGATATGTTGTTGTTGTTGTTGTCAATGTTGAACTGAAAGGAAGATTAGTTGTTGTAAATGTCGATATAGCTATTTAAATAATATATCGAATAAGATTTTCAGTAAGAAAAAAAGAAAAGAAACTTCTACTTTTTGTTGATATCATCTCATTTTTATTCGATTTCATATAAATTGAAAATAAAATAACGATTATTACTAAACATATCGATATTAAACATACGAACAGACATTGTAATAATTGAAAACAATTTTCTGTTAAATCAGAAGATGTTGTTATTGATGGTAAATCAATAGTTTGTATTTGAACAACAGTTGTTCGTCTTTTTCGATATCGATATATTGAATAAACAATTCGAATTAGCTTTGGTGATATCCATTTGAGAACAATGGATAAACCACCTTGAAGACCAAGTAGAAAAGTAATTGTATAAAGTAAATCAATATATTGAATATACGTATATGAACATATTGAAGGAGAACATTGCTTATAATAAAGTGAATAATCGATTTGTGTTTTCAATTGTTCAATAAACATATTCTCAATAAGTTCATCGATTGTTGTATTCAACGGAAATCGACTTGCTTTTATTAATGAAGAAATCGATGAATCATTCGAATGAATATATTCTTGAATAAGATTAATACATGATTGATCATAGAAACATTCGAGTGTTGATAAATGAAGTGATGTCGTCGGTAGGCAACCAATTTTCAATCCTTTGATTGGAATTATTTGCAATGGATTTGTTGAGAAAAAATTTGCTTGACTTGTACAATTTGAATACAATTGACAAGAACAATTATTATCATATATTATAGCTTGACTAGGTAGAAACATACTACTTATAGGTACATCCCAAGAAAGAATATATTCATAGTTTGTTTTATATGTAGATACTAAAGCATTGCCATGATTGATACTTTCAATAAGATATAAAAGATTCATTATTGTTTCAGAAAAACTGGATTGCATCTGTTGAATTAATTCAGATAATTTCTTGTCAAATTCTATTTGTGATACAAGTTGAGTGGTGACGTATGATGAAGAAAGAAATTCACTGATTAAATTGTTTACTGTTCGAATAGAAAGTTGACATAAACTATTCAGATATTGCAAATGAGCAGGTAGATATCGACGATAGTCTCGTCTATCGTATTCTGATAGATTCGAAAGTAAATTCGCTGTCGAATTAAATGTACTTGTACAAATCTAAAAAAAACGAATCATGAAACATTTTGAATTACTTTCAAAAAGAGAAAAATATTCTATAGTATACTTCATGAAATTCAGGTTCAATGTCAATAAATTGATCGTATTTTGATGAAATAAATTGACATGAACATGTCAATGAATCACCATACTTTGTTTGAAGTTGTTTGTACATATCAAATGATGGTTCTTGAAAATATTTTATTTGAACAATCGGTTGAATTATTGAATAGAGACCGAGAATAATAAGACTAGTTAACAATACAACAATATAGAAACGAGTCGACCATTGACCAATATATTTTGCTGTTATTTGATCAATATCACTGCCTAAATCTCTTCTTGGAAATATATTAAGATTGGCTAAAGTTTCCCAAACTAATTTAATCATAGATCGTAATGTTCTCTTCAATCGAACAAATCGATTTCCATCTCCTATTATATTCTGATTAATCTGTTGTCGATGGTTATCTTTTGATAGAAAACGACAGATAAATAAGACCAAATAGGGTGTTATCAAACGTAGTAAAATAACTAAACCACTAATCAAAGATAAAAATGTAACTGTAATTTCGATGGGACTCATCCCACGAATAGATTCTGTATAAATACAATAAGTTGGTGCACATGTTTCGTAGAAATTCTCGTATGAAAACGAAACATTCCATTTTTCGATTGTTACATCTTGAACGATGTCGATAATTGTCGTATTCGGAGGAAAACGACTTAATTCAGAATTGTATATTAATGGACGAACATCAAACCATTTCGAATTTTCAACTTGAAACTCATGTGTTTTTTTTATGTAGTTCATTACAATTGAAAAACATTCGGCATTCGAATAGAAACATTGAAGTGTTGAAAGGAGAAGTGATTTCATCGTAGAACAAGCAGTAACTAAGCCTGGTATCTCGTATTCTAACGCCTCACTACTCCGATCAGTGAGAAACAATAAATTTGAATTATAAAAACCCGTTGGACTTATGCAATTTGAATTTACAGCACAAATACATTTGCTTTCATTTGAATGAAGATTAGAAATCGTTCGCAAAGAAAAGTCAATCTAAATTTTCAAATAAATTTTAGTTTTATCAAAAATTCAAATCATCTACTTGATATGATGTTTTATTGAATGATTGTTTCAATGTTAACTGTGGTCGAAAGGAACCCACAGAAGATGTAACAATTCCCATTAAAGGTTGATTGATTTCAGTCGTAAGTTCTACTGTATCAATCAATGTATTGAAATGAATTCTTATCGAATTAGTAAATTGAAAAAATATTTCATTCAATTGTTCATTGAAATCGATTTCTGAAATCATACTTGAAACAATAAAAGATTTCGAAAGAAATTGGTCAATAGAATCATCAATTGTTTTCTTTGCTAATTGACATAAAGTAGATAACAAATGAAATTCGGAATAAGCTTTCTGACGCCAATCGGCAGCATTATCAATAGTCACCGAGGATTGTAATATTAAAATCCATCTATCCGAAACGAAATCACTCGAACAAACTTCATGAAAACGAATAGATAACGATGTAAATATCTTGTATGTTATTGCTATTCGTGAACAAGTGCATTTTAATGTATTTGAATACAGTATTTGTAACTGTTTATAAGTCAGAAATGACGGATATGGCACTGTTTGAATGACTGTTTCGTTCTTGAGTGTATTGAATAAAAGTAAAATTATAATTGAACCTATATATGACAAAAAATATCAAGACAGCAGTGATTTTGAATTCGTTTGAAGGAAATTTACCGATAAGTAATGTTAAATAGAGACGTGTAATGAGTCTTTGCTGTTCGATGTCGGTCTCTGCCCGTTGATTAGCCATTTTAAATAAATTTAATCGTTTCATCGATTGAACAAATGTTAAACTTAAATCGCGATTACCTGAGTTATTATTTGGATTTTTCAGTTTTTCTTTCATTTTTAATATGATTTTCATTAAAAATGGTGTAATTAATCGGAGTGTAATAACAAGACCGCCATATAAACTAACAAATAATGTCAACGAATCAGAAAGATGAATTTGATTCGTTTTCGTATATGTGCAAAATGAAGGATTACACTTGGAAAAATAATTCGAATAATTAACTTCGATTGACCATTGATCAATTAATAAATTAGTGAGTAGATTATTTATTGAACTATTTTTAAATTCTTTCGTTAGGACTATATGATCAATTTCATTGATATTTGTCTAGAAAAGAAAATAACACAATCGAGGCCATTTTTGTGTGTGTTTTTACCTGATTTAAATTTGGAAAATATTGAATTAAAAATCGAAGACAATTTGTATCGTACAAACATTCTAATGAACTTTGTAGAAGAGCATCGAAAGCAGTACATCCAACAAAGAATCCACTTAGTGATTGAAAATCTAATTGATATTCGTTCCAGAATCGATGTAAAACAAAATTAGAAAACATGTCAAGAGAAACAAGATAAGCTGTTGTAACAATACTGTTACGGGAACATCCTATAAAATTTTCATCATATCTGAACATTGATAAACTCTCGTGGGTCTTGGTTTCCAATCCAACTATGTAATATAATCCACTCAAATCGTCCTCACGAACGACAAACACTACATTTGTATTGAGAGCAGAAATGACATAATTTTCTTTATGCATAATTCTGATATAATTGATAAATAAATTCATCTGTGTAAGAAGAATAGTTTTCATTGATTCAATTGTTTCTTTGACTTGAATTTCAAGTTGAAATTCAGGTTGAATATAAATACTAATCAATTCAGTTTGATTTATTTTAATCAAATTATCATCAATAACATGTTGAGAAAATAAACAAAGTCGTTTTAATAGTTCAAACTAAATGAAAAGACAAAAACAAATCAATTTTATAGAAGATAAATTCAAGATTAACTTGAAAACTAGCCGTTGTTTGAAAGCTTCCTACGCCGTATCGACTTGCTATCGGTGCATACAAAGCTTCAATCCATTTTGGATCAATAAAATAACTTGAACAAACATCATGAAATGTAACATGAATAGAAACAAATGTTTCATAAGGAATTGACACTGTTGAACATGAACATGAAAGACTCTCTGCATGCTCATTATAGAGTTCATTAAATAGATCAGGATTTATATTTTCAATAATAACTGTTTGACGTTTTGGTTCGATCAACGTCGTATAAAAAAGTACATAGA
>Ga0097683_1002544_pt1 | contig 16300 bp, 24 predicted proteins | sample ThiBio_1000_plan_2_FD_72846 | JGI IMG/M metagenome (GOLD analysis project Ga0097683, IMG submission 72846) | Wastewater bioreactor microbial communities from Cape Town, South Africa - Thiocy_cont_1000_plan - 1398105538256 (version 2) (version 2) ...
TGTGTGTGTGTGTGTGTGTGTGTGTGTGTGTGTGTGTGTGTGTGTGTGTGTGTGTGTGTGTGTGTGTGTGTGTGTGTGTGTGTGTCGCCAAGCGAACGTCTCGCAAACAAACAACGTTGCGTGACCTAGAAGTATATCATCGAGAGATAGATAGATAGATAAGTATCTATCACATCAGAGTCGATCGCACGCCAGTTAAGATCGTCTAGCTATCCACGAGCAGCCCACCGAGACACGCCATACACCGAGCAACCACACAAATGAACACACGCAGCCCTCGTTCAACCATGCCACCCACAGTCAAGACCTCACCCGATCCAATGACCCTCTCTGATATTGCCGAGTGGCTCTCGTTCTCTCCATCGATCGTATTGAGTACTGATTCGATGGTAGATAGCTCGTTCCCTGCTCCAAAGTGAGGTTCTCCAGCAGGTGCTCCACTCTATCGTCATCGAGAGAGAGAACCCGCCATTATCTTCCCGCGCTTTTGCTTCTCTTCTCTCACCCACACGCACACCACACATCCTGCATATACTCATCTATATCTATGCGTATATGATGGTATTCATGACACTGATACCAGTTCGTCGATAACCACACACACATACACGGAGAAGCTCTATCAGTCTCTATATCAGTCTTTATTTCGATCGAGATATCGAGAGAGCATCGCGAGCTATCATGCATCAAGCTCCACGCGACGATACCGCTTTCGTCAGACAAGTACTCAGCAACACGACGATACTCTTCATACCAAGCAACAACGACCACTTCTGTAAGGTACTTGGGACCATCCATCCATCCATCACGAGCACCATATGGTATCGCTTTATCGTGTGCCATCGATTGATATCGACTCTTGCAACCAGATATTCCCTCGGCTCTGTGATGAGGGCATTGTTGAGGATCTCTACAGGGAGCTCGTGGAGCTGAGCGTCGCGCGACACCCGACGCAGTACGAGCTGCTCTTCCATCCACATCCCGAGATATCACTACAAGCAATCGAGCTCTTGAATCGCTATCCACTCGGCGATTATGAGTTTGACGAGTACCGTATCTCCATGTCTCCAGTACTCGAGACCTTGCTGTTTCAGATCGATTACATCGCTCCAGATAATGGTACTCGTATCGCTGTTCGATGATCGTCGTGTATTCAAGACAGTCACGCATACACGTTGAAAAGCACTCTCTCTACCTTGATCGATACTCATCAATACTGAGCAGAGAACATCTTCCTGCAGAATGCTGCTGCGTTCTGGAGTGGTATCAGCCATTGTCTACGAGACCTTCCTCACTCGCTCTACGACATGGTGTTCTCAGAGGAGCCGCTGCTCTCACTCGTACCGTTGGCATTCGAACATGTACAACGTGGCACCGAACACTTTTGGCAGGTTGCTAGTTGTATTCAACTGCTCACTTCGATGCTAGGTATCTCGATCGTGCTTCGAATCTCACGAGAGCAACCACCTAATCGACCATGAATGCTCGCCTCTTCTCCATTGCACGCACACATCTATCGCAACAGGAACTCAATTATGGTCGTATATCGAGCCAGCAGAATGTGGGAGATTCTGCCAAGAGCTGATGGCAACCTTTCAAGACAGCAATAGTGCTCAAGAACAGAAGGCATGCTTGGTCATGATCGACAGCGCTCTCTCACCGATACTCGATAGTGAACCAGGTATGATATCGGCAATCACCGCAAACACGCCGGCTGCTTGTGGGTGAATGGCTGGTTAACTGACCTCGCTGCCGTGGCTGTGTAGACGTTGCATTGGTCGAACGAGTCTTGCGGTTTCTACACCACGTTGCAATGCCTTCGCCGACACCTTCTCAACCACAAGTAGCAGCGGTTCAGCACATGGAACTACTCGGCCTGCTTGCTCGACGAACGGCCTTTCTGGTCCTCACCAAGACGTATGAGACTTTATTCGAAATCGTTGCACATTGGCACTTTGCTGATACTCTCAACGAGAGAGATATATAGTGTAAATGGATCGATTCGACTGCCACTCGACGAGATCACCCGATGGGTTGGACTCGCACTCAAGACTTGTGCCGACGTCGCAGCACCACTACCTGCGACCATTACTCAACCAGCACTCGAGTTCTTGGTTGTCTTGATGGATTCCGAGATCACTGCGCTGCGTGATGCTGAAACTCGTGCATCGTTCCGATCGGCGAGCCTATCGGGACCCATCGATGTCGACTCGCCACATTCGCCCGAGTTTCAAGATGACCCCGAGACTCTTGAACAATCACTCGTGTGGTCGCAACTCGCCGATTCGGAGCTGCCTCTTCCAGTACTACTTCACGTGCAAGTATGGACATGCTACGCTGCCATCGCTGCACCAAGCATTCGATGCTACGCTCGAGATCGATACACAAGTGATGATATTGGAATCACAAAGTATGTACAAATACTCAAGTAGCCAGGTCATCGATCCTCCAACGTTCTAACTCCCTCCCTCTCTCTCCCTCTCTCACAATGATATTCACAGCTTCTTGCACAACATGCACAAGTATCTCGAGAAAATCTCACAAGGGAAGCTATTGACAAAGCCTTCGTTGCTACTTGCTGATGAGCGTGTCATCACTTCGTTGTTCTCTTGGCTGATCTACGAGCCTCCATCACCCACACCGCTTGGTCGTTCGTTAGTCGGCCCCTTCATCCTTTCGTACGTACATTCGACCGGCATCATTCTCTATTCATCGATGCCAAATACCAACATGTTTGATTCGACCCTACACAGAGCTTCACCTCAGTGCAATTCCGTGCCAGAAGCGGTCATCTCTACCGTAGCTCCTGCTCAACGAATATTCATACAATCAGTTCAAAAGTATCTCGTACGTGTTGTGCCTCGCTTGTACTCTCGCAGAGGGATTATCGCTGAGACGTTCAGCGAACAAACAGCAACGGGCGCTCGAGTTCGAGATCCACAAACTATTCGAATACTTGTATCCGCTCTATACTTGGGTCTCATTTGTGCTTCATTACACCGAACGTACGTGCTCGCCTCAATAATGTACTCTTGTGCCGAGTTCGTTCTGACGACTTGCATTCTCCAGGATCGACCAAGTTTCGAGATGGAGGAAAGTTATTCGAGGAGCTCACTAAAACGTGTTGGGAGCTGCTCGATTGGATTCTCAGGACGCGTGCCACGGTATGCCACACGAAAGAAAGAGAGAGAGAAATTGGAGGCAGCATTACTCACCGAGTGCATTGATTTGAATGTCGCTCAACAGACCAATGAGCGAGACAAGAACTATGTCCCCACACTCGAAAGCGCCCTGACGGCGATTGAATATTGCGTCAACTGCTCGGTTCTGCAACAGAAAATATGGGGTGAATCCGGCGACGATGAAGTGCTGCAGATCTTGCTGGTTGATTGGCGACAAACCATTACCCGATTTCCGGCACTTCAGTCTCGTTGGAAAGCAGCAGTCACGCAAGCTCTGGAAGGCATGTAGCAGTGATTCCAAGTGAGACTCGTGTTCTTTGCACTCGAGGTATTTACTTGACCAACTCGCGTAGGTGCCAATGCCAGCGGCATTTCATTCAGCAATGAGGTTATTACCGCAGTCGAGGACTTGCTCCTTGAGGATTCTGGTTCGTAGTGGTCTTGTTCGTTAATCTTTGGCATTTCTCTGGCCCTAACGAGCCTTTGTTGTGGCCGTGATGCACAGATGATGTCGGTATCGAGGACGAGGACTTTAAAGAGAGCTTGATATTCTTGTTGGAGAACAACCAAAAGACTCCGCTCGAACGTACGCCTTCGCAGGGCGGCCGTTCGATTGCTTGGAGTGCCGAGAGGTTGCACACGAGTACCGACTCTCTTTCACGTACCAACACGACCCTCGTCACAGCCACCCTACCAAATGACGTGCAGCAACAACAAAGGCGCGAGTCCTCAACACACTTGGATATGATCGATTTGACCTACGACACTGATTCCGATTCCGATTCCGATTCCGATTCCGACTCTGACCAAAGTCATCTCACCAAGACCGACAACGCACCTGCCTCTACCTCCACTTCCACTTCCGTCTCTACTATCAAACAAGTAGCAACAACAGCCGATGACAACGATCAAGAGTTGGAACTGGCTCTTTCACAGGAGAACGTGCAAGTCGAGATGCTGTTACATTCGGTAACCGACCAATCACCCAGAAAACCAACACCTGCACCGCGACAGCCCTCAGAGGCGTTGTCTCGCCTCGCAAACACCATGCGTCCCAAGAAGACTCTTGCAGCAGCAGCCATACCGCAGGCTCCAAAGACCGCCGCTGATATCTTGGCCTCCACTCGCTCGGTACGTTGCGATATACCTTCTTGTTCTTGTTGCTGCTACAAGTAGCGATGCCGCCGACGAGATTTGCACTCACAACATAATTTCTCAATCAATCAATGGGCAGCTATCGTTTGCTGAACGAAGGGCCCAACACGTTGCATTGGCAGGGCCACCAGTGCCGCCACCATCAATGGCAGATTTCTACAAGCAGATATTGTGCTGGAACTACTTTTCGTTGGGCAGTGAGCCGCAAGTATGTGTATCGTTGCGCGAGCGTTCGAACTACGTGTACTTTCATTCGAGCTCATATGTCCCACCGATAGCGAGAGCACACGACAGTTCCACTAGAGTTCTCGTCGCTCGTTCAGTATCGACAGATCTTTGCACCGCTCGTATTCGAGGAGCTGCGAGCCCAAATCATCGCAAGCAAGGAGTCTGCCACGCAACACTACTCCTTCAAAGTGACGCACGTCAAGCGTGAGGACAATTTTCGAGTCGTCTCACTGAAGACTCGCTTGGATAACGAGATTGTCGAGAACGACCTGGTGTTGCTAACGCACGCCACCAATCTATCCGAGTTTGATGGCACTGCTGGCGAAGGTGGTGGTGATCTCAAGGTAGCTTCTTGCAATGCACCGGGCCATTACTTGGTCGACTACCCATTCTCACGCTGCGGTTCGTAAATCGCTCTATTCAGGAATACCCTTGCCATTTGCTCGGAGTGGTCACCGAACGGACTGTACACACGGAACAAAAGTCTCGCGTCACCAAGCTTTCGGTAAAGGTCTTCATTCGAGGCAAGTTGTCACAACAAGCCGAACGAGAACTGTTGCCATTCTCTGCTGCTATTATCCAAGTCTTTCCAGTATGTCCACAGCGAAATACATACTCTCTCTCTCTCTCTCTCTCTCTCTCTCTCTCTCTCTCTCGCACATTACATTGATCTCAGTACCTGTACCAATATTGACTTGCTGTACGTGTAGATTACCAACACAACAACATCGACCCGTGAATTCCGGGCATTGATGAACATTGATCAGTGCCCATTGATCCGCGAGAACAGTTGGTTGCGCCCGGGACCTGCATCAGCAACTCCAATCGATTTATTGGCACACGAACACTTGCTCGACCAAAATCAACAACTCTCCAAGCTCACATCGGCATTGAATCAACAACTCAACGACTCGCAATTCCGTGCCATTTGCAATGCTGCCATCGCTGACGGTGTCACGCTCATTCAGGTGCGTTTTATCGTACTCGACGCGAGCACCATGCTTCGAAACGAAAGAGCTCACGAGTCGATTTTGGGACAGGGCCCACCTGGAACTGGTAAAACGCGAACGATCGTAGCGTTGGCCTCACTGTTACTTGCCAAACAGCGCTTCTCTTCGTCAGCACCGACGGCACCAATGTCAACCGGGAGTATGCCGACTTTCCGGCCTGTTACAGCCTCGAATCGACTGGCGCGCGTTTTGATCTGCGCACCGAGTAACGCAGCCGTGGACGAGATTGCCCTTCGCATCAAGCGAGGAGGTCTCATCAATGAACACGGAGAACGATTCGAGCCTTCGATCGTTCGACTGGGTGCAGCCAGTTCGGTGACGATTGAAGAGGTTCGCGAGCTGTGTTTGGACCAAATCACGGTCCAAGTACTTCGGCAGAAGCGGCAAGACTCTGCGAATCAAGCTCCACCATCTTTACCGTAGGTTCACTCACCGCAAGACCTCCACCATAATAATGCACGCCAATACGTGATACTCATCAATTGCGGATCCCTTGCTCTTGTTCTTGTTGTTGCGCTGCAATTCAGAATCTCTGATCAACTCGGCAAGCTTCGTGTGAATATCGACAAACTCTCGGCCGAAATCGAGACCATCAACCAGAAGTTGCAAATTGCGACCGAAACACTTGCCATCGCAGACTTGGAGCATAAGAAATCCGAGCTCGCCACGAAACGCCATCGATTGATCGAAGAGCGTAAGCGGTTGTCGTCCGCTTCGAACTCTCAACGAAACAGTGCACTACAAGAGCAATGTACGTACAACCTTCCACCTTCTGAGCTCAGCAACAATCCGCGATCAACCAACTCAAACCGTTTACTTTTCGATCACACAGCTGCCACCACGAAAGAAACACTAAACAGCGCCCAAGTGATTTGCTGTACTCTAAGTACTTCGGGCTCGGATGTGTTGCTGTACGACGCTCACGCTACTCTTCAGGTTTCCGCAATTCCGCTCATCGTGTACTGTCAACCCAGAAAAATGCGGCCAATCTTTAATGCAGTGATCGTCGACGAAGCGTGTCAAGCGGTGGAGGTCTCCACATTGATCCCTCTCCGAGTATTATCTGCTTGCCTCCTTGTTGCACCAGCCATTCTCTCGAGCATTATGCTGACCACTTGTGCGATGCTGACAGTATCAATGCAAAAAGTTGATCCTCGTTGGAGACCCGAAGCAGCTTCCAGCGACAGTCTTGAGCCAGCATGCGGCCAAGTTTGCTTACGAGCGAAGCATGTTCGAGCGATTCATGGTGCGTCGTTGCTAGGGCGTGGAGCAAGTATCTAGATACTGGTGACTGATAATGGCGGTTCACTAGGAGCGAGGACACCCAGTGCACTTGTTGACGATGCAATATCGAATGCACTGCAAGATTCGCGAGTTTCCAAGCCAGCACTTTTACAACGCACAACTCGAAGATGCGCCCGTCATTCGTAGCTACGATCGCACGACTCCAGTGGTATGTTGCTTACATACCGCCATTCCTCGTCCGCTGCCTCTCACGTCACGCTATTGCCCGGATCGGGCGTCCGACATTGCTGACATTTCGCACACGTGTCTACCAGCCCTATGATCGATCGCCTTACATTGCCCCGTTTTTGTTCTTTGATCTCAAGTCCTCATCGACTCAAGGGTCTGGACGTAGTTATGAGAACAAAGAAGAGGTTCGATTCGTCGTGGAGTTGTTCCAAGTACGTTCGAACGAATTCGAGTTCTAGCTTGCCGTCGAGCTTCATTCATTCATTCATTGACACCGACAATCACGTAGCATTTGTGTGAATACGCTACGGGGCGGGACATCGCCAAATCAACCATAGTTATTACTCCGTACAAGCAACAGTGCAGGGCACTCAAGCGTGCGTTTTCTCGAGTACGTTGGTAGAAGGGAATGATCCGTTCGCGTTGGTGCGCGACTCACAATCAATGCTGGTTGGTATTTCCAGTTCCAGCAAGCACCAAACGAAATTTGTACAGTCGATAGCGTGCAAGGCCGCGAAAGCGACATTGTGATATTCTCGTGTGTGCGTGCACATGAAGGTGCGCCGTAGTTCATGGTTGTACTGTGGTGCAAGCTTCTTGACTTGACAAGAATGCTGACTCTCATTGGCATAATGACTCTAGAAAATGCAAGGGAGGGAATTGGATTTCTCGCTGATGTTCGGCGCATGAATGTCGGTATCACTCGTGCCAAATACGCTCTATTGATTGTCGGTCACAAACGATCGTTAGAGGTACCAAGCCAAGTCAATTTCGTTCGTTGAGCTCGATCGTCGACGGCACACTAATTCAGGCTCACAGAGGAACCAACACTGGCGGGCGCTCACCCAACATGCAGCAGCAACTCAAGCTTACGTGCATGTCGACCGGCCGATAGACCGCTTCTTCGCCAACCCTACTGCTTCCTCTCGTCAATCTCAACCACACGTCGGTGAGAAGCGGCGAGCACCGCCATCGGATGACAGACCGAAGCGCCATCGATCGGATTCATCAAGTTCAAGAGGGGGTGGATCTTCTACACCATCTGTGACCCCTGCACCCACTGCTCCATCAGCCGCAACCTCCTCATCGAACTCTTCGAACTCATTGTCTTCTTCGACACCGAGCTCTTCTGCATCGAGCTCATCAGGGCCCACGAGGAGGGCATCGTATTCGAATGGTACCACCGTGCCACCACCACAAGCTCCGAAGCCATCAGCCACCACAACAACAACTACAACACCCTCGAGCACCTCAACGGCGACCCCCAAACAACTCGACCCAATGCAAAACCCCGAGTTCATTCAGCGGCTCCTGGAAAAGCGCCAGCGACCCAAGGTCAAGCTGGTCGAATCACACGAGCTGCGCCGGTCATCAGACTCAACATTTCGAGTCTCCGTGAACCGACTGTCACCTACCCGCACGGCACAAGCACCCAAAGCAAGTGCAGGTACCAGCACCAGCACCAGCACCAGCACCAGCACCAGCACCAGCACCAGCAGCAGCAGCACCACTAGTACCACCAGCAGCAGCACTGGCACCGGCACTAGTACTGGCACCAGCACCAGCAGCACTGGCACTGGCATTAGAACCAGTACCGGCACCACCGGCACCGGCGCAAGGCGACAAGCTCCGGCACCAACAAGCTCAACGCGAGTTGCACCGCCGACCTCACGCCCTGCATTATCATCACTGGTAACAGGGCAAGGCGCTTCGCACGGTCTGCCAACGCCACAAGCACCGACGCAGAGGTTCCTCCCAACCCCACCAGCCGCGAGACCAGGTCTACTATCCCAAGGTCGCGTGTACACCAGCGATCTACCAGCCACCACAGCTCGTCGATTGCCCACTACGTTTCAACAATCTTCGAACGCTCCACCACGGCCGACCGCTGCGCAAAAGCGCATCATTGCGAAATGGAAGAAATGAAGGTTGTCGGACACGGTCTGCTTGACGCGTACATACGTAAACGAGAGCGCTTGGTATCGTGGCGAGCACACGATCGATAGATGTTTCTTCATTCGGACAGGGGCTCGATCGACATTCTGCCCATGCACTCATGGACTCGAGCAGCAAACCTATGTAGAGGTCTCAGTCGAGCTGCTGCTGGTGGTGGTGTCGGTTGTAGTGGTCGATGCCGTAGTGGTAGTGGTAGTGGTGGTGGCATCAGCGTCGGACTCGTCGCGCATACGGGCAAACATGCCAGCGTAGATGGCCTTCTGCTTCTGTTCGGCAGCGCGCATCTTCCTGGCAAGCAAGGCGAGCTCGGTCTTGACAGCCGAGTCGGTCGGAGCCAAAGCCGAGGCGCGGTTCAGGTCCTCTTGCGCTCGATCGAGATCACCAAGGTTGAGGTACGCCTTACCACGACGGAAGAGCGCCTTGGCGTTGTCGGCATCGGCCTTCAGAACCAACTCGCAGTCTTCAATCACCTTGGGCCACTGGTCAGTTTCGTGATCGTGTTTCGTATGACCGCCATCGTGATTGTCATTGATAGTTAGTACCACTATTCTGCAAGTTATTCAAGATCACGAAGAGAGACCGAGATACCTTGGCCTGCTTGATGTGAACCGCAGCAAAGTTGCCATGAATCGATATCTGCAGCTGGCGAAGTTGTTCCTTCTCAACACTCGAGATCGCAGTCATGTGAGAAGGTACCATTCCGAGGTTTTGATCGAGACCCTTGATTTGCAACCAGGCCTACAGCAGCAGGGGAGGAGGAGGTATTGTAGTGTTGGTGGTTAGTTGTGGCTCAGTTACGACTAGTGTCGCTTGTTGTTGGTTGGTATCAGATATACACATATTACGTACAAACCAATACGACTGGAGTGCCTTGGGGAGCTCGTTGCGCTTAAAGTGTTCATTGCCTTGGGCCTTGAGGACCTCAGCTTGAGCAATGTTGGAGGAGATATCCTAGAGAGCGATGCCACGTCATCATCGCCACATTGTAAGCAGCAGAAGATCACACACAGCGAGGCTCAAACAAAGGAACAGTGTTTATATCGTACTCGCGACATGGTTTCGGAGAGATCGAGTTGGATGGGCGAGAGGGACGAGCACAAGGATGAGAGCGCGATGGCTAGGAGAGCGCAATGGGGGACGTGAGAGGCAGCAGAGCAGCAAGCAAATGAATGGGCGATCGATAGCGAGGTTGCTGGCTATTCATCGTCCTCTGTTCCGCGCGCTGGTCGATGAGTGGGTGCGCCTGGAGTAAGCGAAGCATGATCGCACGATGATAATGACAGTGTTGTTGTTGATGATGACAGTGTTGATGATGATGTGGCAGGAAGATACACCTGATAGGAGTTTAATACAAAAGGATAGATTGGATATATGGCGGGAAGGTGTAGATTCTGCTGCGATTGTGGAGTGTAGAGAGGTATGACGGGCAGTATAGCATGACCGATATGGATTACGAAGCATTGTTGTGGACGTTTTTTTGGTCTTGGTTGTTCTTAGTGAGCGGTTGCCTTTCGAATAGTTGCAAGAACCAAGCCCGTGATAAGCGTACTCACTGAGAGAGCGCAGACATATGAAAGGTAAGTCGTTGGCGGTGGTGCTTGATTGAGATGGGGTGGGGAGGTGGGAAGAGCTTTTGTGACATACCGATCGGGCACACGGATGCCAGCGCCACGATACCAAAGCCAATGACGTGCAGCGAGTTGCCGAGGGCCACGCCAATGGCGAGCACAAGAGGAACGACGACAGGGCCAGTGGCGACGCCGGCACTATCCCACGATACACACACTAGATCGTCGGAGCCGAATAGCGTCAAGGTTAAGGCCACCGCGTAGCCCGGGATGATAAAGTACGGTAGTGGCTGGTTGAAGATGATCATCAACACTCCGATCGCAATACCTGTGGGTAACGAGACGATAAGAAGCTGATGCACTTGGGCAAAGGCAGTGGGTGTGGCTTATTTCGTACCGATTCCAGCACCGACCGATACGGCACCCGTCACGACCCAACGACTGAACTCGCCATTGGTCAATTGCTCGACCTGCGCGCCGATGACGGCCAAACCCGGCTCGGCGAAGATGGCCACCACGCCGAGGAAGAACGAGAACACCACCGTGATGGCAATTCCAGTCGGACGGCTGAAGCGAGGCGCGACTCCATCGATGGTCTCGAAGGCGGTGGGGATCAAGGTTCCGACTTGGTTGCCGAGTTTCTCGAGGCCGAACGTAAGACCGTAGTTGAAGAGGATCATGCCGATCAGCGTAAAGAAAAGGCCCAAGATGACGACCGAGGTCTCATCGGTCGGGATCTTGCTGCTGAGCAAGCCGGTCTCCTCGGCTTCGACCGCATCGTGCGGCTGCTCTTGCTCAGCCGACAGCTTGGGGTCGCTCTCGTCTTCAGCAGCGATAATGTGCTCGGCAATGAGCAACTTCTTGACTGGAAGGTGCGGGATTGGGTCGCGCAACAACACCTACACCATCAACATCACAATCACCACCATTAGTTCCATGATGAGGACGATGAAGAGGGATGATAGCAAGCAGCTATCGGTGAGTGTACCTTGACGATAACCAACACAAAGAACACCAACGGCAAAATGGCACGGAACGACAGGTACAACTGCTTCCAAGGAGTGAGCTCCCACCACGATGGACTGTGACCCGACTCAGCTCGTTCCACTGTGTGAGTGATACCAAATGTGTGCGTTTGTTTGTTTGCGAATGGTTGAGAGTGAGTATACGTATGCGCATGCGCGTGCTATGAGAAATAGTGTGTTTGGTGCGTACTTGCAGTAGCCTCAGCACTTGCAATAATAGATTCGGGCGACTCGATGAACGAGATGATGAGCGTCAAGATTTGGATAGCAAGAATAGGATATACCGAAGCAAGAGCGACGATGCCAAATCCGCCCAGTCGATTCTCGCTACCGCTCGATACGGTCGAGCCGACACCAGCGCCGAGCGCAAGGATGAGCGGTACCGTCACCGGACCAGTGACGATGGCACCGCAATCCCACGCAAGGCCCAAAGTGATACGCAGGTTCTGAAGGCGCCAAGTAGTGGAGTTGGTAACAGATAAGTGGGCGGTGATGCAGATCGATGGGTGGGTGGGTGGCATCTCTCGAAGACATACGGGGAAGAACGCATAGATAAAGGTCACGCAAAGGGTCGGCACGACGCAGATGAAGATCGTGGGCTTGATGCCCCAGGTCTTGAGCGATCGAAGGATACCATATACCTACCAATCGAAGGCCGTCAGCATCACCGGCACACGCACAATGTGGCGAGAATCAAAGAAAGAGAGAGAGGGCTGGAGTACATACAGCGGACCAGCCGACACCGATGCCGATCGTGATCACCAACACCAAGTTCCAGCCTTTGAGCAACGCGTAAATATACGGTGCCTCGCGAACGGGAATCAGGTTACCGATCGTTTCAACGACCGAGATGGCTGGCTCAGCAAAGGGACAAACAGCCTGTTTTCGTGGTTGCCATACGACAAGCAAGCGGGCAAGACGAGCGGTGTCAGGAAGACGACGGACGAGGTTTCTTGTACCGCAGCGAGGCAAGGGCGAGTACGTACGCCGAGAAAGAAGATGATGACCAACGTAACGACGAGCGAAGTCTTTTGAGGTAAGCGGGCTCCCATGAGCTCACTCAAAGGCATCAAACCACACTTGACGCCCTCCAAGAAGAACATCAAGCCGGACTACGATGAGGTTCGAGGAAGCAGCAGCAGCAGCAGGAGCATCGCCAACATACGCCACACGAACCGATCCGGAGAATGGATTTACGAGTTGCCATGGTTAGCATCGACATTGGTCGAGTATAGCAGGTGAGGAGCGTTAACGTACGGCGACCAGTATGAGGCCTCCGCAGATGATCAACACATCGAATGGTCTCTTACCTACAAGATTCAGTGGCACATACGAGTGAGTCAATGAGAGAGAGAGACTCAATCGCGTGCTCGCTCACGCGTAGCGGCACACGTACCGAGGACGAGCCATTCGAACAACAGCAGATACAATGCGATAGGAAACACGGCACGAACCTACTCGTGTAGCGAACACAGGGAGCACGACGGAATACGAGAGCAAACGACGGAGTGAAGACGATGACATCAGCAAGGTGAAACGGGATCGCAGCTGCCGTGATGGATGATGGCGGTGTGCGTTGGCGTGTAAGATCGATCGTACCTGCTGGAGTGCTTGCCATGCAATATACTTGAGGATAGGGGTCTTGAATTCGATCCAGTCGGCAGGGATGAGTTTCATTGGTGCGGCGGAGGAGCGAGGAAGCGCGGACAGGGCGTGCAGGTCAAGGGGCTCGGCGTCTGGCTATAACGATGGTGTGGCTTCAGCACTATCGCGATCGGAGACATAACCACAGAACGATCGTTCAGCTACCACAATAGAAAGCCCTCGAGAACGAATAGGCCAAGAGCAACGAGTGTAGTAGCGGCGGACTGTGCGTGTGGTTGCGTGCGTGTGAGAGTGGGCGACAGAGAGAGAGTGAGCGAGAGACACCGAGAGAGAGACGAAGCAAAGAGCGAAGCGAAAATCGCGAAAGTGCGTAAAACGAGAGACGTAGAGCGACAGGGCTTGGAGCCGACGTTACACACGGAAAGTACGGGTTCACGGAAAGTACGGGAGCGCGAAAAGCCGAAGAAAGTACGCGTGTTGCGCTGCGTGTTCGGTTGTTTGTTTGTTCGCCCCCACCACACCGACCACTGACGACACACGTGGCGAGACTCCACACACGCTCGCTCTTACACTACCCGCTACTCTCACTCGATCATTGCTGGAGTAGAAGGACTGAGTTCTACGTACGTTTGAGGGGGAGCGCGAGTGGCTGGTTGTGGGTTGTGTATGGGAGAAGCGCCGTGAATGGAGGTTTTGTTGTTTGCGTTGGTTGGTTGGTTGGTGGTTGGCGTTGGTAGCAGGAGCGACTGCTACCTGCGCCGCGTGTTAGTGCGTTGGGAGCTGGCTCCCTCTGGGAGCTGCTCTCCCATCGGTGCTGGCTCTCCTATAAAGAGCGTGCTCGTGGGTGTCCTTGTTGTGTGTGGTTGTTGCTTGCTAGTTGCATATTGCTGACGCGTACGCGCTCGGTTATCACACAAACACACAGACACAGTAACCGCCGCAGGATTCCAGTTGTTACCGGAGATGGCATCGCATCCTATCTCGATTGGCTTTGCAGCGTGGGCGCGCTCGAATGAGGGCCATGCTGAAGAGACCCATGGCTCCAGCCATACTTCGACCTCGGTGTCGCCGCCCGGCACCGGATTCATGTCGGGCGCCGCGTTCAAGTCGCACGAGAGCGCCACCGGCGAGCGCGACAGCATCGTCACCAAGGAGTACTACGAGGCGCTCGAGAAGTTCCTCGAGGCGAAGCGCATCGTGCTCGCGGCCGGACTGCCGCAAGTGCTTGCGGCCAATGGCTTCTGGGGTGCGTCGGACGAGGACTTTGCCATCGCGCAGAAGGCCGCCGCCGAGGGTCCCGAGCAGGCCTTGGTGATCGTGACGCCCGAGGAGGCGCAGGCTCGATTGCAGCAAGCGCGCGAGGCGCTCGTTGCCTCGATCCCCGAGTGCAAGACGCAGCAAACCGAAGGCGTCTCGCGTTTGCTCGCATCTGCGTTCCAACGTCCGGTTGTGGTAGGTCATCCACTTTCTTTCTTTCTTGCTTGCTTGCTGGCTACTCTCTCGTGACCTCGTTCATTCGATCCTTGCTCTGACACTGTGGCTTGTTGCTGTTCTTGTCGATGACGTGCCTCTTTGTCTCGCCAGCTGTACCACATCATTGTGACGGTGAACGGCAAGCCGGTCGTCGAGTTGTGGAAGCGCTACAGCCAACTCGAGGAGGTGCATGAATACGTACGTCATATGCTTGCACGGTCCCACACGCGCGCGCACATTGCCTTCCTATCGTATACTCACGGTGCTGTGAATCGCTTGATCGATAGCTTCTTACGCATCCTGCAAAGCCGCACAACCTCCCCGAGTTTGCTCCCAAGACGTGGCCTCGCACCATCTTCTCGGACAAGTCCGACGAGGACAAGGAGGAGCGTCGTGAGCAGTTGGAGCACTGGCTCAAGATCGTCATCTCTTCGCCGCTCGTGCTGCAAAGTCGCTTCTTGTACGAGAAGCTCGAAATCTCTGAAACCGAGTCCAACAACCTGATGCAATACGGCCAATATCTTCGTGCTTTGGTACGAATGACGTCATTACCATCATCATCATCGTCATCAAATCTTGGCCACTTACACTCGAGCCCTTCCGCATCAGGAGAAGCAATTGGTGATGGCTGAGGCGCATCAGCAACTGCAACGCCCACAACAACTGCTCGCCATCATCAACAACGACTTTACACTGTCGCAGACCTTCCAGGACGACCCTTCCAAGGGCGGCGTGCTTCAATTCCCGCATCCGATCACGTTCGGATTCCCGCTGCCGTCGCGTGGCGCAGTCGTCTATGGGCCTGACGGCAAGCCTGTACGTGCAAGAGCTCCAGTGCGCGGCCTTCTCCCTTCCTCTCTTGCGCACCTTGTACTAAGCAGCCGTGCAGTGGTTCTCGCGCAAGACCATCGTATCATCGGTCGGCAGCACAGCGACTGCCACGCTGGAGCTTTACAACATGGAGGACAAGTTGATTGCTGCGTGCGTTGAGCAAACTACCGAGACCGGCACTCGATTCCAGTGCCTTGAGCCTGGCCAGCCTGGCGAGGATGCGCGTAGCATCTTCCTCCTCGAGAAGGCGCCAAAGGAGCGCGTCTACTTCTTGTCCATGTCCAAGACTGGTGAAGGTAGCGCACCTCGTGCATCTGCATTCACAATGGTGCAGCAACGATGGACTCATACATATCACGCGTGCTCTCAGTCATCCAATGCGCGGGCATCCTCGAGTACTGGCACAAGAAGAGCTACGAGTTTACGCTCCCGCCGAGCGAAGAGCAACGTATGTATCACCTCCATGGCACGAGTCACCAATGCCTGGCACTCGTTGCTCACCTTCCTCGCCCCGTCTACAGTTGCCGTCATGTCCAAGAACCACAACGTCGTTGCCGGAACACGTGGAGTTCAGGTACGGTGCAGGAATGAGCTCGCGATGCCGCATGAGATATCGCCCATCTAACGCATTATCGAACGCGCAGATTGCCGCCAACCAAGACGTGATCGCTCTGCTGTGTGCCGCATGGTGCCTTGAGCATTGGAACACCTCGTCCTCGGCTTAGCCTACTCTTTTGTATCCGCTTCATCTCCATCTCTCTCTCTCTCTCTCTCTCTCTCTCTCTCTCTCTCTC
>Ga0097683_1002553_pt1 | contig 16204 bp, 18 predicted proteins | sample ThiBio_1000_plan_2_FD_72846 | JGI IMG/M metagenome (GOLD analysis project Ga0097683, IMG submission 72846) | Wastewater bioreactor microbial communities from Cape Town, South Africa - Thiocy_cont_1000_plan - 1398105538256 (version 2) (version 2) ...
TTTTTTATTTTTTTTTTTTTTTTTTTTTTTGTAAATGAGAATGTGACGGCTAAATTTCATCTCAGAAGGTGACGAGGTAAAGAAAGAGATGAGAGGGGAAAAGGAGACAAGAGGGTAACCTTTGTTCGCTAGATCTATCTCTGGGTGGCCGACACCTTGAACAACCGGGTCCTGAGCTTCGAGAACTTCATGGTGCGGGTGCAAGACCTTGCCCTCCTGGATGTGGTCGTCACATTTCAAGGGCAACAACCCACGGTGTTTGTTTATCCAAAAGGTTTGTTTCGAAGGTTGATGGGAGAAAAACGCCTCCTAATTGATTAACAAACAAAATTAGACCCCATGACGGCCAACATCTATCCCGGACAAAAACAGTTGCTCATCCAACCTCAAGTCATCGAAGAATTGGACAGCAACAAGACCGTGGTATCCACGAGCACTCTTTCTTTGCTCAATTACACTGTCTCCACAACTGTCGATGCATCCAACAACCAGCAATTCACATTCTCTGCACCTGAGCTTCCTGGAGGTGCTCAGGTATTTTTCGTATATTGTGGCTCCCCCACACTCACGCTCCCTTCCCAAGCTGTCGATCCGATATTCCCTTTTTGCTGTGGGCCAGACTTTGAACAGCAGCGGAGTATCTTTCGACACCAAGCCCTCGGATCTGAAGTTCGAGATGGCGCTATCGGGATGGCCCTTCGCACAGCCTTCCGACACCTTGCGCCTGCACCTCCTCCTCAACGTGACCCCAAATGTGACCTCGCTCTTGCAGAACAACAGCACCAACAACAACATCACCACCTTCACGCTCCTTTCATCGAACGAGACGATGACCACAACGATCCGAATGATCGGATCTGGTACGGTGGATGGCGTCAATACTCCGGTCTCCTTCTCTCTCGCCCAGAATCAAAGCGATCCCGGCCTACTGGTCCTGGTGTTGGAGATCCCTCACTTCAACTCCTCCTTTCAATACGACCCCGACTTCTCGGTGCTCTTGCCAAGCCAACAACAAGAGGATTCTTCTTCGACCACCGATTTGCTACCCTTGTTGTCATTGATTGCGTTGATCCTCATCCCGGTGACTCTTGCGACCATTGCTGTCCTTGTGGCGTTCCTTGTGTGGGCACGCAGACGGCACATCCTGTGGGCCACCCGTAAAGGCATGACCGGCAATGTCACCCTTTCCCGGGTTGATGGAGACAAAGGAGGCAATGCTTTGTAATAAATTTCAGCTCTTGTGAACCTTTGTTGGTGCTTAGAATTGACCTTCCGATACCGACAAAAGTGGGTCTGTCATCCCCAAACTTTTGGTTCCACAATGAAGGCTGCTGTTACTTGACAACAGGTTAATTTCATGAAATGACAAATCGCTCCCAAGGCAAAGGAAGGATGAGGGTATATATCCTCCGAGTGCTGCGCTTCTTCAATCTCCTGAATGAGAACAATCCAGACAAACCCATCGAACTCCAGTTCTTCTCGCGCCAGCCACAGCCAGGAGAAGAAAGACCCGAGGCAGAAACCCCCGTGGTGCTGGTGGGTCCCAATGGGAGCGGCAAATCGAATGTCCTTCGATGCATCAAGTTCATGGCCGAGCAGTACCCCCTCAGTTGGAGGAAAGAGGACAATGGCGGGTCCGTGGTACTCAAGTGGCGCAACCATGGGTGTTGGGATCCACGTGCACCGAGCAGCATCGAGTTGGTTTGTGAATTGTCAGAATCCGAACGACTCTTTCTTGCGCGCTGGAGACTTATCGGTCTACTGGGCCTGGTGAGAAACGTGGCAAAGCAGTTGGTAAATGATTTCTTCCTTGGTGAAGGTGACAAGAAAAAGATACAAGAGATCTTGAAGTCGATCGACACTTCGTACGAAAATCGATTCATTGTTGCTGATCAATCACACAGGGATCCCTATCAAGTAGAAACCCTGAAGCGAGCTTTGTGGGAACTATTGAAAGATCCGAAGAAGAACCCTTTCGGGTTTGTGATCTTCAAGCTTGCGACGTATGAGACCAACTATGACGTCGCGAGATTCCAGCCCCCGAAATATGTGAGCAACGAAGACGGCCAATTTCTGCCACCTAGTGTGGAGGAGAGGCACTGCATCCTAAGCTGGTTCTGCGAGCGCCTGGGCAGAGGCCCTCCTGCCGCGCCTGAGAAGGACTATAAGGTGGTGAGACAGGAGAGGGAGTCCGAGATTGCGAAGCTTATATCCGAGTGTCCTCGTTTGAAGAAGGACGCCGAGGAGCACTTCAACTCGCACTGGCACGCATTCATGTTGACTGGTATGCCCTCAGATCCTTACCATTGCGAGGAAGGGATCACGGTAAAAATGAAGGACGACCCATATCTGAAGAAGCCAACATTGAAGCGCAACACACTGGACCGCCGTTGGGATGCTGATGAGAAGAAATACTGGCACTCATGGAAGCTGCGTTACGATGGAAGCGCTATTGAGGAGACGCGGAAGCGGTGTCCCTTCCGCAACTGCCGCTTTCTGAAAGGGAAACAGACTGAATCGCTCAAGATTACCAACACTCTTCTGCCGAGAATTAAGCCGAAGCTGGGGTTCATGTCGCTCAAGCAAGAACTGAAGCGGACTATCGAAGACCTCACCGCGGCAGCGTATCCAGCAGGTTCATGCCCGATCTTGTTGAAAAAGCGCACGAACCATTTCGTGGCGGTTGCTCTCCTTCGTTCAAGCCTCGCGTTCTTACAACAGGACCGTTCTCTTCTCCCGACAGCTGCTCTTGAGACTCGCGCTCCTCTTGCAGGACTTCTGGATCTCGATCGCGCCCATCATCTGGCGTTGCAAGAGTTGACTCTAAACAGAGAGGGAGACGCATGCAAGGCTCTGGTTGAAGGAATGCGCAAAGTACTGAATGTCGAGTTGGGTGTGAGGAATGACCGACTAGGGAAGAGTGCTACCGAGGCACGCGGTGCGTGCTGTGTGCGTCCTCTCACGCAGCAGATCAAGTCTGAAGGGGATTGGGTGGAAATCAGGCGGGCTAGTGGAGGGCAGCAAGAGTGCTTCATGGTACTCATGACAACTCTCATGGCCACTGCAGGCACCATCATTCTCGATGAGCCAGGACATTCACTGCATCCCGAAAGCCAGCGCTTTCTGTGCCAGTTCCTTCAGACTTTCCGCAAACGCCGCGCTAAAGCGAGGAACCCCGTATCCATCATCATCGTAACCCACTCACCTGAGTACATCTCCTTGGAGACCTTTCCTGGATTGATCTACTGCCGAGTGGATCCTATCAGTGGCACAGGATGCCCACTTTCAATAGAGAGACATCTTCAGGGTGAAAAAGACTCCTCAAAGAAGCACTTCCTCCTGATACACAGACGACTGTTCTTCTCTTCTCGAGTGTTGTTTGTGGAGGGGATATCTGATCTGAGAGTTGTGGAATGCATTCTCGCTCTGCTTGAGGTGGGTGAGCCTGAAGATTCTAGGGTTTATACCGATATCATCAGTTTGGACTCCTGCGGCAATGCTCGGTTCCTCCCCAAGATCGTGGAGCTCTTCAGGCTTCCATTCCTGGTGCTACTTGACATCGACGCGCTCTTCTGTGAATTTAAGCAGGGCTCGCTCTCGTTAAAGTGCAAATCACTCACCCTCAATGGCGAGATGAGGGACCTCCTCAAAGAACTGGGTGCATCGACAATCCCATTGGAAGAGCTCTTTACAAAGGAAGAATTCAAAATTTTCACATCCGGGGCCTTCGAAAGATCGAATACGCCGAAATTGTTCAACGATCTTGCTGCAAAGGCGAGAGCAAAGGTATGGGAACTCAGTGGACACCGCGTGTACGTTCTTCCTCGGGATTTGGAGCACCTGTTTCTTCCTCTGCCCAACGCATACCAGGTGCTCTCTGCGCACTTCAATCAAAAATTCGCATCTGGTGGTGAGCAGAAAGGGAGCAGCGAGGCGCACGATGAATTGATAGACTTCATTCGAAAGCTAACTTCAGTTCTCTGCGACCGCGAGAGCTTCGCCGGTGAGGTATGCAAGGAACTCCAAAGGGAGCTGGGTCAACCGCGACTGGGATGCAGCCAATGTGTGGCTTGCCTAGGAATCCTGGCGGCCGTGCCTCTGAAGAAAACAGTAGAAAAGGTTAAAAACGCAGTTGCGGAGGGCAACCTCTTTCATAACCTGGAGCCCAGCAATGTGTGCGTCAAGAGTTTAGAGTTGCGCGTGTTCATCACAGGCTGCTCACAGAGTGTCCTGCCCTACTTATATGATTCCATACGCACGGGCACATTGCTGTTGTCTCTACCGAGTATCCACTTCTATGAATATCCTACGAAACAATGGGAAGCCTACCAGCAGAAGAGGAGAGAGGAGAATGGTGAGAAAGATAGAGCACACTCAAGAGAGAAGAGCAAAGAAAAGATAACAGTGAAGAAAGGCGAGGAAAAGGAAAAGGAAAAGGAAAAGGAAAGGGAACCAGAGACGAGGTTATCGGAATCACAGGAAGGTGGTGCAGAGGAAGAGAAAGTCAAACGACAATTCTTCGACGAGCTTCTTCTCAACAGTTGCACAAAGCTGGGAGCGTTTCCAGCCCCAAGCAATAATCCTGGAGCTATCAAGTTCACCAAAGAACTGGTACAGTTTCTGTTCACGGTGCTGCGGACTCCGGTCGAAACGGGAGGATGTGTCGGTGCTTTCTACTCTGTGCTTTCGAAAGCCTTTCTAGCCAATCTGATACCTTTCAACGAGGACTGCAAGCATATATTGAATGAAATCAGACAGGACAACAAGAAGCTGGTAGACCAGAACTTCGAACAAGCTGTTGAAAGGATCTTCGAGTCTCTGCTCGAGCAATATCAGGAGGATAAAACAATGACAGCGAAACTGAAGAACTTACGTAAAACGCTTACAACCAACATATTGAGCCGAGCACAAGCCGAAAAAGTGGATTGGCAATCACAACGACCGAACGAGAGAGACGGGCTATTCAAGAAGCTGCATAACGGAGGGTGGAAGACTCTGAGCCTAACTCAGCTGCAATTCCTTTGCCATGAGTTCTTGTGTGCCGAACAGAGGGCCAATAGTGAGCCTCCAGCTCTGGTGCCTGTACTTCAGTTTCTGCAAAAGGGTGGCATGAAGCAGCGGCCTTCTCTCCCTCTTGTAACCCTGCCCGAAGACGTGGAGGAGGTGGTGGACCGGACTATGCCTCCATTGGTAGGGGATCTCCTTAGTGCCGATACAGGACCATCATGGCCCTCTCTGCCTGTACCTCTGCCAGAAGACGTGGTGGAGGAGGTTGAAACTGAAATGGTTGAGGAGGTGGACTGGATTATACCTCCTTCAATAGAGGATCCTCTTAACACTGATAAGGGACCATCATGGCAGGTGGTCCCTTTACGAGCGAAGAAGCAGAAACAGAGCTTCCACAGCAACAATACGACAGGAAGCAACCCAAAACCTAATCCAAACCAGCAACAACACAGCCGGAAGAAGGGCAAGGGTTCTCAACAACCAGGACGGCAGAGTCGTAGGAGGTGATGCATTGGCCTCTTTATATCTCATGGCGATGGGCATGACCTACTGCACGACATGTGCAGGCAGAAGCAACGTTCAACTTAATACAGTGTAACTTGACTGAAGTTAAATAAAAATTTTGTGGTAGAAGGTCGCTGACAGCGCCCGCAACAAGTGCTACCACCATGGAATAGTTGTTTAGAAAAGATTGGTGCAGTATTGGCAAAAAAAACAAACCCCCTCACACAGGAGGTCCTCACTCGGGTGCTCTTCAGAACGCATCACTGAGCTTGCCCCACCTGCAGAGGCTGGCACAAGTCAAACATTCTCAAGTCGGATGCGCTCAGTTGCAACGCGAACTGATCGGCACGAAGGTACAGACTCCTTCCGAGCAGCTGCACGTCATCAGCTGTTGATGATTTATTCTTGAAGGTTTACTGTATAACAGAGGGGAGAGAGGGGGTAACTCCTACCTGGTCTCAAGTACTCGAGCCCTCGGGTATAGGAACCTAAAGCCTGATCAAATATGAATACATCCTTTCTTTTGCGCTTTTATCCTAGAGCGCCTGCTCCTTCTCTCGGAGGAGGCGCTTCAACCGGTCCAGCTCTGCCCGCTGCTCGCGATTCATGTCCTCCCCCATAGTTTTCTCCATCTTCAGGTGCAAGTGATTGTAGGGAAGGCGGCGATGACGAGGCACTCGAAGTTGGAGCTTGCCGCCTTGAAGTGAAAGTCGGGGAACGTACATTGGAAGTAGTGTCTGTACCTACTGGGAAAATTAAAATACCGTAAGGGAGGGACAATGAGAGAAGCATATGTCTGTTCTCCTAAATCCACACTTTGCAATGAAGAAGGATTGTGGTTCCTGAGTTCCTACGTATGCAGCTCAACCCTATCTCTTTTCCCAGTATCGTTTTCATGGGAAGTTCTAGCTCTGTACTATGTCGAACTTGGATTCCTTTTGATCTCAATTCCTATGCTTGTGGCCATCTCTGTGAACTTTTTGGAGGTACATTGTGCACCAAACTGCCTGGTTGCAACGTAAGGGGGGGATCTTTGCGGTCCACTGCGTTAATTCACTCCATGTATGTGCGTTGAGCTGTTAAAGGTCCGTATTCAGTGGTGAGAGACTGCACAGAAGGTGCTGATCATGATTGCCCCGGAAGTAACCACCATATTCAGCTCACTCCCAACTAACCCCTCCTCCAACTCTTAATTCTTATTGATAGAAATGCTTGTGAGAATAATATGTAATGTGGCCCGATGCAAACACCTTGTTTCTATATCCGCATGGAAAAAATTTTGTTGTGTTAGCCCCTTCACAATGCTCAGGAGAGGGTTAAGAAAGAGGCGCCATCGCGACGATGGACAGTGGTCGCGAAAACAGGAGACAAAGAGAGAACATGCTTGTGCTTTAATAATTGAGCCAAACACTTTCAAGCAGTCTTGCGACAGTGTTTTGGGCCATTTTGGTATCTACAATTGAGCAGGGCAGAGGGCAAGGACGTGCAGTTTGTGCGACCGGTGGAACAAACACAACGGCTATCCAGCCACAGCTCTTTTGGATCTGTGGGCCATATTTTTACAAGCCCTGTGGGTGAGAATTACAGTCGGAGGGGAATTGTAGGAAACCAAAGGGGATGGTTAACAAAAAAGATTTTAAAAATAAATTTAGTCTTGCAAACAATTTATAAACTGTCGCATTCGGTGCAAACAAAAAATAAGAGACACACAGAAAAGGACTTGCGCACAAGGAGAAGCATGGACATCAACAATTCCATATGGGATATCATCCTTGATGGTCCGAGGATGGAATTCGGCCTCGGAAGAGATGGACTTCATATTGGCCCGCATCGAAAGAGCCAGACAAGCTGTTCAAATCCATCTCAATGGCAGCCCACAAAAAAGCAAAGGAAGGACACAACAGAATAAACCCCCCTCCCCCTGATCGTTATGTTTTGTGAATTTGGGGCCTGAGCGTGTGTGAGCCAGATCAAAGAAAATTTGTTGTGCCCTGTTAGAGTTGTAAGCTGCTAGGCCTTGTTCCATACAAACAGCAGGAATATCAGTTCCCCTCACGCTCGCACCTAACCCAGAACACCAAAAGGGTAGCCCAAGCCAGATCATAACTAATACAGTCGTGCAGTAGCTGAAGTGTTCTCTAATATGTTGCTCAATCTTGAAAATACCTGACTCCATGGTGGTGCATTTTAATTAGCTGGGATGGAGGGAGGTACGACAATTTCATCGGTACTGGCTTATATTCCTGTTCACCATCTTTGAGGAGCAGACTTTTCAATTGCATCATCATAGGAAAAGCCCGAGAGAACCTTTCTTGCCAAAATGCATCCTGCTCATATCATGCAAGGCCTCGAGGAGCCTCAACAGAGCCAAACCTTCCAGGTGCCGGCGAAACTGGTGCTTTCTTCCAAGGGCAAGGTCTTCAAGAAACAACCCATCATCAAAGCTTCCGAGTCTCGTTCGCCTTCCGAGAGCTCCTCTATGGATGCCATGCAAGGTGATGACTCTCCCAGTCAGGAGACTCCTGAGGAAGGCAACAAGTGCGATATGCGGAGCATTTGGATGAAGAAGAAACAGGATAGCTTGTGGGAGAAGGGAGAGATCAAATAGTCAAGGAAGGTGTTGACTTGAGCTGCGCCAAAGAGAACAATAAACAAGCTGACGCCAAAGAAAAAGTGCATAACAAAATCCCAGCTGTTCCGGAGTAATCCTCCGCAAGCTGGAAATTGCTTGGTGGTTGATATCAAACAATGGGGGTGCAGCAACATCACCTCCGCTCCGCCGAGGACTCAAACAGGCTGCCCAAGCGATTCCAAGGAGGATAGAGAAGAGAAACAGTCTATTGGCTGCAAATGATGCAGCACGACAAGGACCTCCGCCACAAGATAGTCGGGAAGAAGAGGAACTCAATGAAGAGACAGAACTCATGGACACTGGATATGTTGCCGTATGGTTGACAATACAGAGTAATCTATTTACAATCTGGTGATACTCCGTAAACCTTGTATTCTGTAAACACTAAATACATTCTTTGTTCTTCTTCCGTATCCCGTGTCCACAGTCCACTGGTCCCTGGTGTCCTGTTCTACGCACTCCCGTACTCCGTCTACAGGATACACTGCGGGCAGTCGGCACACAATACAGGAAGGGAGCCCAAATTGAGGCCAGGCGATGAGGACATCAGTCATCTCTGAAAATGCGGGGTGGACCCCGTGGACAGGACGGACACCCTGTTTTTTGCTTCCTGCGCGAGAAAAATTTTTTTTTTCCTTTGGACTTAGAAATTTTGTTGCGCCACACTACCCAGAAAGGGGGGCGTTGAGGAGAGACAGGCGCCATCTTGGTGAAGGATAGTGGTCTTGGAAACATGAGACATGCTAAGGGAGAACCGGTTTATGCTTTGCAAAATTGAGCCGAACACCCTCAGACAGTCCTGCCTGCAACAGTGAGACCTCTTTTGGTTCCCACAATTTTTTCTAAACACTTGCAATTGAACAGGGGAAGAGGGAGCCAATACTGGAGAGGACAAGGAAGCGTGCGGTTGGTGGGTGACCGACCATATCGGGAGGTAGAACAAACGCAATTCCTGCCCAACTACACAACAGCTCAAATAGGGCATTGCTCTTTTGACGATGGCGAGACTCTCTCGCCTGCTCTGGGAAAAAGTTCAACTCCATATGGGATATCATCTTTGATTGCCCGAGGATGGAATCCCTCCAATAAACTTGATTCTACACTATCTCTCTCGTACACTACACCCTGCGTGCACTCTCGCATACATCGCGATACTACTCCCTTTGAGTTCAGCCCTTAGCCAATCGGATGAAGGGTTTTAAGGGAGAATATGTCACTTGTTCCGCAAATAACAAGATGACAAGCAATGTTGAGATGAAAGGTGATGATTCAGTCACGGTGCAAATGTAATTTTCCTTACGGTGTACTCTGTAAGCTTTTATTTGTGATTGGTATCGCTCTCTTCCTCATTCTTGTCTGCCAGCATTCAGGCCCGCCTGCCTTGCATGGTATGAAGGAACATGTTTGGGTCCTGCGAATTGAGTCAAACACACCTTCATCGTGCGAACAGCCCTCTTACCACAGTGAATCAAAACACTGAAAACAATGTGGCCCGAGAACTTTTCAACCATCACCGCGTACTAGAGATAAAAGCTCTCAGCAAAAAACGATACACCAAGTGAATGATATTGTGAGGTTGTGACTTTAGTCCTGAATAGAAGAAATTTGTGCTATGCACTTTCCATCTTCTCTTTCTTTTCCAGTTTTACTTTCCCCCTCAGTCTTTTCTTCTCTTCTTCAGATGCCGCTTTTCTTCATCTTGTTTATCTTCCTCTCTTCGCTTGTCATTCTCTTTTGTTCCTTTTCCCACTTCTTCTTCTTCTTCTTCTTTTTCTTTCTTTTCTTCGTTCTCTTCGGCGAGTTTTCTCCTTGAGTTCTTTTTTGGACTTGCCATGCTGTGCACACCTTGGTGCATAGGGGCAGACGGAGGTGTTGGGGAAGTGCATGCGTGTGGGAAGATAGGCGGGCTTGGAGCGCAATGCTGTGCTGGCAGAGACGGAGCAGCCCCTATGGAACTCTGTTGGTTTGCTTGAGCGTTGCCTGCCGGTGGTATCGTTGGCCAAAAAAGAGGTTGAGGTGGTGGGGTCCATTGGAACGCTGGCCCGTCAGCCTCACCCTGTTTATGTGGTGTTCGTTTCCGAAATCCTTTTTCTCCAAGGAGTGGGGTGATTGTTACCTGTTGAAAGAAATTCCTGGTTGCCTGCTTGCCCATCAGAGAGGGAAATTGAATCAAAGTTTGAACATAATGATCGAAAATGATCTCTCTTTCCTCGTCTGTAGTACTTGTTGACGGCATTACCAACTTTGCTGAAATGTCTACCTTGCAAAGCTATTTATCGTAATAAATTTGGCTGTACGTGTGCATGCACACATGTAAAGGATATGCGATACCTCATCATGCAGAGTTTTGAATTCGTTGTATCTGCGCCAAATATGGTAGCCGCAGCCATTACTGAACCAGACCTTAAAGTTGTAGCACTGGTGCAATTTAATCTTTCTGGTAGCACCAGCGAAACACGTACCATTACTTCTTGTCCTCCCCGCATCCTTTTTCCTTTGCCGACGAGACGGCAAGTGGTTATGGACATGCTGGTACTTTGTTTCTGCACGGCCGCTTTGTTTTTCCACTATTTCGGGATTCCAAGAAATCCAGGGCTGCAAGTTTCTTTGCGGTGCTGGTATGTTGCTGTTTGGCGCGCGCAACGGCCTTGTGGCATTCACTGGTATAATCGCCGGCGGTTACGTCTGGTGGGTTTGGGCGAAGTACAAAGATAATTTTTTTTTTTGATGAAGACCTTTATATCGTGACACCTGTCCTTGTCCAAGGATTGAAGTCACAGAAAAGGGGACGGGAGGGGGGAGGGGAGAATGAGACAGTCGTCACCTTGATGGGGAAGTGGTGTCTCAAAGATATGAGACATGGTGAGGGAGAACTAGGTTTTGTGGTTCAGAAATTGAGCCAAGCTCTTCAGTCGCACTAAGTTCGTAGATCGCCTCTCCACAAGAACGGACTTCAAAGTTTAACCGATCAAAGGGTCTCAAGACTCAACACAGCCTACTCATCACAGTTCCCTTGGCGTCAGTTCTTGTTATATATGATTATCTCTGGTTGCTCTTCAGACATGTTCAACCAAAATTCCAGCAGACCAACGCCACAGGGAAAGAAAGATACGACATGAATATCTTTTTGTCTTTGCTTCGGTCATGAAGGGATACAGGTCCACCGGCGGGATTTCTGGGTTGTCCGGAAACACCATCAGGAACCGAGCGGTGTCCCCAAGAACAAGAAAGGTGCCCCGCCCGCCGGCGATGGCACCGTGTGGGCGCCTGTTCCTCTTCACCCCTTGCACCACGCGAGTGCATCCGGCTGGGTGATACTCGAAGCGCACGGAGAGGGTGAGGGTGACGTCGGCCAGTTGCATCGCCATGGCGGCGTTCTCGGTTGGCGATGGCTCATGGCGATGGGGAGTGTATTGAAGCGGATGCGTCCACTCAATATCGAACATGCTTGGGTAATGGCGAAGGGGGACACGCTTGAGGATGAAGTCTCTGGTTCTGGAAAAGATTTCGGTCTCGGTCCAGGGGTGACCCTGTAGCGCCGCAGCCGTCTCTTCTCCTCCGCTGGTGTTTGCCCACGAGTAGATCCCGAAAGTGCCTTCCATGTTCTCTGGCGCATCCAGCAGGTCGTACTCGTCCTCGTCGTAGTCCTGGGTGTCCTCCAGGGCGAGCGTGAACGCTTCGCCATCAGAGTGGCGATGGAACCAGTGCCAGAAGACTGTGCTTCCGGGATCTTGGTGGTACCCATGATAGCTGTAGACATGGCGTGGGTCTGGCCTGCCATCATCGTCGTTGTTGTTTTTGAACAGGGCAGTTCGAGTACTGGTCCTTGCGAGGTAGTTTCTGGCTTCGTATTGCTCGCTTTCCAGAGGGTTGGCTGCCTCCTGTCCTTGCATTCTCGCTGAAGCCGCGCAATTAAACAAAATTGACACATCCAGGAAAAAGTTTATTCTGCGAACGAGCACAGGAGCCGAGGTAAGCTAGCGGGTAGGTGCCTCAGCGTGAATTTGGGGCCAGCCGCAAAAAAGGAAATCTTACTACGTCAGAGGGACATGTTGATGCATTCTTTGAACTCTTTCTCGTGAAACCTTTTGTTTGGCTTGTTTTACTACTTCCTTTTATTGCCTCCATTTAAGAAAAAAGGGGGTACATTCCAAAGTGGCTTTGTTGCCAATAAAATTCGGAACATTCCAGAGTGTGGCATTGAGCGCACAAACATGCCACACATTGCAAAGTTGGTACGAACTTACAAAAAAAAAATATTTTTTACCCTCCTTGAGAAAAAAATTCACTGAAATAAACTGGACAGGATGGACAGGCTGGACGCCCTCTTTTTTGGGTTCTGCGAGAAAATTTTTTTTTTGTCGGACTTAGAAATTTCTCAGCCACCCAGAACTAAAAAGAAGGGATGCCATCGTCGTAAGAAGGGACAATTGTTTCAAACAAATTATGCCGGGGTGGGAAGAAAGAGACCCGGGGGGGGTTGAAGTAGGAACACGTATCACCAGCACCACCGGATTAAAATATTCAGTGTTCCAGATGATCTTCGCGCTTCTCCTCTTTAAAGGGTTGCGGTTCACTACAAATGGTTTTTTTGGGGGGGGAGGGGAGCTTCTTTTTTTTTTTTGTTGTTGTTGTTGTCGGAGCGCACAAAAGGGGACCCGCGTCAACCTTCAAAACTCAGCACCAGGGTCAGGCACTGATGCCACCAAAGCCATATTTTTCTCTGCTATTTTTAGCAGGGGATGGCAAACACGGACCAAAAAAGACAATGGTGCCAAGCGATGCCAGGTTTGAAAAGAGTGGTGCTGAGAACACACTCTACAAAAGTCCCAAGAAAATTTGCCCCGTCCTGCGCGTTCGCCCTGAGAAACTCATAATACCGTTATATGCTTTGATTGTGAGTGGCATTCAAATCTACAAGGGAGGTCCATTGATCAGCAAGTCGAGGAAAGATTTTCATGCCAATCTTGTAGCCCAGCTTGGAGTAAGCCTTGAAGTGCCTTTTGGTGAAGAACTGATTGCCGGTTGTTGTGTGGGGGAAGGACCCGCATATGTAGTCACTGCAGGAGCAAGAATTCATGCACGCACAGCAACACCCATGAATCTGCTCAACCTAAAAAGAGTATGGAGGAAGGTTTCAGCACGGAGTGCTTCTTGTATTGGTGACCGGTTCCTACCTTATCGGCTTGACCATCGAGAAAAGGAGATGCCTTGAGGTAATGTATCCATGCGGTCTTGACAGTGGATTCTGGATGTTCGGGGTACTCGATCTCGAGGCTGACGACTTGCTTTCGCTTGATATCTCGCCTAAGGTTTACCAACCAAGATGCGGTCCTCATCGGGGTCAAGCCTCTCATCTCGATATGCGCTCCGCTTCCCATCCCCTTCTCGTGTTCCTTTTCTTCATGATCGAGCGCCGCATCTTCGTCTCCTATCTCCGATGAAGTGTAGTAGCTCAATACATCGTGCACCACGTTGGTGTCCTTCAGCACAGCAGAGAGTTCCTTGCATCGATACCTCGGGTCCTCTCCGGCATCGCATACGATGATCTCCTTGCAACGCCGGAACAGGAGCTGCTTGAGCCCGAGATTCTCGAGGTGGCCTCCATCGGATAGGTAGAGCAGAGGAGGAGGCTTTCTCAGCTCCTGATGGAATCCGAAGGTCTGGTAGATTCCTCCCACGAAAGGGGAATACAAAGCCGCCCGCGCGATCGAATTATGGGTTGCCTCGAACAACCATCCGAGCCGTCCTGCTGGAAGTTGCTCCAACGCCCCCACAAACAGCCCCGAGGACACGAACACGAAATAGATGCCCCAAGCAACGGTCAACAGGATGGTGGAAAGCCATCTGATCAGGGATTTCAACACACGAAATGACCAAAGGAAGCTACCGTGGTTTCTGGGGAGGTCCTGCCACCAATGTCCCAATGAGAAGGAGGAAGAACACCACCAGGTGGATGCTGATCTCTAGGAATCTTCGCTCAAAGCGAGGCGGGAACGCGATCCAGTCTCCGAGCCCCAGCGACAGGAATGATTGGAGGGGGCGAACCACCTTGTTGTCAAATTCTCCCATGCTGTTTGCTATGGCGGCTGCCGAGATGGTCATAGCCCTCGATAGCTTCATCCCAAGCTGTGGAGAAAAAGGATGAGGTATGCCCCCAACAACAACAAACAAAAACAAAAAAAGCGAAATGGACTGACCAACGAGCTTTTGACGTAGCCGGTTCGAGCGCTGCCACAAAACTTGGGAGCCAGAGAGAACAGCGAATAGGGCTTAAGGTGTGGTGGATCGGGGTCCTCGGTGTCTCGGGGTAACGAACTGAGGGGCATGTTGTAATCGTTCACCACAACGCTGCTGATGAAATAAGGATAGCATCGGCCGAAGCGCTTCTTCGTTAAGAAGGACAGGTGGACGTCTTTTTTGTAGAAGGCCCTCCTGAGCCTTATCCTGTAGTAATAATGCAACACCTTTCGGAACTTGTGGTACGGCAGGATCAGCAGCACAAAGGCGAGAAGGGAGATGCAACTTAAAGCAGTCCAAAGATGCTCGTCGTAGCAGAGGAGGTATGGAAGAAGATGTCCCTGAAATACCCGCCACTGGATCACCCTCGAGAGGATGAGGATGCCGGATCTAATGCCCATCACTCCGAGGACGGTCGTCACCCACCGAGAACCGAAGACAAGGTTTGCCAGCGTAGCCAGACTCACAAATACCACCACCGCTATGACACCTATGATGACCTCATTGCCACCCTCTCCTTTATCCGAGCAACATACTGGGTTGTAGGTGATCGTTGTCATGTTCGAGACCAGCAGGGGGCCGTGATTTCCTTCGATCGACTGAAACGGGTGGGTACCATTGTTGGGGATCAGTACAGGATTGTGGCACGTCTGATTTTCTGGATTGAAACGGGATAATAAAAGAGTTAGTTCAACCAACCCCTTTGGGAAAAGTCACTAGTCTGCGCATACCATACTTTGAGTGTCCTGCTTCCCTTCTCGCGACCTGGAATGCCACAGCAACAAACACCAGGAACAGATGTGCGATACCAAAGACGGTCACAAAAGAGAAGAACCCTTTGAGGGAGCGCTATGTGTTTGTTGTTGCGTGGTGAGCTAAGGAATGAGAGGAGGGCAAAGCAGCGCACCACAGTCTGGTAGAGGAGGTTGACTGCTTTTACTCGAGGCACCCAACTGATGCAGCGCAAGAACAGCCACATGAAGAAGGCGATAAACGGTATCCCCGCAATGAAGACAAGCAACTCGTATGGCACGATGGCTTTGTTGAGATCCGCGATGGCGCATTCGAGGTCTTTCATCCAAGACCCCCATAGGGTGTCGATAAATAGGGCAACCGGAAACCCCGCGCATACAAGCATCAACGGGCCGAGGGAAAGCGTCACCCCTATGGTTACCAGGAGGATAAGGATGTCCAGACACACTCCACTACCTTTGTTTCGGACGAGGTAACCAATGTTCTCTTTCATTTGCTTCCTTACGGTTCTGGTGCTTTTGGATAACAGCGCATCGGCTTTATGGACGGTGCCCTCTTCCTTCTCCTCCTTCCCTTTCTTTCCCTTTCCGTCCTCGTCCTCTTTGGTGTGTGTCCGTTCATCGAAGAGGTGGGAGAGGAACGCAGACCCGGTGTAACCTCCTCCGGAGACGCAGGACAGGTAATCAACGTATCGAAGGATCTTACTCTTATCCAACGCCTTTAGAACGCCGCAACAGAAAGAAGCGGAGCGAATCCCTCCACCCGAAAAAGCGACTCCTGAAGGGGACAGTTAATGGTCGGCCGAAAAAGGTAGGAGCTTACCTGTGGCTCCTTCGTCGTGTATCTGAGGGGGGTTCATGTTTCTTCTCCTCTGATGAAGGTATGCTCGTTCTCGGGCAAAGACCTGCAACGAGATTTGTGAGCGATCGCACCAGGAGAAGCAGGGTACTATCAGCACCTAGAGAGGCACCAAGGTATCAATGTGCTCATGACAACTCACCCTCTCCTAATCACCCATGCTCACCATAACAACATACTCATCACTACCTTTACAATCCTAATTAATTT